>TARA_R110000850_G_scaffold219889_2_pt1 | contig 101519 bp, 109 predicted proteins | sample TARA_R110000850 | Tara Oceans TARA_R110000850 (sample SAMEA4397586) | marine metagenome | biome: Polar Biome; feature: [SRF] surface water layer (ENVO:00010504); material: water (ENVO:00002006), including particulate matter (ENVO:01000060) such as... | depth 5 m | reverse complement strand
GCGGCGGTGTTCATCGCGGCAAGCGGCCAGATCCTGTCGCTGTTCAAGCCGCTCAGGATCGATCACCACAATTGGCAGATCGCGTTCATGCTGTGCGCCGTCGCAGCGCTTGCCGATCCGCGCCGCCGCTTTTCGTCGGGTGTCCTTGCTGGTCTCGCCACCGTCGCGGCGCTCGTCATCGGACTTGAGATGCTCCCGCACCTCGTGGTCGTCGGCGCGATCCTCGTGCTCGGCTGGTGCCGTGAGCCGGCACTCGGGCGGATGCTCGCAGGCTACGGCGTCGCGCTAGTGGTGGGATCGGCACTTGCCTTTCCGGCCTTCGTGCCGCCCGCGCGCTGGTGGTTCGCCGCGTGCGATGCCTTCTCGCCCGTCTATGCCGCGCCGCTCGTTTTCGGCGGCGCGCTCGCCGCGATCCTGCCGCAGATCGATGTGCTCACGTCACCGCTGAGGCGCGCTATCGCCGCGGCTATCGGCTTCGCGAGCGTCGGCGTTGCGGTGCTCGTCGCTTTCCCGCACTGCGCGGGCGGCCCGATGGCGATGCTCGACCCAGCGTTCCTGCCGGTCCTCGCCCGCATCAGCGAGGCGCGTTCGATCATCAGCTATCTCGGCACCGAGCCCGAAACCGCGATCGCGTTCGGCCTTTATCCCTTCATCGGTATCGCCTGCGCCTTCGTGATGCTGCGCCGCGCGGACGCGGACAGCCGCTTCGGCTGGAGCCTCGTGTTCGGCCTGCTCGCCACCACGACATGGCTGATGTTCCTGCAGCTCCGCGCCGCGACCGGGCCGAACGCTCTCGCCGCGATCGCCGCAGCCGCCGTCACCGCGATGCTGCTGCCCCGCGCCCGCGCGATCCCGTCGACACTGCCGCGTATCGGCGCAACCATGCTCGTGCTCGTCGGCCTCACCAGCGCGCTACCCATGTTCGCCGCGCTCGCGGCAAAGCGCCTGGGCGGCTCCGGCAATGCCGCCCCAGCGGCCGCACCTCTCGCCTCGTGCACCGCATCCGCGACACTCGCACCGCTGAACGGTGTGCCCGAGGGCATCATCGCCGACGTGTTCGACATGGGGCCCGCGATCCTCGTCCACACACCGCACAGCGTCATCGCCGGCCCCTACCACCGCAATGCGGCCTCCATCGCTGACTCCGTCCGCCTGTGGCGCGCGGACGACGAGGAGGCAAAGATGATCGCCACGCGCTACGGCGCGACCTATGTGCTCGGCTGCGTCGGCACCAACGACCTCGCCGCCGCGAAGAAAGAAGCGCCCGGGGGTCTCTGGGCACGGCTGGAAGGCGGAGAGGTTCCGGCGTGGCTCGAACCCGTGCCGATGCCCAAGGGGTCCCCCTTGCGGCTTTACCGGATCAAAGGCTGAAGCTCGCCCGGATTCCGTCGATCACGTATTGCGCGGCGAGCGCGGCAAGGATGACGCCGAGCAGCCGCGTGATCATCGCCTCGATCTTCTCGCCGAGCAGCCGCATCAGCGGCCCTGCGGTCAGAAGCGCGAGCAATGTCAGCGCCAGCACGATGCCGAGCGCAAGAAGCACAACGCTGCGCTCCATCCAGCCGTTCGCCTGCGAGGTGAGCAGCATCACGCTCGCGATCGAGCCCGGCCCGGCGAGCATCGGGATCGCCATCGGGAACACCGAGACGTCCTCGATCTCCTTCGATGCCACCTCCTGCGCGCGCGAATTGCGCCGTTCGGTACGCTTTTCGAACACCATTTCGGACGCGATCAGGAACAGCAGGATGCCGCCCGCGATGCGGAACGCATCAAGGCTGATGCCGAGCGCCGCGAGCATCCCCTTGCCGAGGAAGGCGAAGAACAGCAGCACCGCCGCTGCCACCAGCACCGATCGGATCGCCATGGACCGCCGCTGCTGCGCGGACGCGCCCGCCGTCAGCGAAGAATAGATCGGCGCGCACCCCGGCGGATCGATCACCACGAAAAGCGTGGCGAGCGCCGAGATGAACAGCTCGGTCATCAGAGCCCTTCGGGTGCGGGCAGCCCGGCGCGGCGATGCGCGGCGACGAGCGTGTTGCGCAGAAGCACGGCGATGGTCATCGGCCCGACACCGCCCGGAACCGGCGTCACCCCGCTCGCGGTCTCCATGGCCTCGGCGTAGGCGACGTCGCCGACGAGCCGCGTCTTGCCCTCGCCGCGTTCCGGCGCCGCGATGCGGTTGATGCCGACATCAATCACGACCGCGCCCGGCTTCAGCCAGTCGCCGCGCACCATTTCCGGGCGACCGACGGCGGCAATCACGATGTCCGCCTCGCGCACCACCGAAGGCAGGTCAGCCGTGCGGCTGTGCGCGATGGTGACGGTTGCATTCGCGGCGAGTAGAAGCTGCGCCATCGGCTTGCCGACGATGTTCGATCGGCCGATCACGACCGCGCGCTTCCCCGAAAGGTCGCGGCCGATCCGGTCTTCCAGCAGCATCATGCAGCCGAGCGGCGTGCACGGTACGAGCCCGGGAAGCCCGGTCGCCAGCCGCCCCGCGTTCACGATATGAAACCCGTCCACATCCTTTTCGGGGTCGATCGCCTCGATCACCGCGCTCTCGCGCATGTGCTTCGGAAGCGGCATCTGCACGAGGATGCCGTCGACGCTCTCGTCGGCGTTCAGCGTTTCGACGAGCGCGATCAGATCGGCCTCGGGCGTGTCGGCAGGCAGCCGATGCTCAAAGCTCACCATGCCGGCCTCGACCGTCGCCTTGTGCTTCGATCCGACATAGACCTGGCTCGCCGGGTCTTCGCCCACGAGCACGACCGCGAGGCCGGGCCTGCGCCCCGTCGCCGCGAGAAATGGCGCAACCGCGGCGGACACACGTCCGCGGAGACCCTCGGCAAATGCCTTGCCGTCGATACGCTCAGCCGTCATTTGAAAACTTTCAGCCCGCCATGATGTCGAAAACCAGCGCCGGAACCAGCCGCTGGATGAGGATGAGGCCGAGGATCAGCACCATCGGCGAAAGGTCGATACCGCCGAGATCGGGGAGCACGCGCCGGATCGGCCGCATCATCGGCTCAGTCAGCCGGTCGAGCCCGGTCAGCAGGCTGCGGACGAATTGATTGCTGGTGTTGATGACGTTGAACGCCACCAGCCAGCTGATGATGACCTGCGCGATGATGATCCAGATCACGAGCTGGATGACCATCGTGAAGATACCGAGCAGAGCTGCGACCGTATTCATGCGAGTCCATTCCTTGGCACACCGTGCAGGCCTGTCTCCTAACGGCGCACCGAAACGGTGTCCACCGCGTCCTCCGCGCCGAGCCCGTTCTCGATCGCATCGATCGCGGCGAGCAGCCCCGCCTTGTCGCAGCGCGCCGCGATATCCGCCTCGATCGCGAGCACGCCGGGCGCGATCTCGCCGTACAGGCGCTCCCCCTCCGTCGTCAGCGTCAGGCGCGAGGTGCGGCCGTCGCGGTCGTCCGCCGCGCGGCGCATCAGACCGCGCGCGATCAGCGCGGAAACGGCCCGGCTTACCGTCGCCTTCTCCATCGGGGTCATCCGCACCACGTCCTGCGCGCTCCGCCCCGGCTTCTCGGCGACCGCCGCAAGCACGCGCCACTGCGGCGAGGACAGGCCGCAGCCTTCATAGACCCGCGCGAGCCGCTGGCTCAGCCGGTCGGAGAGCACCGCGACGCGGTAGGGCAGGAACGTGTCGAGACGGATCGGAGGCATATCGTTCCACTTGCAACAAGTTTCATATGAAACTAATATCACGGAATAGCGACTCGAAGCAAATGAGGGAGTGAGCGTCAATGGCCGACCTTTTCGAAAACCCGGCAGGGCTCGACGGATTCGAATTCCTGGAGTTCTCAGCGCAGGATCCTGCGGTCGTCGATCGTGTGTTCCGCCAGCTCGGCTTCACCCCCATCGCTAAGCACCGCTCGAAGGACGTGACGCTTTACCGGCAGGGCCACGTCAACTTCCTGCTGAACGCCGAGCCGCGCTCGCCCGCCGCCTTCTTCGCCGAGGAACATGAAGCCGGCGCCTGCGCGATGGGCTTCCGCGTGAAGGACGCCGCGAAGGCTTATGCGCACGCCGTCGCGAACGGCGCCGAACCCATGCCGACCGCCACCGGCTGGATGGAGCTTCGGCTCCCCGCCATCAAGGGCATCGGCGGTAGTCTCATCTATCTCATCGATCGCTACGGCGACGATGCGGACATCTACGACATCGATTTCCGCTATTTCGAAGGTGTTGACCGCCATCCCAAGGGCGCGGGGCTGGAGATCATCGATCACCTCACGCACAACGTCTATCGCGGCCGCATGAAGTTCTGGGCGGAGTTCTACGAGAAGCTCTTCAACTTCCGCGAGATTCGCTACTTCGACATCAAGGGCGAATACACCGGCCTCACCAGCAAGGCGATGACGGCGCCGGACGGCAAGATCCGCATTCCGCTGAACGAGGAAGCCAAGCAGGGCGGCGGCCAGATCGAAGAGTTCCTGATGGCCTTCAACGGCGAGGGCATCCAGCATGTCGCGCTCTCCACGGCCGACATCTATTCCACGATCGACAGCCTGAAAGCGCTCGGCCTGCCGTTCATGACCGCACCGCCCGAAACCTATTATGCAATGCTCGACGAGCGCCTGCCCGGCCACGGCGAGCCCGTTGACGCGATGAAGTCCCGCGGCATCCTGCTCGACGGCTCCACCGAGAACAACGACCCGCGCCTGCTCCTGCAAATCTTCTCGGGCAACGTGCTCGGCCCGGTGTTCTTCGAGATCATCCAGCGCAAGAAGGACGAAGGCTTCGGCGAGGGCAATTTCAAGGCGCTGTTCGAATCAATCGAGCGCGACCAGATCGAGCGCGGCGTGCTCGAAACCGCGGAGGGCTGAGCCATGAAGCGCTACCTCAATTTCCCGCTGGTGAAGGGCGAAGCGAGCCGTCAGGCGCACGCCGATCTTCCCGAGGGCACCTACGAGCGCGAGATGTCGAAGGAAGGCTTCTTCGGCCCCGCCGCCTTCTTCTATCACCGCAATCCGCCCACGGGCTGGACCGATTTCGACGGGCCGCTCGCGCCCCGCGCCTTCGATCTCACGCAGATCAACGAAGCGCCGAACTCGCTTTGGTCCGCCCCGGTCGTGCTGCACAACAAGGCGACCGAAATCCGCCTGTGGCGCCTCGCCGACGCCATGACGGCGCTCGATCGCAACGGCGACGGCGATCAGATCCTGTTCGTGCACCGCGGCAGCGGCGATTTCTTCTGCGATTTCGGTCATCTCGTGATCGGACAGGGCGACTATGTCGTGATCCCGCGCGGCACGATGTGGCGCATCGTGCCCACCGAACCGATGCAGATCCTCGCGGTCGAGGCGACCAACTGCAGCTACACGCTCCCGGACAAGGGCCTTCTGGGGCCGCACGCGATCTTCGATCCGGCGGTGATGGATACGCCCGAGATCGACGAGGCCTTCCGCGCGCAGCAGGGCGACACCGAAACACGCGTCGCGGTGAAGAAGCGCGGGCAGGTTTCGTGGATGACCTATCCGTTCAACCCGCTCGATGCGGTGGGCTGGCACGGCGAGCTTTCGGTTGCGCGGCTCAACGTGCGCGACATCCGCCCGATCATGAGCCACCGCTACCATGTGCCCCCCTCAGCGCACACGACCTTCCTGGCTGATCGTTTCGTGATCTGCACCTTCGCGCCGCGTCCGTTCGAAACGGACCCGAAGGCGCTGAAGGTGCCGTTCTTTCACAACAACGACGATTACGACGAAGTGCTGTTCTACCACGACGGCGACTTCTTCAGCCGCGACAACATCCACCCCGGCATGATGACGCTGCACCCTTGCGGCTTCACGCACGGCCCCCACCCCAAGGCGCTCACCCGCATGTTCGAGCAGCCCAAGCCGATGACCGACGAGTATGCGGTGATGATCGACACGCGCGATCCGCTCGAAATCGGCGAAGCGGCTTCCGCTGTCGAATGGACCGGTTACAAGGATAGCTGGAAAAGCAAATCCTGAAGGGGCCCCACATGAAACCCATGATCCTGTCCGCGGCGATGCTGTGCCTCGCCGCACCGATGGCGAATGCCGCCGCGCCCAATTCGCCGCAAGGCACCGCAGCGCTCAGCCTCTACAAGGACATCGTCGAGATTCGCTCCGCCGCCGGTCACGGCAAGGTGCCCGAGGTTGCGGCGCGCGTCGTCAAGGATCTGAAGGCGGCGGGCTTTGCCGACGCGGACATCAAGGTCGTGCCGATGGGCGAGACCGTGTACCTCCTCGCCCGCTATCCCGGCAAAGCGGGCAGCAAGAAGCCGCCCGTCGCTTACCTCGCGCACATGGACGTGGTGGACGCGAAGCCCGAGGACTGGTCGTTCGATCCCTTCGTTCTGCGCGAGAAGGACGGCGACTTCCTTGGCCGCGGCACGCTCGACAACAAGATGGGCGTCGCCCACCTCACGCGCGCCTTCGCCGATCTGAAAACGAGCGGCTTCGTGCCGGACCGCGACCTCTACCTCGCCTTCTCCGGCGACGAGGAAACCGGCATGACGACAACGCGCGCGCTCGTCGACGCGCTGAAGCCCGTGAAGCTTGAATATGCGCTGAATTCAGATGCCGGCGGCGGCGCGCTCACGCCGGACGGCAAGCCCTTCGGCTACGGGATGCAGGTCGCCGAGAAGACCTTCGCCACCTTCGACGTCACGATCCGCAACGAGGGTGGTCATTCCAGCCGCCCGCGCAAGGACAATGCGATCTACGATCTCGCCGCGCTCCTCAAGAACGTCGAGGCGCTCAAGTTCCCGATCCAGGCGAACAGCGTCACGCGCGCCTCGTTCGGTGCGATGGCGAAGGAATTGAAAGCCTCGCAGCCGCAGGTCGCCGAGATGCTGCGCCGTTTCTCCGAAAACCCGAACGATGCCGAAGCCGCCGCCGCGCTCGCTTCGAGCGAGGAATTCGAGCCCGAGATGCGCACCACCTGCGTCGCCACGATGCTGAACGCGGGTCACGCCGAAAACGCATTGCCGCAGCGCGCGATCGGCACAGTGAACTGCCGCATCTTCCCCGGCGTCGAGGTTGCCACCGTGCAGGCCGCGCTCGAGCAGGCGGGTGGCAATCCGAAGGCCGAATGGAAGGTGCGCGGCACGCCGACGGCCAGCCCGGTTTCCGAACCCCGCCCGGACGTGACCGCAGCCGTGAAATCGGCGCTGGCGCTGCATTACCCCGGCGTCGCGATCACGCCCTATCAGGAATCGGGTGGCACCGATGGCATGTGGTTCCGCATCGCGGGCGTTCCCACCTTTGCCGTCTCGCCCGTCTTCATGGACATGAAGAAAATGCGCGCGCACGGGCTCGACGAGAACGCGCCCGTCGCCTCCTTCTACAACGGCCTCGATTATTGGCCGCACCTCATCAAAACGCTTGCCGGAGGGAAGAAATGAAGCTTGCCAGCCTGAAGGGCGGACGCGACGGCCGTCTGGTCGTCGTTTCGAAGGATCTTGCGTGGTGCGCGGACGCCTCCGCCATCGCCCCGACGCTGCAGGCCGCGCTCGACGATTGGGATGTGGCAGCGCCGAAGCTCGAAGCCCTCGCCACCGATCTCGCGCACGAAGCGATTCCCATGATGCGCTTCCACGAGCGTGAGGCGCATTCGCCCCTTCCGCGCGCGTATCAGTGGGCGGACGGCTCCGCCTATGTGAACCACGTCGAGCTGGTGCGGAAAGCGCGCGGCGCAGAGCTTCCCGAAAGCTTCTGGACCGATCCGCTGATGTATCAGGGTGGCAGCGATTCGTTCGTCGGCCCGCGCGATCCGATCGTGCTCGCCGACGAAAGCTGGGGCTGCGATCTCGAAGCCGAGGTCGTCGTCGTCACGGGCGACGTGCCGCAAGGGATTTCGCCCGAGGACGCGCGCGCGCACATCCGCCTCGTCGGCCTCGTCAACGACGTGTCCTTGCGCAATCTCATCCCCGCCGAACTCGCCAAGGGCTTCGGCTTCCTCCAGTCCAAGCCCGCGAGCGCTTTCTCGCCGGTGTTCGTGACGCCCGACGAACTTGGCGCCGCGTGGGACGGCGGCAAGCTTATCGGCACGCTCAAGGTCGATCTGAACGGCCAGCCGTTCGGCCGCGCCGAAACGGATGTCGACATGACCTTCGATTTCGGCGTGCTGATCGCGCACCTCGCCAAGACGCGCGATCTCGAAGCGGGCTCGATCGTCGGCTCGGGCACGGTTTCGAACCGCGACGCCGGCGGCGGGCCGGGCAAGCCCATCGTGCAGGGCGGCCTCGGCTATTCGTGCCTGGCAGAGGTGCGGATGGTCGAAACGATCCTGTCGGGGAAGCCCGAAACGCCGTTCCTCACATACGGCGACACGGTGCGAATCTGGGTGGACGATGCCACGGGCCACAGCGTCTTCGGCGCGATCGAACAAACCGTCGCGGCGGGCTGAAGCGGCGCTTCTGTTTCCAACCTGTTAACGCCTGCTGGGGCAGGGTCGCGCGCACTGTATTAAGGGAGCGCGTACATGACACTCGGCAGCAAGGTTTCCGCGCTTCGCCGCGCAAAGGCGCTGCCTCCGGTCAGCACGGGTTCGCAGGAACGCCGCCTGCATATGCAGGCGCACAATTACTGGGCGACGCTGCCGCGCGCCGGCAGCGTGCCCCGTTGGAGCGATTTCGATCCGATGCTGATCGAGGACCGCTGCACGCAGAGCTTCGTCATCGATCTCGACGAAAACGAAGGTCCGCACCTCCGTCTCATCGGCGAGGCGCTCCAGGCCGAAGGCGGCGTCGATACCGATGTCATCGGCCTCGCCGAAGCGCCGCCGGGCTCGCTTCTGATGCGCATTAGCAGCTATTTGCCCGAACTGCTCAGCCGCGCCGTGCCGCTGTCGGTCGAAACGCCTTATGAAACCGCCACGGGCCACCCCGGCATCTACCGCGCCTTGCTGATGCCGTTCACCACGAACGGCGGCGCGATCGACGTGGTCTTCGGCGTCGTCAGCTGGCGCGAAACCGCGCGCCATAGCGAACGCCCCGCCGCCGCGCGCATCGTTCCCATCCGGGGCTGATTTCCGAAAGCGGGCGCGCGCCCGCTCCAGGGCGGGTCGACATTCAGAAGATGACGTGCCGAAAATGGTGGGTTTTCGCGACCCGGAGCGGAGCGTACGAAAGGTACGTGAGCACCGGAAGCGCGGAAAGCCGCCATTTGCAGGCCGTCAGAACTGAATGTCGATGCGCCCTGGCGCTTCAGCGGGCAGTGATGAAGCGTTCCAGCTTGCCCAGCGTTTGATGCCCCAGTTCCACGGCGCCGAACCCCTTCGCATCCTGAAATTCCGCCGCCGTGCTGAAGACCATGCCGAGCGTTACTTTCGTCGCGCCGTCCTGTTCCTCGAACGCGGCCCAGGCATCCGCGTGCTTGGGGCCGTTCTCGCCCCAAAGCAGCGCGTAGCCGATCCGCTCTTCGGGGCGAACCTCGTTATAGAGATGATGGTTCGGGAACACGGTGCCGTCCGGCCCGATCATGTCGAACACCCACTCGCCGCCCGCGCGCAGATCGATCCGCGTCGTGCGGCATGAAAATCCGTCCGGCCCCACCATTGCGGCAGCGTTTCGGCATTCATCCACGCGCCCCAAACGATCGACTTCGGCGCCTGGATCACGCGCTGCAAAATCATGGTTCGCTCGGCGACGGCAGCCAGATTGTCGAGACCGGCGCCGAAGCCCTCCCGGTAGCCGGCCGCCATATCCTGCGCGAGTGAGGACAGCTGCACCGTCACAACCAAGCGGCTGTGCCCGTCCGCATCTTCGATCTGCGCCGTCACCAGCGCCGCCGACAGCGTCGCGCCTTCGCACGAGATCACCTCGTAATTCACGCTGCGCGCCGCCGGCTGCAGCACGAGCCAGCCATTCTCACAGCAGATATCGCGCTCGCCTTCCACCTTGCAGAGCGAAATCTCGCGCCCCCCGACCCTTGTGTCGCTTTCGAGCATTTCGACAGTCACGGAGGGCGAAGGCGAAGCCCAGATCGCGCGTGCGGCCGGGGCCGTCCACGCTTCCCACAGCACGGCGGGCGGCGCAGCAACATTCCGTTCGAAGGTGAGTGTCACAAAGGGGCTGCCGTCATCGGACGCTCGGTGTGCGTCTGCAGCGAAGGTCTGTGTCATTCTTTGCGCTCCTTCATCACGTTCATCACAAATGCGTCCAGCCGATCCAGCCGCTCTTCCCAAATGGCACGATGCTCATCGAGCCACGTCCGCGCCGGTTCCAGCGCCTCGGGAACAAGCGCGCAGGTGCGGACCCGCCCGTCCTTGGACGAGGTGATCAATCCCGCGTCCTCGAGCACCGAAAGGTGCCGCATCACCGTGGGCAGCCGCAGCCCCGTGGGGTCCGCCAGATCCGTCACGCCCGCCGGTGTCGCCGCGAGGCGGGAGAGGATCGACCGCCGGGTCGGATCGGCCAACGCATGGAACAGCCGTGAAAGTTCGGGATCATGCTTAGTCATGTTGCTAAGTAATTCACGACACCGACGTCGCGCAAGCAAAAACTTCGCCGATCAGCTAAGTTTCAGCGCGCGCCGCACGCATCGGGCCATGCCAGCTTTTTATTTGTCAGCGGGAACGCGCGATCCCTATATTGGCGGGATACGCGGCGACCCTGTTCGCTTCGCGGTAACCGGAGAGTGGATGTCTGAGCTTGTACGATAAGGCTCTCTGAACCTCAGAGAGCCTCGTGAATTCAAAGCCGCCGGGCGCAATGCGCTCGGGGTATTTTTCACGTCTATCTTACGAGACTTCCATGAATATCTCACGAAACGAGCAGCGTGCGCTGCACGTTCTGGCCCTTGGCGGCCGCATTCTGCATGAGCGCGGCGATGGCCGCAAAATCACGTCCGTGGCCTGCGTCACACGTGAAGGGATGTTCCTGGCCGGCTTCGACCTGACGGTTTTCCACCAGTTGCGGCGGAAACGTCTGATCGAATCCCGGTCGGGCAGCCCCTATCGAATTTCGAAGCGCGGCCGCATCTCCGTCCGCGCGCAGCTCGACAATCAGGGGGCATGACACAAGGCCGGGCTGTGTCGAGAGATACAGCCCGGCTGCACGTCGCGGCCGCAGGCAAAGCTAATGTGGTTATTTTTTTGCCTTCATGCGGCAGTTGCAGTGACGATCCATGTTGCCGCACCCAAGCTCACCTTGCCGCCCCGCTCGCGCGCTCGCAGTGCGGCACGGACCTGCGGTTCAGCTTTCGACAGAAGTGCAGGCGTTTCCCTCAAGACCTTTCCCAGGGCGCCAACACGCGTGATGACCCTCAACATCGCGTCGGCGTCACCACTGGAAATGTCGGCGTCGTATGCCTTGACACAGATACATTCAAAGCCTGCGGATCGAAGAACAAGATTGATGGTATCGGCATTCTCGAAGCTGAATGGCGTCGCATCGACTGTAATTTTCAAACCCGCGGCTTCAACGGGAAAGAAATCCAATTCGTTTTCCTGCATAGATCGCCAGCAGATGAAACCGACCCTGCCGCCACGTCTCAGTATTCTATGTATGTTCGCAAATGCTTGCGTCGGGTCAGCAAAGAACATCGTTCCAAACCTGGAAAAGACGCCATCGACACTCTGGTCAGGCAGTGCAAGACTCGCAGCATCCTCCTGCAACAATGTTACCTGAGACAGGTGAGCCGCCCTTGTAGCCGCAACAGCCAGAACACGCGGGGCTACATCCACGCCAATGACGCGGCCGGTCGGACCTACTCGATCAGCCAGCTGCAGGATCGTCTCTCCTGCACCGCAACCGACGTCCAAAATCGTTTGCCCGGCGGCTGGGGCCAAGGCGTCCATAGCGACCAAGCCTAATGGAGACATTTGCAAATCGATCAGATCTGCCAAGTCAGCTCGAGCCTGATCGCCAACGTCCTGCACTGTCGAATGCGCTTTCATGCCACCAGCCTGAACGGGGAGAAGCTCAACTGCAATGCGATCGAAAGCGATCACCGCACAGTGCGTGTGCAATCGGCATGATCATCAAACGAAAAGGGCCGACGCGTATTCGCGCCGGCCCCTCCTGCGTTCGATCCTCCCCGAATCGATTGCGGCTGCTCGTTTAGAGCAGTTCGATATTGCCTGCAGCGACCTTGCCGCGGCGGTCGCGTGCCAGCTCGAAGCTGACGCGCTGGCCTTCGGCGAGGCTCGTGAGACCGGCACGCTCGAGCGCGCTGATGTGCACGAACGCGTCCTGCTTGCCGTCGCCGCGCGAAATGAAGCCGAAGCCCTTCATGGTATTGAAGAACTTGACCGTGCCTTCGATGCGTTCGCCGGGCGTGAAGTCGTCGTCCATGGCACCACCGCCCGAAGGACCGCGGTCGCGGGCCGGACGTTCGGGGCGATCAGGACGCTCGGGCGCCTCACCGTCGACCACGAGATCGGAAGCCGAGAGGCGTCCGCCGCGATCGAAGATCGAGAACGTGACCGGCTGGCCTTCATCGAGCGTCGTGCGACCGGCGCGTTCGACCGCGCTGATGTGCACGAACACGTCTTCGCCGCTGTCGCGGGCGATGAAGCCGAAGCCCTTCGTGGCGTTGAACCACTTGACCGTGCCCGAAGCCGTGCCGAGCGAGGTGCCGGCGTCACGGCCTGCGCCGCCACCGAACCCGCCGCCGCCACCGGCGCCGCCGCCGCGGAAACCACCGCCGCCGCCGCCACCGAAGCGGTCACCGCCTCCGAAGCCACCGCCGCCGCCACCGCCGCCGAAGCGGTCGCCGCCGCCGAAGCTACGGCCGGAATCGTAAAAATCGTCGCCACCGCCGAACGAATCGCGTCCTCCGCCGCGGCGGTCATAGCCACGGTCCCCACCGCGCTTGCGGCCATCAAAACCCATGTCGTGATATCCAGTCTGAATGACGTCGGCAGCCGGGCGCATGCCGCCACAGCACTGTCGTTCTCGGCCAAATTCTATTCGCGGCGTTCGACAGTCTGTTGTTCCCAAAACAAAATCCGTGCGCCCACGGACATTCATGATGAACGTTCGTACCAGTCTCAAACTGACATGAACTTCGCCAGCCTACAGGAGATTCGCAAAAGCTGCGAGCGAAAAAGACGCGTTCTCAGTTCTTTCCGGCACGGGCGAGTGCAGCCTGCACTTCGGCGTGCCGCACCGCGCTGAGCGGCAATCGCACGAGCACGAGCGCGGCGGGCACGAGGATCACCGGCGGCAGCACGATCCAGAAGCCCTCGACCCACAGCAGCGCACCCGGGGCGCTCTCTGCCGCCGCTTCGGCACTGAACCCGACAAGCGCGAGAATCGGGAACAAGATCCCCACCGGCAGCGCGTAGCCGAGCTTCATCGCCGTCGTCAGCACGGCATTCAGCAGTCCGATCCGGTCCGCGCCGCCCGCCAGCCGCTCCTCGTCGCCGACGTCAGCCAGCATCGCGCGCAGCAGGAAGCCGGGCGCGGCATAGGGCGTCCCGGCGAGCCCGATCGCGAGATACGACAGCCACGCCTGCGCCGGATCGAAGACGAGGAACGCCGCGATATGCAGCGCCGCCCCGATCACGCACGCGGCGGCGGCGGCGCGCTGTTTGCCAAGGCGCGCGGCAAGGTGCAGCCACAGCGGTAGCGCAAGGAGGCCGCTGCCGAAGTAGATGAGCAGCATCACCGCCGCCCCGGCATGTGTGAAGTCGAGCAGGCGCACGAAGACGAACTCGAACAGCGCGCCCGTCACGCCCGGCGCGAGGTTCACCAGCACGTCGGCAAGCAGCAGCATCGCCAGCGTCCGGTTCGAAAACAGCCTGCGGACATCCGCCCACGTGATCCGCGGGTGTTCCGCCTGCGCCGCGCCCTCCCGCGCGCCCACGATGGCGCCGATCACCGTGAGCGGAATGATGGCGAGGATGAAGGCGCCCATCAGGTGCACCGGCCTCGGCGCATCCGCGCCCATGACCTGCCCGAGCACGGCAGGCAGCACGAGCACGGCGATCAGCCCCACGAGATGCCCACCGATCCACCAGCCGTACACGCGCGAGCGTTCGTGATAATCGCCCGACAGCGTCGCGCCCCACGCCATGTGCAAGACGTTCAGCATCGAATGACCGGCGAACAGCAGCATCAGCCAGCCGAACAGATACCAAACGGTGATGCCCGGCGTCGCGAAGAACACCGCGACCGTTGCGACAAGGAGCGTGAGCCCGCCCGCCACCAGCCACGGCCGGAACCGTCCCCAGCGGCTGCGCGTGCCGTCCATGAAATGCCCGAGCAGCGGATCGAGCGGCATGTCGAGCATCCGCACGAGGAAGAAGACGAACCCCACCGCGGCAAGATCGAGACCCAGCGTGCCCGCGTAATAAGGCGGCAGATAAATGACGAGCGGAAGCCCGAGCGCGGCGACGGGAAGGCCGGGGCCCGCATAGGCGGCAAGCGTGCGCGTCGGAAGCCGGGTCACACAGCCCAGCTTATCGGTTGGGGCGCGGACACCGCCCTAGCGATGCTGGGAGGATCACCACCCCGCTTCGATGAACCACTCACGCTGTTCGACGGGCGTATAGCAACTCCCGGCAGCGCAGCGTATGAACCCGTCATGATCGCTTTTCCCGAAAGGACTTCATTGATGACGCGCACCTTTGCGTCGGCTTTCGCCATCGCGCTTTCGCTCACGCTCGCCGCCCCCGTCTCGGCCCAAACGCCGGCGACGGCCTCTGCCGCGGCGCAGAACCCCGCCCATCAGGCGCTCTGGCAGCTCTTCCAGGATTCGGACGAAGCGAGCCTCAAGCGCAATCCGATCCAGGCGCTGTTCCGCGGCGACATGCGCTACGCGGACCGGCTCGGCGACTACATCACCGACGCGTACTACAATGCCGAGCGTGCCGCCGGCGAAAGCGACCTTGCGCGCCTGAAGGCGATCGACCGCAACGCGCTCGATGCCACCGACCGCATCGCCTACGACGTGTTCAAGTGGCAGACCGAGGAGACGCTCAAGGGCCTCACCCCCGAAATCCTCGCGCTCACCGTCGTGCGCCCGATCAACCACTTCAGCGGCTTCCACACCTTCTACCCGTCGTTCGCATCGGCCACCGGCGGCGCGCCCTTCGCGACGCTCGCCGACTACGAGAACAACCTGAAGCGCCATCAGGACTACGTGACGCTGCTCGACCGCTCTGTCGGCCGCTTCCGTGAAGGCATGGCGTCAGGCGTCGTCGAAACGAAGCTCACGATCAACAACGTCATCGAACAGCTCGCCACCCAGCTCGCGCAGGCGCCGGAGGACTCCCCGTTTTACAGCCCTGTCACCAAGTTCCCCGAAGGCATCTCCGCCGCGGATCAGGCGCGCCTCAAGGCCGAATACCGCGCGATGATCACAGGCAAGGTCTATCCGACATACAAGCGGCTCCACGATTTCCTGAAGACCGAGTACCTCCCCCTGGCGCGCGATCAGGTCGGCCTTTCCGCGATGAAGGGCGGGCCCGTGCTGTACGCACAGCTCATCGAGAACACGACGACGCTGCCGCTCAAAGCCGAAGACATCCACAACATCGGCCTTTCCGAGGTGGAGCGCATCAAGGCGGGCATGGAGAAGGTTAAGGCCGAGGTCGGCTTCAAGGGCACATTGCCCGCGTTCTTCGACTATTTGCGCACCGATCCGCAGTTCAAGCCGCAGTCGCGAGAATGGCTGACCGAAAAATACTATGAGATCGGCAAGGCCGTGGACGCGAAAGTCCCGGAGTATTTCTCCACGGTGCCGAAGTCGCCGCTCGAAATCCGCCCCTATGAACCCTTCCGCGAGAAGCACGAGGCGGGCGGCTCGTACCAGCAGGGCACGCCCGACGGCACCCGCCCCGGCATCTTCTATTTCAACGCCTACGATCTGCCCTCGCGCACCACGCCGGGCATGACGACGCTCTACCTCCACGAAGGAGCGCCCGGGCATCATTTCCAGATCAGCCTCGCGCAGGAGAACACCGCCCTGCCGAGCTTCATGCGCTTCGGCGGCAACACCGCCTACATCGAAGGCTGGGCGCTCTATGCCGAAACGCTCGGCTACCCGATGGGCTTCTTCGATGACCCGTACCAACGTGTCGGCACGCTGTCGGACGAGATGCTGCGCGCGATGCGGCTTGTCGTCGATACCGGCCTCCATTCGAAGGGTTGGACCCGCGATCAGGCGATCGAATACATGCTCGCCAACAGCGACATGGGCCGCACCGATGCAACCGCAGAGGTCGAGCGCTACATCGCCATCCCCAGCCAGGCGCTCGCCTACAAGGTCGGGGCGATGAAGATCCAGGAACTGCGCGCGCGCGCCGAAAAGGCGCTCGGGCCGAAGTTCGACATCCGCGATTTCCACGCGCAGGTGCTGATGACCGGCGCCCTGCCGCTCGCCGTTCTGGAAAAGAAGATCGACGACTGGATCGCGTCGAAGAAATAAGCGTCCGATAGAGCCGCCATTCCGGTCCAGGCCGGAATGGCGGCTATCCGGCCGCCGGCCTACACAGTATAGGCCCCGCCCATGCTCCAGCTTTCCTGCCTCTGCGGCCAGGTCCGCATCGCGACCGAAAAACGGCCCGACTACATCCACGAATGCAACTGCACGCTTTGCACGAAGTCGGGCGCGCGCTGGGCCTATTATCATCCATCGGAGGTCAGCGTCGAAGGCGCGACGAATACCTATTCCCGGCAGGACAAGGATGATCCCGCCGCGGCAATCCACTTCTGCCCCGCGTGCGGCGCGACAGCGCATTTCACCTTAACCGAAAGCGCCGTCTCAAAGTTCGGAAACAGCATGATGGGCGTCAACATGTGGCTGGCGGACGAGAAGGATCTCGCCGGCATCGAACTGCGTTTTCCGGACGGGCGCACCTGGTCCGGCGCGGGCGATTTCAGCTACGTGCGCGAGGCACGCACTCTCGGCTGAACCCCGCCGCTAGATTTCGACCTGACTGCCGAGTTCCACCACGCGATTGGTCGGCAGCTTGAAGAATTCCATTGCGGTCGCCGCGTTGCGCAACATCCAGGCGAACAGCTTTTCGCGCCACAGCGCCATGCCGGGTTTCGGCGCCGCGATCAGCGTCTGGCGCGAAAGGAAGAAGCTCGTCTGCATCATGTCGAACTTCGGCCCGCAGGTGTTCACCGGCGACAGCGCCTTCGGAATATCGGTTTCCTGCATGAAGCCGTAGCGCAGCTTCATCCGGTAGAAGCCCTGCCCCAGATCCTGCGTTTCAACCACGTCGCACGTCTCGACGTAGGGAATATCCTCGATCGCCACGGTGAGCACGATCACGCGTTCGTGCAGCACCTTGTTGTGCTTCATATTGTGGAGGAGCGCGTGGGGCACCCCGGTCGGCTCCGATGACATGAAGATCGCGGTGCCGGGCACACGGATGGCGCTGTTCGCAGCGGACTTCACGAAGATTTCCATCGGCATCGCGGCTTCCTGCATCCGCTGGCGCATCAACAGGCGACCCTTCGACCATGTCGTCAGCATCGTGAAGGCGACAACGCCGATGAGCAGCGGGAACCAGCCGCCGTCGGGAACCTTGGTGAGGTTCGCGGCGAAATAGGCGCCGTCGACGATGAAGAATGCCGCGAGCAGCGGAATGGCGAGCCACGGCTTCCATTTCCACAGCGAGAACAGCACGACGCCGAGCAGGCACGTGTCGATCAGCATCGCGCCTGTCACGGCAATGCCGTAGGCGGCGGCGAGGTTGCTCGAATTCTGGAACATCAGCACGAGCAGGATCACGGCCGACATCAGCAGCCAGTTGATCACCGGGATGTAGATCTGCCCCTGTGTCGAGGCGCTGGTGTGCTTGATGGTGAGGCGCGGCATGAAGCCGAGCTGGATCGCCTGATGCGTCACCGAAAATGCGCCCGAGATCACCGCCTGGCTGGCGATCACCGTGGCGAGTGTCGCAAGACCGACGAGCGGCAGCCGCAGGTCTTCGGGCGCCAGCATGAAGAACGGGTTGCGGATCGCCACCTCGGCTTCGGCGGGTGTCATGCTCACGATCATGGCGCCCTGCCCCATGTAGTTGAGCATCAGCCCCGGCATCACGAACCACAGCCACGAAAAGCGGATCGGGCGGCGCCCGAAGTGCCCCATGTCGGCATAGAGCGCCTCCGCGCCGGTCACGGCGAGGACGACGGAACCGAGCGCGAGGAAAGCGAGCCAGCCGTCGAGCAGGAAGAACTGGAAGGCGTACCACGGGTTGAGCGCCGTCAGGATTTCGGGGTCTTTCGCGATGTTCACGATCCCGAGCACGGCGAGCACCAGGAAATAGAGCACCATGATCGGGCCGAACAGCGCGCCGACCTTGGCGGTGCCGCGCGACTGGATGAGGAACAGGAAGACGAGGATGAACACCGCGATCGGCAGCACTAGCGGTTCGAACGCGTCGTTCACCACCACGAGACCCTCAACCGCCGAAAGCACCGAGATCGCAGGGGTGATCATGCTGTCGCCATAGAACAGCGCGGTCGCGAATACGCCCAGCATCACGATCACCACGCCAAGCCGCGCGTGTCCCGTACTGCGCGAAATCAGCGCGAGCAGCGCAAGGCTGCCGCCCTGCCCCTTGTTGTCCGCGCGCATGATGATGGTGACGTACTTGATCGTCACCACCAGCATCATCGACCAGAAGATGAGGCTGATGACACCGTAGATGTGAACCGCATCGAGCGCGAGCGGGTGATGCCCCGCGAACGTCTCGCGAAACGCGTAGAGCGGCGATGTGCCGATGTCGCCGAACACGATGCCGATCGCGGCGACCGCGAGCTTCGCGATACCGTCATGGCTGTCTGAAGACGGCCCGTGCGGGTTGTGGGGTCCGGTCATGGACGGATGCGGGGCGCCGGTGCCGCGGTTAGCGGCACGAACCCCTGTAATCCTTGTTCTGCCGGGTCATGCGACTCATGTCTCAAGCTGCGTTGTTCTGAACCGAAGCGGCGGCGGCGACTAGCATAGCGTGCCGCACTGCACAACAGGCGTGCGAAACCGCTCACTCACCCACGATCCTGCGGATGCTTACCTGTGTCACCAGCCGCTGCACGCCGGGCAGCGCCGCCAGCAGCTCGCGGTGCACGCGCTCGAAGCTGTCGCCTTCCTTCACCAGGATTTTCAGCATGTAGTCCGAATCGCCCGTGATCAGGTGTCCCTCGGCGATTTCAGGCGCACGCGCCACGGCGGTTTCGAAGGCGGAAAGCGTTTCCTTGCGCTGGTCGGTGAGCGTGACGGCAACGTAGACGGCGGAAGGATTGCCCCGCGCCTGGGGCGACAGCACGGCGCGATAGCCGCGGATGAATCCCGTTTCCTCCAGAATCTTCACGCGCCGATGCGCGGCGGACGCCGAAAGCCCCACGCGGCTGCCCAGCTGCTCGCTCGTCAATCCCGAGTCGATTGCAAGCTGGGCGATAATCTTGCGGTCGATCTGATCCAGTTCGGACAATTTCCCGAAATCCTCATCTCTATTCGAATATTCTCTACACGATCCGCCTCCCCGCGAGCAACTTCGCAAACTTCTCCGACGCGATTTCCGGTAGATTCCCCTCAATTCATCAGGATGAGGGAGAACAGTCATGCGCGTCGGGGTACCAAAGGAAATCAAGGTTCACGAATATCGTGTCGGCATGACGCCGGCCTCGGTCGCCGAGCTTACGCAGGCCGGCCACGAGGTTTTCGTGGAAACGGGCGCGGGCAGCGGCATCGATTTCGGTGACGACGCCTATATCGCGGTCGGCGCGAAGATCCTCGCGACGCCGCAGGAAGTGTTCGCCGCCGCCGACATGATCGTGAAGGTGAAGGAGCCTCAGCTCCACGAGATCGCATGGCTCGAGCCGCGCCATACGCTCTTCACCTACCTGCACCTCGCCGCAGACAAGCCCCAGGCCGAAGCGCTGATGAAATCGGGCGCGATCTGCATCGCCTACGAGACCGTCACGAACGCGCAGGGCCGCCTGCCGCTCCTCCAGCCGATGTCCGAGGTCGCCGGGCGCATGGCCGTGCAGGTCGGCGCGCATTATCTTGAAAAGGAACAGGGCGGCCGTGGCATCCTGCTCGGCGGCGTGCCGGGCGTGGCCCCCGCCAAGGTCTCGATCCTCGGCGGCGGTGTTTCTGGCTTCAATGCCGCGCAGATGGCAGTCGGCCTCGGCGCCGACGTGACGATCTACGACGTGTCGTCGACCCGCCTCGCCGAACTCGATGCGCTGTTCCAGAACCGCATCAAGACCGTCTACGCAAGCAGCGCCGCCGTGGCGCGCGCGGCGGAGAACTCGCACCTCATCATCGGCTGCGTGCTGATCCCGGGCGCCGCCGCGCCGAAGCTCGTCACGCGCGAGATGCTGAAGACGATGAAGCGCGGTTCGGTGCTCGTCGACGTCGCCATCGATCAGGGCGGCTGCTTCGAAACCTCGCACGCGACGACGCATAGCGACCCGGTCTACACGGTCGAGGGCGTCATCCATTACTGCGTCGCCAACATGCCCGGCGCCGTCGCCCGCACCTCCACCTTCGCGCTCAACAACGCGACGCTGCCGTTCATCGTGAAGTTGGCGAAGCTCGGCGCAGAGGGCGCGATGCGCGCCGATCCGCACCTACGCAACGGCCTCAACGTCGCGGGCGGCTTCATCACCTACAAGGCGGTCGCCGACGACCTCGGCCTCGCCTACCGCGCCTGGGAATAAAACGTTTCACCTGAGCGAAGCCAAAAAAGAAGGGCCGGAGGCGATGCCTCCGGCCCAACTGTTTTCGGACCGACAGTCGTTCAGAAGCGGAACGCGAGGCCCGCCAGAACCTGATCGGCCGCATAGCCGCCGTCCATGTCGCGGTGGCGGTATTCGGTGCGGATGCTCGCCGACTCGTTGAGGCCGTATTCGAGACCGCCGCCATAGAGCAGGCCATCCGACCAGCCCTTTTCGCTGGTGGACGCAACGCCCTGAAGCGTCGAGACAGTGGAAACCCGCGTGCGTTCGGCACCATAGCCGAGCCGGCCGTACACGAGCAGGTTCGGCGTCGCGAGGAAGCCTGCGCGCGCGCTCACATCATAGTTCCACTTCGGGTCGACCTCTGCGGTCAGCCCGGCGACGGGCGTGTCGCGCAGCGTCTTGCCGCCCATGCCGATACCGGCCTCGACACCGACAATCATGTTGCTTCCGACGCCGTAGTCGTAGCCGGCGAAGACGCCGTACTCGATGCCGTTGCGGCTCTTGTCGAAATCATCCACGCCGAGCAGGCCGTAATCGAGATCGACCGACCTTTTGCCCCAGCCGATCTGGCCGCCGACGAATGCACCGCCGATGGTGCCTGCGTCCTGAGCGAGCGCGGACGCCGGGAGGAGGGCTGTCGCGAGCGCGGCAAGAATAAGCTTTTTCATGAACTCACCTCTACAAAGATTGCACTGCCCGCGAGGGGAGAGCCTTGCGGACGGCGGCACAGGTGGTGGCGAATTGCGGCCGAGAAAAGGCGACGAATCACGGCTTCGGCGAACGACCGTCGGAAACAGGACGAACGACATACGGGCTTCGACAAACGACGTTCAGCGCCCGTTAAACTGTCATATCGGGTGGGAAAGAGGTCTCTAAAGTGCCTCGTCTGGTATCGCGAAGAGCGTCTCCGCGCCGCGCGTCACCGGCCCCAGCAGTGCCGCCGCCTGCGGCAGGAACTGCTCGGCGAAGAAGCGTGCCGTCACGATCTTCGCGTTCAGGAAGGCGGGATCACCCTCGCCCGCCGCAAGACGCTGCGCTGCCGCCGCCGCCTGCTTCGCGAGCAGCCATCCGCCGACGGTAAGGCCGAACATCCGAAGGTACGGCGTCGCGCCCGCAGCATTGTCATCGCCGCCGCCTTCCGCGAGCCAAATGGTCGCGCTTTCGAGTGCCGCAAGCGCGTCCTCCAGATAGGGCGCCAGCCCGGCCGTTTCCGCAAAATCCGAGCGCATGTCCGCAAATAGACTCTTCCATCGGCCCTGCGGCAGCTTGCGCCCCACGAGGTCCATAGCCTGGATGCCGTTCGTTCCCTCGTAGATCGGTGCGATGCGCGCGTCGCGGTAGTGCTGCGCCGCGCCCGTCTCCTCGATGAAGCCCATGCCGCCAAAAACCTGCACGCCGAGGCTCGCGACCTCGACGCCGACATCGGTCGAGAACGCCTTCGTCACCGGCGTCAGCAGATCGGCAAGCGCCTGCGCCTCGCGCCGGGCTAGTTCGTCTATTTCAGCGTGCGCGCGATCGACGGCGGCCGCATTCAGATAGGTCAGCGCCCGCGCCGCTTCGGTAAGGCCACGCATGGTCATCAGTGTCCGCCGCACGTCGGCGAATTCGATGATGCGCCGCACCTGCACGCGGTCCTTCGCGTAGGCGAGCGCGTGCTGGTACGCGCGCTCGGCGATGGCAACGCCCTGCAGCCCCACGTTGATGCGCGCATGGTTCATCATCGTGAACATCGCGCGCATCCCGGCGTTCTCGCCGCCGATCATGAAGCCGACGCAGTCGTCGTTGTCGCCGTAGCTCATCGTGCAGGTCGGCGAGGAATGGATGCCGAGCTTGTGCTCGATCGAAACGCAGCGCAGGTCGTTGCGCGCGCCGAGCGAGCCGTCCGCGTTCACGAGGAACTTCGGCACGATGAACAGCGAGATGCCCTTGGTGCCCTTGGGCGATCCGGGCGTGCGCGCGAGGACGAGGTGGATGATGTTGTCCGCAACGTCATGCTCGCCCCACGTGATGAAGATCTTGGATCCCTTGATGCGCCACGTGCCGTCCTCCGCGGGCGTCGCCACAGTGCGGAGCGCGCCGACGTCCGTCCCGGCCTGCGGCTCGGTGAGGTTCATCGTGCCGGTCCATTCCCCCGAGATAATCTTGGTCAGGTAGGTCTGCTTCTGGTCCTCGGAGCCGTGCGCGGTCAGCGCCTCAATCGCGCCCTGCGACAGCATCGGACAAAGCGACAGCGCCATGTTGGCGCTCGTCGTCTGCTCCTGAACGGCGGTCGCCAGCACGAAGGGCAGCCCCTGCCCGCCCCACGCCGGATCGGCGCCGAGCGTCATCCATCCGCCTTCGACATAGGCGGCGTAGGCTTCACGAACGCCTGCGGGCAGCGTCACCACGCCGTTCGCGAGCTTCGCGCCCTCCGTATCGCCGATGCGGTTCAGCGGCGCGAAAACGCCAGCGGAGAGCTTCCCCGCCTCTTCCAGAATCGCGTCAACGAGATCCGCGGTCGCTGCTTCGAAGTGCGGCAGCTGCGCAAGACCGGGCAGGTCTGCGATGGTTTCAAGGACGAAGCGCTGCTCGGTGATCGGGGCGGTGTAAGTCATGGGCGGCCATCTATCGCTTGTGAGAGGAAACGGCGCGGGTATAGCGGGGGGCTGTGAGCGGGCAACCTGATCTTTTGAGCACTGAAACCGTGCCGCCGGACACCGCAGGCGTGTTGCTCGCCGCCGCGCTGCTGCGCACCGGCTCGGTCGTCGCGATCCCCACCGAGACCGTCTACGGCCTCGCCGCCGACGCCACGAATGCAGACGCCGTCGCCCGCATCTACGCCGCCAAGGGCAGACCCTCGTTCAACCCGCTCATCGCCCACGTCAGCGACGCCGAAATGGCGGCCGAGCATGTCGAGGTGTCGCCGCTCGCGCGTCGCCTCATCGATGCTTTCTGGCCGGGACCGTTGACGCTCGTCCTGCCGCACAAACCCGGCAGCCCCATCGCTGCCATCGTCACCGCCGGCCTCCCAACGCTCGCCGTGCGCTGCCCCGATCATCCCGTCCCGCAAGCACTGATCGCGGCGCTCGGCCGCCCGCTCGCCGCCCCTTCGGCCAATGCCTCCGGACGGATCAGCGCAACGCGTGCCGAACACGTCCTGAAAACCCTGGGTGGCCGCATTCCACTCATCATCGATGACGGCCGCTGCAGGGGCGGGATCGAATCGACCATCGTCGCTGTTGACGGAGACCATCTGCGCCTGCTTCGCCCCGGCGGCGTATCGCGCGAGGCGCTGGAGGCCTATGCCCCAGTGTCGCTCGCCGGTGGCGGCATCGAGGCGCCGGGCATGATGGAGAGCCATTATGCGCCCACGAAGCTGCTCCGTCTCGACGCGGAAACCGCATCGGAAGGCGAGTTCCTGATCGGCTTTGGGGCTGTCGCGGGCGACATCAGCCTGTCCCGGGCGGGCGATACCGTCGAAGCCGCCGCCCGACTGTTCGACTGTCTGCACGCCGCCGACGCGAGCGGAGCAAACGCCATCGCCGTCGCACCCGTGCCTCGTGAGGGTCTTGGCGCCGCGATCAACGACAGGCTTCGCCGCGCCGCCGCGCCGCGCTGATTCTCCTTGCGTCCAGAATGTGTTATGCAGCCCCGCCGCGCAGGACGCGGTCCTTCAGGGGAGGGTATGGCATGTTCGATCTCAAGAAGCTCACAGCGGAACTCTTCGGTACCTTCTGGCTCGTTCTCGGCGGTTGCGGCAGCGCAGTGCTTGCCGCTGCGTTTCCCGACGTCGGCATCGGTCTTGCCGGGGTCAGTCTCGCGTTCGGTCTTACCGTACTCACGATGGCCTTTGCTTTGGGACCGATCTCGGGCGGGCACTTCAACCCGGCCGTCACGCTGGGCCTCGCCGCGGGGGGACGCTTCGCTTGGAAGGATGCTCCCGGCTATATCCTCGCGCAGGTCGTCGGCGCGATCCTTGCCGCGCTCGTGCTCTACACGATCGCGAGCGGTAAGGCCGGCTACGCGGGCGGGCTTGCTTCGAACGGTTTCGGCGAGCATTCGCCGGGAGGCTATTCGATGACCTCGGCGCTGTGGACCGAGATCGTGATGACCTTCGGGTTCCTGATCGTCATCCTCGGCGCGACGGCGAAGCGCGCTTCGCCGGGGTTTGCGCCGATCGCGATCGGCTTGGCGCTCACGCTCATCCACCTCATCAGCATTCCGGTGACGAACACGTCGGTGAACCCGGCGCGCTCGACGGGCCCGGCGCTGATCGAGGGCGGGATTGCGCTTGAGCAGCTGTGGTTCTTCTGGGTTTACCCGATTGTCGGCGCTCTGGTTGCGGGCTTTGTATACAAAGTAGTCTGGGACGAATGATGCGTTGACAGATGCCCTGTTGCGAATGATTATCAATATATTCGCAACAGGGATCGCATCATGGCGACGATTGCCGAAATAGCCGACTACCGTGGCGGGCCGTGGCTGAACCTGCCGCCTGACAGCCGGACGATTCTGTGGGCGCTGCGGCGGCTCGTGATCGGATGGCCGCGCCCGCCCTGCCTCCACGCGGCGCTGATCGAGGCCTACGGCGACAGTGCCTGCGGGATCGAACACCTGCTACGCTGCCTGCTGACGGGCATCGCCATGCACGGCACGCAGCGGCTGGAAATCGGCGCGCCCTGCTGCGCGGCGCTGCTGCCGCATGAGGCGGAACTGCTGGAAGCGATCGGGCTCGACGGCGCCGAACCCGACCCGTCCGCACTCGTCCGGCTCTGCGACAATCCTGCGGCGGCCCCGCTTTCGGTGATCGCCGCAGGCATTCGCGCAGCCGTGATTTGCGCTGCGCATTAGAAGAGTTTCCGTTCACGCGCGCCTAATTTATGTTCTGCTCAAATCAGCGGAAGAGGGACCGCATGACCGAACATTTCGACATGATCGTCGTGGGCGCCGGCATTTCGGGCATCGGCGCGGGCGTACACCTGAAAAAGCACTGCCCGGATCGCAGCTACATGATCCTCGAAGGCCGCCCGGGCATCGGCGGGACGTGGGACCTGTTTCGCTATCCCGGCATCCGGTCCGACAGCGACATGTACACGCTCGGCTTCAACTTCAAACCGTGGACGGACCAGAAGGCGATTGCCGACGGTGATTCCATCCTGCGCTACCTCGATGAAACCGTGCGCGAATACGGCCTTTCCGAAAAAATCCGCTTCGGCCACCATGTCGAGGCCGCAGCCTGGGATTCGCGCGCCGCGCGCTGGACGGTGACGGCGCGAACCAACGGCACGCCCGTGCGGTTCACCTGCAATTTCCTCTACATGTGCTCGGGCTACTATCGCTACGACGCGGGCTATACGCCTCAATTCGAGGGCGCGGATAGCTTCCGGGGCCGCATCATCCATCCGCAGCACTGGCCGCAAGACCTCGACTATGCGGGGAAGCGCGTGGTCGTGATCGGTTCGGGCGCGACCGCCGTCACGCTCGTCCCCGAGATGGCGAAGACCGCGCATGTCACGATGCTGCAGCGCTCGCCGACCTACATGGTCTCGCGGCCTGCCGAAGACCGCTTCGCGAACTGGCTGCGGCGCTGGCTGCCGCCGATGCTCGCCTACAACATCGTGCGCTGGCGCAACGTCGCGCTGCAACAGTGGGTCTTCCGCCTTGCGCGCAGCAAGCCCGAGAAGCTGAAAAAGAAGCTTCTGGGCGGCGTCCAGGATCTTCTCGGCCCCGACTATGACGTGAAGACGCACTTCACGCCGACGTACAACCCGTGGGAGCAGCGGCTCTGCCTCGTCCCGGACCACGACCTGTTTGATGCGATCCGCGAAGGCCGCGCCGAGGTCGCGACCGACCATATCGACCGCTTCACGCAAACCGGCATCCTGCTCAAATCAGGCAAGACGCTGGAGGCGGACATCATCGTCACCGCCACAGGCCTCGAACTGCTGTTCATGGCCGGGATCGACGTGACGCTCGACGGCCGCAAGGTCGAGTTCCCGAAGACCTACGGCTACAAGGGCATCATGTTCTCGGGCGTGCCGAACCTCGCGGTGGCGTTCGGATACACCAACGCCTCGTGGACGCTGAAGGCGGACCTCACCAGCGAGTATCTCTGCCGCGTGCTCAATCACATGACGGAAACCGGCACCGATGTCGCAACGCCCACACTCGATGATCCCGCCATGGAATCGGAGCCGTGGATCGACTTCTCCTCGGGTTATTTCAAGCGCGGGCTTCACCAGTTCCCGAAGCAGGGCAAGGCGCTGCCGTGGCGGCTCAACCAGAACTATGCCGGCGACGTGAAGATGTTCCGCCACGCGCCCGTCGACGACGGCGTGCTGCGCTTCAGCAAGGCGGCGGATGCGACGGCGCAGCGCGCGCCGGAGGCGATCGCGGCCGAGTAGCCGGCAAACCCCTGATTCAGTTCGCGCTTTTAAGGCGATCCGCGTATTTTTCGCGAAACTTCCGGACCTTGGGGCCGACGACGAAGTTGCAGTAGGGCGTCGTATCGCCGGTTCGGGCGTAATATTCCTGGTGATAGTCCTCGGCCGGATACCATGTGCCGCTCTCGATGGTCGTGACCACCGGGTCCGGCCATAGCGCCGCGGCCTTCACGATCGCCGCCTCCGCCGCCGCCCGCTGCGTATCATCCTGCGGGAAGATCGCCGAGCGGTACTGTGTACCGACGTCGTTCCCCTGCCGATTGAGCGTCGTCGGGTCGTGAATGTGGAAGAAGATGTCGAGCAGCTCTTCGTAGCTGACGATCGCCGGATCGAAATGGATCAGGATCGCTTCGGCGTGGCCGGTGTCGCCGCCGCAAATCTCCTTGTAGGTGGGATTCGCGGTGTGCCCGCCGATATAGCCGGATTCGACCGCGCTAACCCCCTGGAGATCATCATAAATCGCTTCAACGCACCAGAAGCATCCGCCTGCGAGGATCGCGGTTTCCGTGGACATTTCACGCATGCTCCATTCATTCGGCGACCGACAACTGCGGCGGCATGCCGCAAGTCGGCGCTCTGGCAATTAACCACCAACATTATGTATATTCGCCGCAACAGAATACAATTTGTTGCGCGTTAATACCGCTTGAAAGCCGCGTCAGGCTTGTAAATCCGGTATTAATCCATAACACTGTAGTAACCAATCAACGCTCGTAGCGGGGCCGTGTCGCGAGCGTAATGACACAAAGTATCAACGGGGCCCGCCACGCTTAGCGCGGCGCGTATAGGGCAGGTTTGGTTATGAATATCGCTGCTGCTGGAAAGCTGGCGCTGTGCATCTGCACCGGCGCCGTGGTTGGTGCCGGGGTGAACGAAGCCCGCCACAATGCCGACAAACCGAAGGCCGTGAAGACGGCATCGAAGAACCCTGCTCGCAAGGTCGTGCAGTTCCCGTGCGAGCCCTACATCGTGCAGGACCAGATGATGCGCGATGCCCAAATCCCCAGCGACTTCGAGGCGACCAACCTTCCCGAATATGCCGAGCTGATCCTGCCGGGCGGTTCCGGCGGCGGTGGTGGCCAGGAAGGCGGCGGTGGCAGCGAGCCCGGTGGCGGCGAACCCGGCGGTGGCGGAACCAACCCTGTTCCGGAACCCGCCATGCTTGCCCTCTTCGGGCTTGGCGCGGCAGGCCTGATCGGCGGCCGCAAATATCTCCTGCGTCGCAAAATCTGAATACAACCGCGCTAACGAAGGGGCATGAGACTTTTCCTTGCCCTTTCACTCTCGCTCATGCTTGCTTCGGGCGTGAACGCTGCTGACCGCCCCATCGTGATCGCGCATCGCGGCGCAAGCGGCCTGCTTCCCGAACACACGATCGCCGCCTACACGCGCGCGATCGACGACGGCGCGGATTTCATCGAACCCGACCTCGTGCCGACACGCGACGGCGTGCTCGTCGCGCGGCATGAAAACGAGATTTCGGGCACCACGGACGTGGCTTCGCGCGCGGAATTCGCGGATCGCAAGACAACCAAGACCATCGACGGCGCTTCCGTCACCGGCTGGTTCACTGAAGACTTCACGCTCGCCGAACTGAAAACGCTGCGCGCCCGCGAGCGCCTGCCCGAGCTGCGCGGCACAGCGAACGACGGCCGATTCGAGATTCCAACGCTGGATGAGATCATCACGCTCGCCAAGGCGCGCGGTGTGGGCATCTACCCCGAGACCAAACACCCGACGTACTTTGCCGCGATCGGCCTGCCGCTTGAAGCAAAACTGGTCGCCGCGCTCGATGCCGCCGGCTGGCGCGATGCCGATGCGCCTGTCTTCATCCAATCGTTCGAAGTGAACAATCTGAAGCGGCTAGACGGGATGACGGGCGTGCGCCTGATCCAGCTCGTCGCCGCAGAGGGCGGACCGGCGGACGGCACGTATCGGAGCTATGCAGAAATGCTGACGCCGGAGGGCCTCAAGGCCGTCGCGGCCTATGCGGACGGCATCGGCCCCGAAAAGACGCTGGTGATCCCGCGCGGACCCGACATGCGCCTCACATCACCGACCCGGCTCGTGGCGGACGCGCACGCGGCGGGGCTCAAGGTCCATCCGTGGACATTCCGCGCGGAGAATTATTTCCTCCCCGCCGACCATCGAAAAGGCGAAGACCCGCGCGCGCACGGTGAACTTGCCGGGGAGATTCGCGCCTACCTCGCCACCGGCATCGACGGACTGTTCAGCGATTTCACGGCCGAAGCCGTGGCGGCGCGATAGAGCCGTTCAGCTCTGACGGTCGAAGGGGTTCTTCCCGCCGCGCAGCGTCAGGCGGATCGGCACGCCGGTGAAGCCGAGATCATCGCGCAGCGAGTTCGCGAGGTAACGGCGATAGCTTTCGGGAAGCTCGGTCAGCCGGTTGCCGAAGATCACGAATGACGGCGGGCGCGCCTTCACCTGTGTGACATAGCGCAGCTTCAGGCGCTTGCCATCGGGCGCGGGCGGCGGGTTGCGCTCGAGCGCGCCTTCGAACCAGCGGTTGAGGCGGCTGGTCGGCACGCGCTGGCTCCACGCGTCGCGCTGCTCGAAGGCCGCCTTGAGCAGCGTATCGAGACCCTTGCCGGTCATCCCCGAAACCGCGAGCAGCGGCACGCCCTTGATCTGCGCGAGCCCCTCGTCGAGCGCCTTGCGGACGCCCTGGAACAGGCGCGACTGATCCTCCGCCGCGTCCCACTTGTTGAGCGCGATGACGAGTGCGCGGCCTTCCTCGATCACCATGTCGGCGATGCGCAGATCCTGCGCTTCGAGACCGAGCGTCGCATCGAGCAGCAGCACGACAACCTCGGCGAAATCGACGGCGCGGCGGGTATCGGCGACCGAGAGCTTTTCCAGCTTCTCGTGCACCTTCGCCCTCTTGCGAACGCCCGCGGTGTCGATCAGGCGCACGGGGCGGCCTTCCCAGCTCCACTCGATCTCGATGCTGTCGCGCGTGATCCCCGCCTCCGGCCCGGTGACGAGACGGTCCTGACCGAGCAGCGTGTTGATGAGCGTGGACTTGCCGGCGTTCGGGCGCCCGACGATGGCGAGCTTGAGCGGACCCGCCTCTTCGTCTTCGCCTTCGAACGCATCGCCCGCCGCGGCGGTGGCGGCGTCAACGTGCGGGGCCAGCGCCTCGAACAGATCCGCGAGACCCTCGCCGTGCTCGGCGGAGATGCCGACCGGTTCACCAAAGCCGAGCGCATAGGCTTCAAGGATGCCCGAATCGCCCGAGCGGCCTTCCGCCTTGTTGGCGACGAGCACCACGGGCACCTTCGCGGTGCGCAGCCAGTCCGCGAAATGCCGGTCCATCGGCGTGAGACCGGCGCGCGAATCGATGACGAGCAGCGCCGCCGACGCGTCTTCGAGCGCCGCTTCGGTTTGCAGGCGCATCCGGCCGGAAAGCGTCTCCGGCCCGGCGTCCTCGAGGCCCGCCGTATCGACGGCGATGAAATCGAGATCGAACAGCTTTGCCTCACCCTCGCGGCGGTCGCGCGTGACGCCCGGCGTATCGTCGACGAGCGCGATGCGCTTGCCGACGAGCCGGTTGAAGAGCGTCGACTTGCCGACGTTCGGGCGCCCAATGATGACGACCTTGGGCTTTTTGTTGGTCATGGCTCTAACGGTATGCGCTCAGGCGGCCGTCTTCGGAGAGGATGTAGAGCGTGTTGTCGGCCACCACAGGCTCAAGGAAGATGTCCTTCCCGACCTCTTTCGTGGACAGGACGGCGCCGTCCGCCGGCGATACGGCGGTGAGATCACCCTCGCTGTTGACGAGATAGAGGCGATCCGACGCCAGCACCGGCCCCTGCCAGATGATCGGATTCTTGCGCTTCTTGACGTTGCGCCAGCGCGGAAGCTGCGTCACCCAGCGCACGCGCCCGTCGGAGCGCTGCACCGCAACGAGCTCGCCGTCCACGGTCACCGCGAAGATGTATTCGCCCGCCACCCACGGCATCGAGGTGCCCGCGAGGTTGCGCTCCCAGACGCGCTGGCCGGTCGAAAGATCAAGCGCCACCATGCGGCCGCCGTGACCGATCGCGTAGACCCGGCCATCGCTGATCACCGCCGACGCATCGATGTCGCTGAGCGCGGCGAGCGAGGTCGTGGAGCCGGTGCGGTTGAGCGCATCCTGCCAGACGCTGCGGCCGTTTTCGACGCGGAGCGCGATGAGTTCGCCGCTCGAGAAGCCGACAACCGCCGTGCCGAGCGCAACAGCGGGCGACGCGGCGCCGAGCAGACCGGCGGGTTCGACGGTCGCGGCGTTTTCCCAAAGCGTTTCACCGGTCGCGGTGGAGAGCACCTGCAACTGGTTGTCCTGCGTCATCACGAAAAGCTGCGTGCCCTCGACAGCCGGCGCACCGCGCAGTGGCATACCGATGTCCACGCGCCACGCCTGCGCACCCGACGCGGCGTCATAGGCGGCAACGAGGCCGTAGCCCGAAGTCGCGTAGACGCGGGCGCCATCAGTCGCGACACCGCCGCCGAACGCGACGTTCTGGGATTCGCCGTCCTTGCGGAGCGTCGCCGACCAGAGCTGGCCGCCGTTCGCGGCGCTGAACGCGCGAACCTCCGCCTGTGTATCGATCGTGTAGACGCGCCCGCCGGAGACCACCGGGCCCGACGTCAGCCGTTTTGTCCGATCGCTGCCGCTGCCGATCGACACCGACCAGGCCCGCGACGGATTGTCCCGCAGGCTGAGATGCCCGAGCGCCTTCGACGCGCTGCCGCCCGGCTGGGTCCACTCCGCATTGGTGACGGGCGGCGGAAGTGTGACTGCGATGTTCGCAAGGTCGGGGTCAGCGGTCGTCCGCGCCTCGTAGCTGAGCACGGCAAGACGCTCTCCGGCGATCTTCGACTTGTTCTTGTCTCCGCCGCCGCGGAAAATTCCGCAGCTGGCAAGCGCCACGACCAGCGGCACGACGACGATAAGCGATTTACGCATCAATTCTTTCCGGTTGTCGGTTCGGCTGCCGGAGCAGCCGCCGCAGGTGCAACGTCAGGGAGGCTGCCGAGCGAGGCGGCGAGCTGCTGCGCACGCTGGCGCAGCGACGGTGCGATGGTTTCATCTGACGAGATCGCCGCGAAGATCGGCCCCGCGAGTTCGGGCTTGCCCTGCGCCATATAGGCGACCGCAAGCATCTCTCCGGCAACGCCGAACCACGGCGCGCCGGGCTGCGCGAGCGGCTTCAGTCGCGTCACGACATCGGCGGGTGCGAGCGTATCATATTCGACGCGCACGGCGGTGATCGTCGCAAGGTCGCGCAGCGGCTGCGGCAGCTTCGTGTCGGCGGCGAGCGCCTTATACTCGGCAAGCGCAGCGGCGTTGTCGCCGTTTTCAACGGCACGCGACGCCTTGGTGAACCGCGCGAGCGCCGTGTAGCCGCCGTAGTTGCCCGAAGCGAAGCGATCGATCTCCTGGACCGCCTTGGCGCTGCCGATCTCCAGCCCCTTCTGTGCCGCAGAATATTCTTCGCTGAGCACGCCGACCTTGCGGATCTGCTCTTCGCGCCACCAGAGGAATCCGGCGAGCGCGACAAGACCCGCGCCGACCGCAATGACGATCCAGCGGCCATAACGGTGCCAGAAGCCCGCAAGCTGATCCTTGCGAACTTCCTCATCAACCTCGCGGAAGAAGACGTCTTCGGGCGCCGTGCCCGATGGTTCCCTGGCCAATGTTGTGCCTCTCAAAATGTGCGCGGGACCATAGCGATGGCCACGCGCGCAAGCAAAACCCTATTTTTCCTCGTCGGCCCGGTAGAGGTTGTCTTCCGTGGGGAAGGTCCGCGCGCGCACATCGGCCGCATAGGCCTTCACCGCATCGGCCACGATCTTCGACATCGCACCGTAGCGCTTCACGAACTTGGGCGTCCGATCGAAGAGACCGAGCATGTCTTCCGTGACCAGCACCTGCCCATCGCACTGCGCCGAGGCCCCGATACCGATGGTGGGACACGCCACCTTCTGCGTAATCTCGATGGCGATCGGCTCCATCACGCCTTCGATGACGATCGAGAAGGCGCCCGCATCGGCCATTGCCGTGGCATCGGCAACGATCGACCGCGCCTCCACATCGCTCTTGCCGCGCACGCCGTAGCCGCCGAGGATGTTCACCGCCTGCGGCGTCAAACCGACGTGCGCCATCACCGGGATGCCGCGCGAGGTGAGGAACTCGACCGTGGGCGCGAGCACCTTGCCGCCTTCAAGCTTGACGGCGGCGGCGCCGGTTTCCTTCAGAAGCCGAGAGGCGTTGGTGAATGCCTGCTCGGGCGAAGCCTCGTAGCTGCCGAACGGCATGTCGACGATGACGGCGGCGTGATAGCTGCCGCGCACGACGGCCGCGCCATGCGCGCACATCATCTCCATCGTCACCGCAACCGTGTGCGGCAGACCGTAGATCACCTGCCCCAGCGAATCGCCGACGAGCAGCATGTCGCAGTGCGGGTCCATGATCTGCGCCATGCGGACCGTGTAGGCGGTAAGCATCACGAGCGGCTCGCCGCCCTTGCGCTGCCGGATACGCGGCACCGTGAGGCGCTTCATCGGTGCCGGAGTGGGGTTGGCACGGCTCGTCGAGGTGTCGAGCGTGAGCGTCATCGAGGTCGTAGACATGGGCGGCTTGTAACGCTTCCATGCAAGCGTGGAAAGCTCAGCGGAGCGCCGCTGCGTAAACCTCTGGCTTGAACCCCGCCAACCGCGTCTTGCCGTTGTCGAGAATCGGACGCTTGATCATTGAAGGCTGGGCCAGCATCAGATCGACTGCCTTGTTCGCATCAAGGTTCTCGCGGTCCGCATCCGGCAGCTTGCGGAAGGTGGTTCCGGCGCGGTTGAGCACGGTTTCCCAGCCGAGTTCCTTCACCCACGCTTCCAGGCGAGGCCGATCGATGCCCGCCTTCTTGTAGTCGTGGAAGGCATAGTCGAAGCCGCTTGCTTCGAGCCACGTGCGCGCCTTTTTCACCGTGTCGCAGTTCGGAATGCCGTAGAGCGTGATCACTGTTCCATCGTCCTCTTTGCCGATCAGTCGGCCTTTTTCCGCTCCGTGTTCGGATAGCGGACGCCGAGCTGCTCCATATAGGTGCCGTAGCGGGCGGGGTTGTAATAATGCTTCCGCAGCTCCGGCCGGAATTCGTCCATCCGCTTGCGGTTGAGCAGGATCGGCGGCGTGTCTTCCGCCGAAAGGAAGGGCACGTACTTCTGGTCCTTCGTCTGCACGTCGGTGAAATAGGCCTTTGCCTCGGTGAGAAGCGCGGGCTTCGTCATCAGATCGAGGACCGTCATCGCCATCGCCTTCGCGCCGTTCACGACGCCCTTGTGCGCGATCGGCGTCGCCATCGCGATCGCCGAGCCCCAGTGATGCGCGGGGATGCCGGGGATGTTCGAGGGATAGGTGAGCGTGATCGTCGGCACCGTCCACGAAATGTCGCCGATGTCGTCCGAGCCGCCGATGTAATTCTCTTCAGGCGGCGGACGCAGCGCATCGACCTTCGCCTTCAGGCCCTCCTCGGGCGCGCCGAGATTGTGCTGCACGGTCTTCGCGAAGGCCTGATCGTCCGCGCTCCACGTGGGCATTCCCACCGCGTTGATGTTCGCCCACGCCGCCTCCGCGAGCGGCTTGTTGAAGTGACGGGGCGCCGCGACACCCAGGATGCGCCGCGTCACCTTCGTATCGGTCATCGCCGCGGCGGCGTCTGCGATGCGGTTGCCGATCGCGAAATTGTCCTTGATGCGATCGAAGGTCTGTTCGCGGAAATAATACCAGACCGACGCCTGCGGCGGCACCACGTTGGGCTGATCGCCGCCGTTGGTGATGACATAGTGCGAACGCTGCTGCAGGCGCAGATGCTCGCGCCGCATGTTCCAGCCCATGTTCATCAGCTCGACCGCGTCGAGCGCGCTGCGGCCGAACCACGGCGACGCGCCCGAGTGCGCGGCTTTGCCGTCGAACGTGTAGGATGCGGAAATCATGCCCGTGCCGGCCGCTTCGCCCCAGCTTGTCGTGAAGCCGCTCGACACATGCGCGAAGAGCACCGCGTCGGCATCCTTGAACACGCCCGCGCGCACGAACCACGCCTTGCCGCTGAGGAGTTCTTCAGCAACGCCCGGCCAGATCAGCAGACGGCCGGGAATGTTATCGCGCTGCATCACCTCCTTGGCGGCGAGCGCGGCGACCACCACGAGCGGGATGCCGCTGTTGTGCCCCTCGCCGTGGCCGGGCGCCCCCGGCACGATCGGATCATGATACGGAACGCCGGGCTTCTGCGAGGCCTGCGGCACGCCGTCGATATCGCTGCCGAGCGCAATCAGTGGCCCGCCGCTGCCCCATGTCGCGGTCCAGCCCGTCGGCAGCCCGGCGACGCCGCGCGTGACCTTGAAACCGTTCTTTTCGAGAATGTCGGTAACGTAGCGGCTGGTTTCGGATTCTTCGAAACCGATCTCGCCGAAGCTGAAGATCGAATCGGTCATCTGCTGCGCGAGTTTTCCGCGCGCCTCGACGGCCTTGGCGACTTCAGCTTTCAGCGCGGCGTTTTCAGCGGCAGCTGCCGCACCCGGAAGAAGCGCGAGATACGCCGCGAGCCCCACGACAAACGCTGAACCGCGAAATCCCTGCTTCATGCCCCACCCTCCTGCAAGCTGCTCGACAAACGTCTGTCCGCAAACTTGCCACCCGGTGGGTGCGAACGCCAATGCCTATCGAGGCCCTGGGCGCCTTATTCCCACTCGATCGTTCCAATCACTCTTAAGCCTATGATTTATTTGCGATATTGCTGCTTGCCGGTACTGCAGGCCGGCTCAACGCCCGTCATTTAATCACGCTGTTGAAATCATTTAGGAAATCGATGCGAAATTTTTTTCGAGGTTTCGGCATCTATCGACTCCTATTCCGACACTGATGCCGATTCTTGCCGCCGGCCTAAAGCCGAAATCTTCGCAAAAAGTACCGTCACCAACCCGTTTCTGCAAAGGCAATTCACGAGGCACTGCGGAAGGGCCACGCCCGAACAGGACCCCAACGAGATCGCTGTCTCGGCCGACAGCAAGCGCAAGGTCCCCAACCAACGGCTCTACATCGGAATGGACACGATTGCGCATTGCGCGTCGATTACGTACGATTTCGAGTCCAGAACTGTAACGCTCTTGTGTCCCGATCAGCCTGCGACCGACAAGGGCTGACGGTCCGAGGTCGCGAGGATGCATGAGTCGCTATTCGGATTTCCACCCTGATGCTGCCATAAGGGTCCCCTTTCGGACAGGCCGGAAGTCCCTAAACTCTTGTACCGTACAAGACTTCCAGTTGAGCCGGCCCGAGCAAATGTCTTGCAAAGTGCGGGCCTTCCGCCGTCGGATCGAGCGCATCGAGCGTTGCCGAAGCGGGCTTCGGCAGCTCTGCCGCCCTGCATCGCTTCGAGACCCGCAATCAGCGGTCTTCAAGTGCCCACGATACGGCGGGAGGATGAGACGCTATCGCTTGCTGCTTCTCGCTATCCATCGGGACCTCGACCGGGCTATCGGCACTTCTGATATGTCCTTTATCAAGTGACGGCGACCTTCTGACGAGTTGCCGCCACATCCGCGCTGCGTCTTCCGGCAGCATCCAGGCCGCCGGGACGACAACAAGGGTCAGCATCGTCGATGTGATCAGCCCGCCAATCACGATGAAGCCCATCGCGTTGCGCCATTCCGATCCATCGGATGATGCCAAGGCCACCGGAATCATACCGAAGATTGCGGCTAGTGCCGTCATCAGCACCGGACGCAGCCGTTCCGGAGCGGCTTGGGCCATGGCGTCGGCGCGTGACACACCGGCTTCGACAAGCTGGTTTGCCCGGTCGACCAGCAGGATCCCGTTCTTCATGACAATGCCCATGAGCGCCAGGAGGCCGATCTGACCGAACAGGCTCATTTCCTGTCCACCGATCAACATCGCCACGAATGCTCCGGAGAAGGATAGGGGCGCCGTCAGCATGATGAGGAAAGGCTGGCCGAAGCGGTCGAACTGGCTGGCAAGCACGATGTAGAGCGCGATAAGCGCGAGCAAGAAGGCAAAGCCGATTGCGGTCGCTGTCTCCGCCATGCGCCGCGCCTGCCCTTCCACCACCAGCTCGATGCCGGAGGGCGGTGGATTGGCGGCAATGATTGCGTCCATTGCTTGCACGGCGGCGCCGAGGGACACACCGGTCGCGCTGTTGGCGAGCACCGAGACCTTGCGGGCGCGGTCTTGGCGGTCGATCTGCACAGGGCCGGTGCCGATCCTTGAATCGGCTACCTGGCCCAGATCAACAAGGCGTCCCTCAAGGCTTCGGGTTTGCAGAATGGCCACCGCATCTGGCGACTGGCGCTGTGCCTCTTCCAGCCGGACCCGGACGTCATGGCGCCGCCCGCCCTCCTCGAAGGTCCCGGCTTCCACCCCGCCGAGGAGAATCCTGGTCGTGTTCGCCAGGTCGCGTGCCGATACGCCGAGATCGGCAGCACGCGTGCGATCGATGCGGAGCTGCAATTCGGGCCGGCCGCCTTCGTAACTGGAGCGAACGTCGGCGAATTCGGGGCGCGATTTCATCGCCGCCGCCAGCCGGGCCGCATAGGCTTCGGCTTCGGCCAGATCGCGACCCATGATAACCTGTTCGATAGCGGCCTGACCGATGCCACCACCCGAAACCCATGGGACTTCGGCGGCAACAATCTCGGTTGCCTCGGGAAGTGCCTGCCGCAACGCGACGCGCGCCTGATCCATGACCACCATCTGGTGGGTCGACCGTCCCTGCTTGGGCGTGATTGCGACATAGAGTTCCAGCTCGTTGCTGCGCTGGCGGCTGCCGGCTCCCACCGTGACGAACACGAGTTCGACATCGTCAATTCCGCGCAGCGCCGCATCGGCGCGTGCTGCCGCTCGGCGAGACCCTGCGATGCCGGTTCCCTGCGGCAGCTTGACCGTGGCAAGAAACTCGCTGCGGTCGGTTGATGACATAAAGGTAGAAGGCACCATCGAGGCGGCAATTCCGCCGATCACTAGGCTGCCCAGCGCGATCATCATCACCAACAGACGGCGCTGGAGCGCCCAACGCACAACGCGCCCGTACCGTCGCTCGGTCGACTGGTGGAACTGTTCGATACGCGACAGCCATGCCCCGCCATGATCGCCCGCCTTTAGCAGGCGGGCTGCCAGCATCGGGGTTAGCGTAAAGGCGACCAGCAGCGACACGCTGACCGAAAAGACAATGGCGAGGCCGTACTGAAAGAAGAATCGACCGACGATGCCTTCCATGAAGGCGATCGGCACGAACACCGCAAGCGTGGCAAAGGTGCCGGCCAGCACGGCGAGTGCCACCCTCTTGGTGGCGGCAAAGGCGGCATTCCGGGGATCGGCACCCCCGTCGATGTCTCGCTGGATTGCCTCAGTTACCACGATGGCGTCATCGACCAGCAGGCCGATCGCCACTGTGAGTGCCAGCAATGTCATCATGTTGATGGTGAGATCGAACGCACCGAACGCGATGAATGTCGCCACCAGCGATGTCGGGATTGCGAGCGTGACGATGATTGTCGCACGCCAGCTCAACAGGAAGAAGAAGGTGACGAGAACGACCAGCACGATCGCCACGGCAATTTCGAACTGCACGTCGCCGATCGAGGATTCGATGAAGCGGGAGGTGTCGCGGGCGATCACCATCTCAACGCCCGCTGGTGCAGTTTTCGAAAGCTGTTCCACTTCGGCGCGGATGGCCCGCGCAACCTCGACCGTGTTGCGCCCCGACTGCCGTCTGACTTCGAGCGCGACCCCGGGTGTACCGTTCAACTGCGCAAAGCTGCGCTCGTCCTGCTGGCCATCCTCGATCCGGGCGATATCGCGGACCCGCACGGCAGCTCCGTTGGGTTGCCAGAGAATGACGAGCGCGCCGAATTCTTCTGGCGTACGCGCCTCAGCCATGGTGCGCGCGCCCAATTCGCGCTCCGCTCCGCCGATCTCGAGCCGGCCGCCCGGAAGTTCGGCATTGCCACCGCGCACGGCCCGAACCACATCGTCCGCAGTGACACCGACGGCGCGCATACGGGTGGCATCGAGCCAGATCCGCATCTCGCGTTCGCGCCCGCCGGCCAGGGTCACAGATCCGACACCGGGGACGCGCTGGATGCGTTCCTTCACCACCTCATCCGCATAAGTCGTAAGTTCCCGGATCGGCATGTCGCCAGACAGCATGATCGACAGGATCGGGCTCGCATCGGGATCGACCTTCTCGACCACAGGCGGATCGGCGTCGGTGGGCAAACCGCGCAGCGCGATGCTTACCTTGTCGCGCACGTCCTGCGCCTTCACGTCCCCGTCTTCCCCGAGCTCGAATTCCAGGAAGATTTGCGAAAGTCCCTCCGCACTGACCGATCGCATCTGGCGCATGCCGGAAATGCTGTTCAGTTCTTCTTCGAGAACGTCGCTCACTTCGGTCTCGATGGTACCCGGCGCGGCGCCTTCGAGAGAGGTGCTGACAGAGACATAGGGAAACTCGACCCGGGGAAAGAGATCGACTCCAAGCCGCGTGAAGTTGATAAGACCGAGGACGACCAGCGCGCCAATCATCATGGTGGCGAAAACAGGACGGCGGATCGAGACATCGGCAAGCCACATGACTGTTCTCCTACCTGCTGCCCGGCGCGCTGGCGGCCGCAGGGCGCGATCCCGCGTCCTTTTCACGGACCCGGACCTTCATGCCGTCGGCCAGTGTCGTGGGCGGATCGAGGATCACGCGGTCGCCCGCCGCCACGCCCTGGACGATCCGCACCCTGTCAAGATCGATATCCGCCGTCTCCACGGCACGCCGTCGCGCAACGTCACCGATCAAAACAAACAGATGCGGATTTGCGCTTTCGCCGCGCAGTGCGCGACGTGGCACAACAATGGCATTGACCGGATCGATGAGAATCTCGGCCACGACCGAAACGCCGCTGCTGATGGCGTAGTCGGGATTGCGAACCGGCAGCCGCACTTCAACGGTCCGAGCCCTGGGGTCGATGAAATCATTGATGATGAACACTTCGCTCGGCAACGCCCCGGCCTGACCGGTGATGAACAGGCGCGCAGGCTGTCCCTTGCGCAGTTCTGACACCCGTGCCTCGGGCACCGCCACGATCGCTGCCACCACGCGCAATTCCTGAAGCTGCAGCGCGGACGACTGCCCACCCATGGAAAAACGGCTGTTCAGAAACATGCCTTCATCCACCATGCGCTGCGTGACAACACCGTCATAGGGCGCGCGCAGCACCGTATCCGACAGCGCCTGGCGAGCGGTCGCCAACGCCGCTCGGGACTGATCGCGGCGCGCCCGTGCCACGTCGCGCGCGGCCTCTGCCTCATCCAGCCGGGCCGCTGGTGCAAAACTGCGGTCCTTCAGTTGGCGCACCCGCTCGAAGGCCCGCTCGGTCTGCACCACTTCGGCCTCAGCAACACGAAGTGCGGCCTCCGCCTCGCTGGCCCGCCGCTGATAATCGGCCTGCCGGATGCGCAGCAAGGGCTGCCCCCGGGTCACACGGTCTCCGACGCGGACGAACACGCGATCGACCGGCCCCTCGACAAGGGCGGTCACGTTGCTTGTCTGCATTGCGGCAATGGTCCCCGATGCCCGGATCGGCGTAGACACTTGTTCGGCACGCGCCGGCACAACCTGAACGTCGATGGCTTGCGGGGCTGCCACCGGCGCATCCTGGGACTTTGGTTCGGCCGAGCAGGCAGCAAGAGCCCATGCAGCGGCACCCAACAGACCAAGGATCGGAACGCGCTTAAGTGCGCGGGAGAGCTCAGGCACCGAGATATGCCCCGCGACCAGATGCCAGCAGATCACCGGCCTCGCTCTCGACAAGCGTATCAGCAACACTCAGGCGCTTTCCCAGCTTGACCACCCGACTGCGTGCCAGAATCCGGCCCGCCAGCGCAGGACGATGATAATCGACCCGAAGGTCGGCGGTCGCCTGCGCAAGTCCGCCGGCCGCCAACACCGCATACAGGCCACCAAGGTCAACGAGGGAGGCGAGCACGCCACCATGTGCCGCACCGAGCGCCGGGTTCGACACCAGTTCGTCGCGCCACGGCATGGCAATCACGATGCCGCCGTGAGATACCGATAGCAGCTCGAGGCCAAGCCAGCGATGGAAAGGGGCGATGTGAAGCGCCGCCTGAAGTCCATCGAGCGTCGTGAGCGCACTCCTGTCAACGGTCATGCAAATCCTCTTTTTGATTGATCGGGGTCCTGCAGGAATTGCAGGATGGCATCGGCAAAGGCATCATTGCGGTCGCCCACGACCATGTGGCCGGCACCTGCAATGTCGGTGAAGCAGGCGTGTGGCACGAGGTCGAGGAAAGCTGCCGCTCCTTCTGGCGAGACGAGATCGCTTGATCCTCCGCGGATCAGATGCACCGGGCAGGCGAGCCGGCGCGCTGCTTCGGCAAGACGTTCCATGCGCGCCTCCCCCCTGCTCGACATCACCGAACTGATAAATCTGGGATCCCAATGCCAGCGCCAGCGGCCGTCCTGCCCTTTCCGCACATAGGGTGCGATCCGCTCGGCCGTCGTCCGACGCCCCTCCCGGGGGCGATAACTGTCGACTATCTCGGCGGCCTCTTCGGCAGAGGCGAAACCGGTTTCGAGATGAGCCGCCATAAAGCCCATCACCCGTGCGACTCCTGCCGGCTCCATGTTGGGCGCAATATCGACCAGGGTTAGCGACGCAAAGCTGCCCGGCCTGATTTCACCTTCGGCAATCAGACCGGACAGCCCGCCCAGCGAGGCACCTACCAGAACGGGGGGCGTTCCCAAGGCATGCGCCACGCAAAGAAGATCATCAGCAAAATCCTCGATCCGATAGTGGCCAGACAATGACCATTGGCTTTCGCCATGGCCGCGAAGATCTATCGCGATGACCCTCAGGCCAGCAGCTGCCAGCCTTTCCTGTGTGCGGCGCCAACTGAGCCTGGTCTGCCCGCCGCCATGGGCCAGGATGACAGGTAGGGCGTCATCAACGCCCATCGCATCAGCCACCAGTGTCTGTCCCTCTGCTCCCCTAAACTGGATTCGCCTCACCGCCGGCACCTCTTTCTGTAAACCACCTTACATTATCTCGTCTTGCCATCCAGTCAATTCGGCAGCTATTTCCCAAGCATGCCAAGTCGTAGCGCCTATCCTGGCTCAGCAGCCGCCGCTCCTTTCGTGACCGACCGTGATGAGATCGTTTTCCGGATGGAGGAGATCACCCGCACATTAAGGCAGGCGTTCGAACGGCGTATCGCACAGTCGGGGCTAACGCGAACCCAATGGCGCATGCTCGCTTACCTTTTGAGGTGCGAAGGCGTGTCGCAGTCCGAACTGGCGCGTCTTCTCGATCTCGAGCGTGCCACGATCGGCCAGGCGATTGACAGGCTGGAAGACCAGCAACTAGTCGAACGGCGCCCATGCCCGACCGATCGCCGAGTGTGGGAGGTGCATCTCCTTCCAGCAGCTTATGACCTTGTCCCTCTCTTACGCAAGGAAGCAGACTGGCTGCATGAACTCACATGGAATGGTCTGACCAACGCAGATGTGGCGGCCCTCAAAACAATGCTCGACCGCATCGCTACCAACATTTCGTCCCTTCCTGAAGTATTGGAACAGGACTGAGCGAGCAATTCTCTGCCATCTGACCTTTAGCCGGTGGTAGAAGCTGTTCAAAGCAGATACTGGGCTTGCACGGCGCAACTATTAGCCCATGGTCACTCGGTTGCAGGCTGCCGAGTCAGCGTTCGGTAGATTGTCGGCCGCGATACCTGGAACAGGTTGCCCAAGTCACTGATCGAGTAATCGCCAGTGCCTACATCCGGCGCAGCTCTTTGCTCTGCGCTTGCGACAGCTTGGGCTTCTTGACCTTCAGCTTCCCTTCTGCCCGAGCGACCGCCATTCACTCTCGGCTCCGCAGCCGGATAAGGTCGCTCTCGAATTCGGCAAAGGTAGCGAGGATGTTGAAGAACATCTTGCCCATCGGGTCGGTCGGATCGTGGATTGTCGATCCGATCTCGAGCTTCACCCCGCGTTTCATCAGCTGTCGGCGATGGCCCGTGCATCCGGCACCGAGCGAGCCGGTCGAGCTTAAAGCCGATCACCTGAGCCCGAACGAACATGTATCCCGCCAGATACCGTCATCAAACCGCATTGAGACGGCAGATGAACTCGCAAAGACTATCGCCAGCATTCGCTCATGAGCTTTTCGCAATCGCCCGCTACAGCCGTCGGTTCCCGCCGTTTCTACTACCCGTCACTCCCACTCGATTGTCTGAATCTCGCATAAGCGTTTGAAAAGTCGATGGTAAGAACCCGGTTTGACGGTCATTCTCCGACTGTGAGGCCGTCAAAATGCTACGCTTTTGATTTTATTGGGAAAAATGCCAGAAAAAATATTTTTGCGGTTCCGGCATCTATCGAGGTCAATCGACCCTCCGGCCCAGTTTTCTGGCTGCATAGAGTCATTCAGAGGGCTGCACGAAAGTACCGTCAACGCTTCATATCAGGATACTCACTTCGGATCGAGCAGCCTATGAAATTGGGTCTTCCCGCCGACGATCAGCTTCGGATGCGACTGCAATCCGCGCTAGGATAAATGTAGGCTTCGTGCTACATATTCCTGATCTGTGTAGCGCGAAGGTGGCAATGCCTACTCCTCATACTCCTCCAGCAGCAGTTCGCCGAAGCTTGCGGAAGCTCGGAGCGGATATCCACGATGCCCGACGACGCCGCAAACTACCGATGGCAGTCGTGGCGGAGCGCGCCTTCACCTCCCGCTCAACCCTGCAAAAGGTCGAATCTGGCGACGCCAATGTCAGCATCGGTATCTATGCCAGCGTCCTCCAGGCCCTCGGTTTGCTTGAGGGGCTAAGCCAAGTCGCCGACATCGGCAATGACATCGTCGGCCAGGCGTTAGCTAGCGCCGATCTTCCCAAGCACGTTCATCTCAAACGGCCGGCTGGATCCTCTCGCGATGGCTGACTTCGAGGTCCACATCGATCTCCACGGTCGCACACGCCCGATCGGATTGGCTAGGAGTAATCGTGTCCGTGGCACGGAGACCGTTCTCTTCGAGTACGACCGTACATGGCTGGAGGATCCCGATCGCTTTTCGCTGGAACCTGCACTTGCATTGACGCGTGGCGCGTTCGCTCCTCCTGCTGGCCTTGCGACCTTCGGCTCAATCGGCGACTCCGCACCAGATACTTGGGGCCGCCGCCTGATGCAGCGCGCCGAGCGTCGCTTCGCCGACCGCGAGGGCCGCGCAGTTCGCACGCTCGCGGAAAGTGACTACCTGCTCGGGGTCGCAGATGAGACGCGGCTTGGCGCGTTACGGTTTCGCTGGGTCGGCGAAGAGGTCTTCCAGGCACCGATCAGGGCCGGCGTGCCGGCCCTGATCGAACTTGGCCGTCTGCTTCAGATCACCGAGCGGATTCTCCGGGACGAGGAAACGGACGAAGACCTACAACTGATCTTCGCACCGGGCTCCTCGCTAGGCGGCGCGCGGCCGAAGGCCTCGGTCATCGACCAACATGGTCATCTCTCCATCGCCAAGTTTCCGAAAGAGACCGACGACTACAGCATGGAAACCTGGGAGGAGATCGCGCTGCGGCTGGCCGGCCAAGCGGGCATCGCCACCCCACAACACGAACTTGTTGAAGTGGCCGGCAAATCGGTGATGCTATCGCGACGCTTCGATCGCGATGGCGCGATCCGCATCCCGTTCCTGTCCGCCATGGCGATGATGGGCGCCAGGGACGGCGAGCGTGGCAGCTATCCCGAGATCGTTGACGCCCTGACCCGGCATGGCGCGCAGGGAAAGACGGACGCACACGCACTCTATCGGCGTGTCGCCTTCAATGTGCTGATCTCCAATGTCGACGATCATTTGCGCAACCACGGCTTTCTCTGGCTCGGGAAGGCAGGGTGGTCCCTCTCACCCGCCTACGACCTCAATCCGGTGCCCACCGATCTCAAGGCGCGCGTGCTGACAACGAACATCGACCTCGATGAGGGCACCTGCTCGCTGGATCTGCTCGAACAGGCGTCGGAATTTTTCGCGCTCACGCTGGCTCAGGCCCGCGCGATCATCAAAGAGGTCGCGGCCGTGACCGCGACATGGCGCGAGACCGCGAAGGCCGTTGGCGCCCGGTCGGCCGAGATCTCCCGCATGGCCAGCGCCTTCGAGCACGAAGATCTCACGCGAGCACTGGCGCTATGACCAGGACCTTCTTTCATAGCTTCGATCCGCCAGCCGCAAGCCCGATCTCCGGGGCCACCGTCGATCTGGAAGTCTCCGAGATCGAGGATGCCGGTATCCGCGAGGTGCTTCAGACACCGGGCGCGGCCTATGGCGCCTGGTCGATTCTCGATGCGCTGCTGACCCCGACCGGCGCAGGCACGCCGTTCGTGTTCAGGGAGCCGCTCGGTCAATCTCGTGAGGTCAAGGTCGCGCTCTCCGGCCTGTTCGGACGGTTCGTCGCGCGTGCCTACCTCGAGCGCTATTTCAACCTCTCGATCTTCGCGCATCTCGGCAACCGCACGATCGACATTGATCGCCGCCGTCAGATCAAGATCACGCGCCTGTCACGGGGCGACCTGCCCGACTGGATAGCCTGCGCAGCCGACCTGTCTTCGCTGACTGTCGCCGAAGCCAAGGGATGCCACGATGTCGGCGGTCCCACGAAAGCGCTGGACAGGGCATGGGCGCAGGCCCGACGGATCGACGTCACCGCCCGAGGCCGCAAAGTCACGGTAAAACGTATCGCAATCGCAACGCGCTGGGGGATGGCGACGGCCGGTCCAGCCGATGCCCATCTTTCGGTTCGGGACCCCATCGAGGAAGGCGAGCCGCACACCCAGGAAGAGAAGGATGCGCTCTTCATCGGCATGCTTCGCCTCCATATCGCCAATCTCATCAAACCGCTCGGCCATGCCGAACTGGCAGACGCGCTTCGCAGCCTCACACTGCAATCAATTCCGCGAAGGCTCCAAGGTGAGACCCAGCGGGCGCGCTCGTTGCTCGACGCATCCCCGGTGCAGGATGTGGACAAGGCGAGCGCCGCCATGGACGGTTTGATCGGTGGCATCGTCACCCGCGCCGGACCGCTCACCGATACCGGCGTTGAGCCTGCCGATCAGGAAGCACTCTCCCGCCTTAATCTTCGGCCGGTCTTCGTCGGGGTCGAACACGAGCTCATTCGCGCCGCTATCGATGCCGAGCCGCAAGCCATTCGCAGCCGTCTCGCTGACAAGGCGAGCCCGGACGAGTTTGCACGATCGGACCGTGCCGGCGGCTGGATCATTCCGCTAGGCCAGGAGCGACGCGTCATAGGCGGCACCTGAAACAGCGACAGCGGAAGACAAGCATCATGGAAAACGGCCCGTCAGACTATGCGGGCAGGATCGGGGCAGACGACATGGACGCGCAGGAGACTGATCTCTCGAACGAAGCCGCAGCACTGGCGGATATCCTCAAGTGGTCAACGGATCTGCCTGCCTGGCAGCGCGATGCGCTGAGGCGGCTGTGCGGTCAGTCCAAGCTGGAAACCGAAGATATCACCGCGCTCGTCGCGATCTGCAAAGGCGCCGCCGGAGGTAGTCCGCTCGATGCGAACCACATCAGGGACCCTGCAGCCAGCCACGCCGTTGTCAGCCTCGGCGCACTCCATGGCCTCTCGCACGTCAATGCCCTGGCACCTGGAGAGCGGCTGACCTTCGGCAAATCCGGTCTCACCGTCATTTATGGCGACAATGGCGCCGGCAAGTCCGGCTACGCCAGGGTCCTAAAGCAGCTCTGCCGCGCGCGGTCGATGAAGGGCGATGCAATCCTCCCCAACATCTATGTGGCCGGCTCGGGCATTCCGGCCGCCAACATCGACTTCTTCATCGGCGCGCAAAAGCGAAGCGCGTCATGGACCCAGGGTAGCCCGCCGGACGCCATGCTCTCCGCCGTGAGCGTGTTCGACTCGCGGACTGCCAACGTCCATGTCGAGAACACCAACGACCTCGCTTACACACCGCTGCCGCTGCGCATCCTCGCGGGCTTGGCGCAGGCCTGTCAGGACGTCAAAGCCAAACTGGCGGCCGAGGTGAAGGCGCTGCAGGAACAGACCCCGGCGGTTCTTTCCAAACCCGAATGCAAGCCGGAGACCATAGTCGGAAAGCTGATCTCCGGCCTGTCGGGCAAGACCAAACCGGAAACCATAGAGAAACTTGCTGGTCTGTCGGCAGAGGAAGAAATCCGACTTCAGACGCTCAACACCGACCTGGCGAGCGACCCGGCGCGTACCGTCCGTCAGCTCCAAGGCCAAGAAATCCGGATCAAGTCAGCGATCGGACAGCTCGAGCAGCTGATAGCTGCCGCGACCGACGAAGGCCGTGGGGAGCTTCGCGCGGCCCGCACGCGAGTTGACACGGCGCGTGCTGCAGTTGCGGCCGCCTCAGCCGACCTGTTCGCCGATGAACCTCTGCCTGACATCGGGTCGGACGTCTGGAAGGCCCTGTGGGAGGCGGCCCGCGATTATTCTCGGGCTTCTGCCTATGCAGGCCGCCCGTTCCCTGTAACCGAGATTGGGGCCCATTGCGTCCTGTGTCAGCAGCCTCTCAGCGAGGAAGCTTCCAAGCGGCTTAGCAGTTTCGAGGCTTTCGTGCAGAACGAGAGCAAGCGTCGCGAACACGAGGCGGCAACCGCATATGCCGAAAAGCTGGACGGGATTTCGGCGCACGCCATCTCCATGAAAGATCTCAAGGCAATCGTTGCCACGATCCGCGATGATACCGGCCAAGAGGAAGCCGCAAGCGTTCTTCGCCGCCAGATCCTCCAGTTGGCATGGCGACTGCGCGCCATTCTGAGAACCCACGGCCTTGCGGTCCTGCCTGATCTTCCGCCTCCAAGCGCAATATCGCTCGATCCCCTGCGCACGGCGCTCAGCGGCATCGCGACGCGCATCGAAGGTATGCAGTCGGAAGCGAGCTCTCCACAGCGCGCCGCGCTTATCGCCGAGCGAGATGGCCTTGCTGACCGCAAATGGCTCGGCTTGGTGAAGGCCGATGTGCTTGCCCAGATCGAGCGCCTAAAGGTCATCGAAGCGATCGAGAAAGCCACCAAGGACACGGCAACAAACAAGATTACCAGCCAGAGCGCCCGAATCGCGCAAGCGCTGGTCACCAATCGCCTGCGCGGGAGGTTCGCAGTCGAAGTAGACAAGCTCGGTGTCGCGGGGCTCGCTATCGAACTTCAGCAGGCCAAGACCACAGCGGGCGTCCCCTTTTTTCAAGTCCGACTGATAAACAAACCGAGCGAACCGGTCGGCAAGGTTTTGAGCGAAGGAGAGCATCGCTGCGTCGCGCTTGCCGCCTTTCTTGCCGAGTTGTCGACCATCGATGCGCAATCCGCGATCGTGTTCGATGATCCCGTCTCCTCCCTAGACCATTTACATCGCGACAGAGTGGCAGCCCGATTGGCAGAGGCTGGCCAGACGCGCCAAGTCATCGTCTTCACCCACGACATGGCGTTCCTGCTTCTCCTCGATGAAGCCTGCCGAGCGACCAAAGACCGTGAGGCGACGCCCGTAACATATCGCCTGATCAGCCGCGGGACGGAGAACGCGGGCTATTGTCATCAGGACCCGCCGGCCACCGTCATGCCGCTCGACAAAGTGATCGACGGAATGAAGACGCATCTGGGCAACGTGAAAATCCACCATGAACGCGGGGATCAGGCGAAATGGCTGCGCGAAGTTACGTCTTTTCAGGACCAGCTTCGCACTAGTTGGGAGCGCGGCGTCGAAGAGATTGTCGGCCCTGTGATCCGGCGCCTATCTCGCAAAGTGGACACCACGGGTCTCATCAAGCTTACCGTCCTCACCGATGCGGATTGCACGGCCATGCGGAATGCGTTCGGGCGTTGCTCAGCGCTCCTACACAGTCAGCCTGGTGAGATTAATCCCCGACTACCCGCGCCAACGGTCATCGAGGCCGAAATCGACACACTGGAGAAATGGTTGCTTGATATCCGGTCACGGCAGGCGACGGTATAATGATGACGAATGACTTATTCATTCGACCTAGAAACGGCCGCATCTACGTTGGGTAGGCATCCTCATTTTTCCTGGCCGGCACTTAGCGACAAGTGCTTGCTCCAGCATTCCTGGCCCGCTCAAGGCACCCGCCATGCGATAGCTTTTCAGATGTTTTTTGTCTCAGCAAAGATCGCTATAAACTTTCGAGTTGGGAAATTGACTGATTTGGTCGAGTCGAGTCGTGTAAGGCGAACCGGTAAGGAACAGCATGTTCTTGAATGATCACGAGACGGCGACCGATCTTCTCTATTACGAGGCCATCGCCAAGACCGTCGTTAAGCTGATCCGCCAGACGCCGGACGTGCCGATTACTATTGGCGTGCATGGCGATTGGGGCGCCGGCAAATCCAGCGTCCTGAAGATGACAGAGAGCGCCTTCGCCGGCGACGATCGCGTCCTCTGCCTCTGGTTCAACGGATGGACATTCGAAGGCTTCGAAGACGCCAAGACGATCGTCATAGAGACTATCGTCGATGAACTGCGTCGCGCACGTCCCAACTCGAAGAAGGTGGCGGAAGCGGCGAAGAAGGTCCTGAAACGCGTCGACTGGCTCAAGATCGCCCGCAAGGCAGGCGGACTCGCGTTCACCGCGGCGACTGGCATTCCGACCTTCGATCAGATGAAGGACCTGTACGGTCTCGCCACTTCGATCCTTGCAAAACCTCAGGACCACATCTCTCTCGAAGACCTGAAGGGTGTCGCCGAGAAGGCCGGCGAGTTCGTCAAGGAGGCGCCTGAGGAAAGCGACCACCTGCCCGAGCACATCCACGCCTTCCGCGAGGAGTTCAAGGAGCTGCTCGACGCCGCCGACATCGACCAGCTGGTGGTCATCGTCGACGATCTCGACCGTTGTCTGCCCAAGACCGCGATCGCTACCCTCGAAGCGATCCGGCTCTTCCTGTTCGTCGAGCGCACCGCCTTCGTCATCGGCGCCGACGAGCTGATGATCGAATATGCGGTGCGGGAACACTTCCCCGACCTGCCGCGCAGCTCCGGCCCGCTGAGCTACGCGCGCAACTATCTCGAGAAGCTGATCCAGGTCCCCTTCCGGATCCCGGCGCTCGGCGTCGCCGAGACGCGAGTCTATGTCACGCTGCTCCTCGCCGAGAATGCTCTGGGCCGGACCGATGCCAGGTTCACGAAGCTTCTCGCCGCCGCACGGGAGGACATGCGCCGGCCCTGGAAGAGCCGGGGGCTCGATCGGAAGACCGTCGAGGCAGCGATGGGCGGGACGGTCCCGGCCGAGGTCGGCCAGGCCCTGACGCTTGCGGCCCATGTGACCAAGATCCTCAGCGAGGGCACGCGGGGCAATCCTCGGCAGATCAAGCGATTCCTGAACTCGCTGATGCTGCGCCACGCGATTGCGGAGGAACGCGGCTTCGGCGGCGACGTCCAGCGGCCCGTGCTCGCCAAGATCATGCTGGCGGAACGCTTCTACCCGGACTTTTACGAGCAGATCGCCCGGCTGGCGGCCGCCGATCCCGACGGCAAGGTCGAAGCGCTCGGCCGGTTCGAGGATCACGTCCGGGCCCCCGCGCTCCCTGACGATGACGACGACGATCCGAAGCCGGCCGGGAAAGGGGCGAAGAAGCCTACGGCCGCCAAGCCCTCTGCCCTTCCGTCCGAGGCCGAAGAATGGGCCAAGAACGACTGGATCAAGGGATGGGCGGCAATCGACCCCCTCCTGAAGGACATCGATCTACGACCCTATGTCTTCGTCACCCGCGACAAGCGTGGCGCGCTCGGCGGCCTCGTCGCCGCGAGCCATCTGGAGGGTCTGGTCGAACGCCTGATGGGACCGCGGATGCTGGCCCGGGCCGCCGCCGGCGAGGTCGCCAAACTGACCGGTCCGGAACCGGAGGAGGTCTTCGACGCGATCCGGGGCCGAATCCTGCAGGAAGACAACTTCACCAAGCTCCCGGACGGTGTCCAGGGCCTAGTGGTCGTGGTCGAAGCGCATCCCGGCCTCCAGAGGCGACTGCTCGAGTTCCTGCGTGAGCTCCCGGTCGCCAAGCTTGGGGCCTGGGCGGTGTCGAGCTGGGGAACCGCCTTTACCGACGCGACCGCCAAGGGCGAATTCGCTCAGATCGCCGCCGGCTGGGCGGAGCAGTCCGAGAACACCGTCCTCCAGGTCGCATCCAGGGGCGTTGCGAAGCTGAAGAGGACCTGAGGGCATGGGGACGTCGAAGGGCTATGGCGGCGCTGGTTCGGGGCTCGTCCCCTCCTGGGTCGACGACCCATCGCCCGGCGTCGCGCCCGGACCCGCGCCGACGCCGCCGCCAGGCGGCGGAGCGCCCCTGCCGGGTCCCGGCCAAGCGCCGCCGCCACCGCTCCGCACGCCGCCGCGACCGGACACCTCCGGAGCGGGCTCTTTCCAGGGAGCCCGCGGCGCCTTCTCCCGCTTCGCCAAGACCGGCAGCCGCAGCGCTCTCGGCAGCGCGATGTCGAGCTATGTCCGTAGCGGGACCGGCGGTGCCCGTCGCGCCGCGCGCCGCATGGGGGCGTCGCGAGCGGCGGGGGCGCGCCTCCTCGGCGTCGTCCGCGACGTCCAGCGCCTGGGTGCCGCCGAAACGCTCCGGCAGCTCAACCTGCCCGGCCTGGCAGGTCGCCCCGCCGCCGAAGTTTTCCTCGCCATCCTCGAGTTCATCTGCCCCCCAGGCGGCGCGGTCGACGAGGCCATCGCGCGTCAGGCCATGCTTGAGACGATCGGTGATCTCGCCGAGGCCGGCGTCGGCGACTTCGATGCTATGACGCCCGATCAGATGCAGGAATTCTTCCTCGACTTCGTCGCCCGCTCGATCGAGGGCCGCGTCATGGCCGATCTCGGCGCCCGCGGGGTGACGCTGCCGGCAGATGTTGCGACCGTCGAGGCGGCGCAGCAGCAGCTCCACGACTTCGTCACCGGCTGCACCCAGAGCGAACTCTCCGGTCGACTGGACGGGGTGGAACGGCTCGGCGACCGCGACGTCGAGCGCGTCGTCAACGAGATCTACGAAGCCGCCTTCGAGCTCGTGGCAGCCGCAGGGGAGGCCGCGCAATGAACCATCACAGCCTCATTTGCCGGCTGGGCCCGGGCGATACCGCCACCGTCAAACCCTCCCGATCCGACAGCAAGCTCACGGAGGTCTCGTTCGTCGATGGCGATCATCGCCTCGGATACGGCCTCGGCCAGGCGCTCGATCAGCTGCGCGAGCTCGGCCTCCGCCCCTCCGAACGCACGATCGATCTCGCCCTCCTTGCCGCGGCGCTGACAGCGGCCGACACCCGGATCTCGCGCTCGACCGAGTCGCAGAACGCCTGGACGCGCGAGATCGACCTCTGCTTGCCCGTTGCGGAGCCGAAGCTGTGGGAGGGCCTGGCGCCCCTGATCATCACGACGCTCAACTTCCTCACCGGGGATCGCTGGGGCGTGCGGTTCCGCGCGCGGCCCAAGGGGCTCGCCGCCCTCGCGCCGGCCCCGACCAAGCTCCGGACCGCGACCGCCGACTCCGTCTGCCTATTCTCGGGCGGCCTCGACAGCTTCATCGGCGCGATCGACCTGCTCGCGGACGGTAAGGCCCCGATGCTCGTCAGCCACTACTGGGATGGCATCACCAGCACCCACCAGACCTATTGCGCCGACGTCATCGCCAAGCGCTTCCCCAAGCAGCGATTCCATCACCTGCGCGCCCGCGTCGGCTTCCCGAACGACTTGGTCGACGGATCGGCGGGGGAGAACACCCTGCGGGGTCGCTCGTTCCTGTTCTTCGCGCTCGCCGCCATGGCGGCCGATGCGCTCGGCGTGGGGCTTATCCACGTCCCGGAGAATGGGCTGATATCCCTGAACGTCCCTCTCGACCCGACACGGCTCGGCGCCCTCAGCACCCGAACCACGCACCCCTTCTACATGGCGCGCTTCGACGAGATCCTGGCCGGTCTCGGCCTGCCGATCCGCCTGGAGAACCGCTACCGCTTCCAGACGAAGGGGATCATGGCGAAGAACTGCGCCGACGCGGCGCTGCTCAACAAGGAAGCGCGACACACCATGTCGTGCTCTTCGCCCGCCAAGGCGCGTTGGGCCAAGGATGAGAACGCCCGCCAGCCCAAGCATTGCGGCCACTGTGTGCCCTGCCTGATCCGCCGCGCCGCGATGGTCGAAGGGCTCGGCGCCGACGACACGCCCTACCAGATCCCGGATCTGAAGTCGAAAGTCCTCGACAGCGCCAAGGCCGAGGGCGCCCATGTGCGCGGCTTCCAGATCGCCCTGTCGCGGCTAGCCAAGAAGCCGGCTCGTGCGAGGCTCGACATCCACCGGCCCGGCCCCCTCACCGACCACCCGGGCGATCTCGCCGCCTATGAGAAGGTCTATGTCGACGGGCTGCAGGAGGTCGGACGCCTGCTGAAGGGTGTGCGGGCTCGGCCGCGATGACGCTCCCGCAAGCGGCGCGCCCGCGCCTGGTCGACTTCCATTGTCATCTCGACCTCTATCCGGACCATGTCGCGCTCATCCGCGAATGTGACCGCGAACGCGTGGCCACGCTCGCGGTGACCACGACGCCGAAGGCGTGGCCGCGCAATCGCGATCTGGCCCAGGCCTCGACCCATGTGCGGGTCGCGCTCGGCCTGCATCCGCAGCTGGTCGCCGAACGCGAGGCCGAGCTGCCTCTGTTCGAGCGATACCTTGGGGAAGCACGTTATATTGGGGAGGTCGGGCTCGATGCCGGTCCCCGCTTCTACCGGAGCTTCGAAGCGCAGGAGCGCGTGTTCGCGCGCGTTCTTGCCGCCTGCGCCGAACATGGCGACAAGATCTTGACGCTCCATAGCGTTCGCGCCGTCGCCAAAGTGCTCGGACATCTCGACCGCGCCCTGCCGCCGGACCGCGGGCAGGTCATCCTTCACTGGTTTACTGGAACTGTGGCAGAGGCGCGCAGAGCCTCCGACCGCGGCTGCTACTTTTCGATCAATTCGGAAATGCTGCGCTCGCCGAAGCACCGCCAGCTTGTGGCAGGCCTGCCTCCGGATCGGTTGCTCACCGAGACAGACGGCCCTTTCGTGACGGCAGAGGGCCTACCGGTTCGGCCCCGTGCTGTAGCGCAGACTGTCGCAGAGCTGGCGAAATTGCGCGGGGAGACGGAAGAAATCATGGGGCTGCGGATCGTAAGCAATCTTCGCGCGCTATTGCGTGCTGCCACGTGAGGCGACATCGCAGCGGCGCCGATATCAAGATTAGTGCTAACGAGTAACCAGCCTTGCACTCTCCGGGTCGTACACATAGCCGGTAATTGAGCCATCTTTGATCCGATTTACTGCCTCATCCACAGCAAATAAGGGTACAAGAAACCACTCCTTCGGAACTATCGGTCGGCCGAGCCGATCCATTATCTCGACATCGAGACGCGCCGCCCCGAAGACCTTGTGGATAACGGTTTCGAGCTTAGCTCGATTGATGTTGTAGAGTTCGTATGTCGCCACGAGCTCGACCTCCGCCATGAGATAGGTGGGATCGAGACGCGCGTTCGCGATGCGCCGTTCGACACTGCCGCCGGTGACACCAATCTTGTGCAGAACCGCCCGGTTCTCAGCTACAACCGGGTGATCTGACTTGCTCCGCAACACATAGATTGTGCCGCTCGCCTGATCACTGTCGTCAGTCTGGTCGTCGAATAACGGACCGGCACTCGGCTCCGTAATCCGCCTTCCGGCTTCATCTTTGTAGAGGGCACGCTGGAGTGACCGGAGCAGCAGGTCGCTTTCGGTTCCGTTCGAATAGATCACGCGAAGGCGCGCGTCGGTCTCACCGTTCGGCGCCTTCAGCCCATGATATTCGGCGCCGGCAATGACGGTCGCGAGGTACCAATCGAAAGGCCGTAATGTGTGGTCCAACGAGGTGCCCAGATAGCTGCTCGCCGGAACGGTGCTTCCCTCGATGGCGAAAGTGTCGTCGCGCCGGTAGCCAGAGCCTACCCCCTCGTGCCGGTCCAACCGCTCTCGTTCGGCCAGATCAATCTCGAAAATGACCCCGGGCACGGCAGAATTCGGGGCGATAACCAGGGTCGCCTTTCCTGAACCGTCCTTACTCGCCTTCGAAAACGCAAGGCTCCAGGCGCGTGCAACTCCCGTCCGGACGACCTTCGCCGACGGGCAACGGCCAAGCAGACGTGCCGGCAACATGTTGGAGCCATAAGCGAAGTAGAGAAATGTCATTGGCCATTGCTCCCTTCGACATTCTCCCCATCGCGCAGTTGGCTGGCCGAGCGGCCGGGTTCCACCACTGTCAGTGCGCAGCGCTCCGCTCGTTCGCGGACCATCGCGGCAAGGCTTTCGATGGCCGCCCGATCGAAGCCGGGGCGCACCAACTCGGCGGTAACCTCGCCTGTTCGCGCAATCATGCCTTTGCTGATCTCCGCGATCCGCCTGCGTATCAGCGGCAGGCCGACACCCGCTTCCGCCGCGAACGCTGCCCACCCCTTCGCGTCCAGTTCGGCAAGCGTCGCCCGTTTCCCGATCTTCATGGCGAATTTCGGCGAGAGATCGGGATAGGCGACGGTCGCAAGCAAATCATACAGCGGGGCGAGGCGTGGGCCTTCATCGCCGTAGAGGATCGAGAAATTCTTGCCGTGTGCGTCGGCGTTCCCGGCGATCACATTGAAGATCACCGCATCGAGAAGCTTCAGCACATCGACAGCGGGCCTTGCGGCGACGCGGCGGAGCAGCGCGAAGCAATCCTTGAGAGTCGGGCCGCCTTCGCTGGCATATTTGGTCTCCGGTGGCACGCCGAGCGCCTGGCAGAAATCCTCCTGATGGATCCGGCGCACGAAGCCATCATTGCCAATGACGCGGTCATAGCGCTGGACCAGTAGAAACGTTCGATCCTGCACAGTCCGCGGCTCGACAGGGGCAACATCGAGGCCGATCGCGGCGGCAAGGCGCATCACGAACGCCTCGTTCTCGGTCGTGGCCGTGAAGCGGGATATTGGGGGCTTGAGAATATGCGTCGTGGGCTGGCCCGGCGCAGGCAACGCCACTGCGCCTTCCACCAGAACCACCGGCACCTTCGATTGCGCGCCAGCGAGAGAGAGCCGCAAGCCTTCCTCGCCCGCGAGCAGTGGGCGGACGGGCAGCGCGTCCAGCACCCGGATCAAGCCTGCATCGTCAAGCGGGGTTGGCCGTTGATCGCGGGCAGGAGCGGTCGGTACTTCACCGGGCGGCAGAACCTGGAGCGCACCTGCCACATCGCCGCCGAGGCGATCAAGAAGGGCGAAATCATTGGCGCGCGACACGCCGAGTGCCTGAGCCGCCGCGTCGCGCTGGCCTTCCTCCGGCAGAAGGCCGCCGAAAAACGGGCGGCACTCGCGGCGAGTGAACGGCTCCGGCCGCTTGGGCAGCGAGGCGGACAAGGGCTGCGCCGCCTCATCACGCAGCCACGCCGGCGCATAGGCGAAGCCGAGTTCACCATGCCGGTCCTGCGTCAACTGGCCCACAAGGCGCCCGTCCCACCAGATATCGAGGGTGCGCGTCATGCTTTCCGCGCTCCTTTGGAGTCGGGCGGCGGTGTGATATCGAGCGAGCAGCCCAACGCTGCTAGGACCTGAAGTGTCTTGCCGATCTGCGCGGTCGGCTTGCCCGCTTCGAGATCGACGATGAAGCGCAGGCCGACGCCAGCTGCGCCGGCAAGCTCGTCCTGCCGCAGGCCAGCGGCCTTGCGGGTTGTCCGGACAATGTCGCCGATCTCGGCGGTGGTGAGGTTGCGTCTGGTCATGATATTTACCGAACGGGAAAGTATCATGGATTTCTGAAGAATGTCTATAAGAATTTCCCGCTCGGGAAAGCTTGCGCCTCAGGGTAGCTCCTGGGTCTGAATTATTCCCGCTCGGGAAAACGCGCCGGTCGGGAGCCTCAGATGCTGCCGCGGCTCGACGCCGGTCCGCCGATCACCTGTCTTTCTTCGCCACAGTACGATGACCCCCTGAGCGTTGTTGCAACGCCCCAATTCCTGCCTTTCTTACTCATCCCCGATCCAGGGCCGCGCATCGCGCGGGCCCGCAAGCGAACGGGGACGACGTGGCGGTCAACCATCAGCAATCGGAAGCAGCCTCACGCGGTGCACGCATGCTGCGCACCGCGCTGGGGCCTGCGGTCGCCCGATTCCTGGAAGACCCCGCGATCGTCGAGGTCATGCTCAACCCCGATGGGCGGCTCTGGGTCGACCGGCTCTCTGACGGCCTGTCCGATACGGGGGAACGACTTTCGGCCGCAGATGGCGAACGCATCATCCGCCTCGTCGCCCATCATGTCGGTGCCGAGGTGCATGACCGACGGCCGCGTGTCTCGGCTGAACTGCCCGAAACCGGCGAGCGCTTCGAAGGCCTGCTGCCGCCGGTCGTAACGGCTCCGGTCTTCGCGATTCGCAAGCCTGCAGTCGCCGTCTTCACGCTCGACGACTATGTCGCCGCCAGCATCATGACGGCCGACCAAGCCGTCATCCTCCGGCAGGCGGTCGCAGCGCGCGCCAACATCCTCGTCGCCGGCGGAACCAGCACCGGCAAGACCACGCTGACCAATGCCCTGCTGGCCGAGGTCGCGAAGACAACCGACCGCGTCATCGTCATCGAAGACACCCGCGAGCTGCAATGCCGGGCGCAGAACACCATCGCCATGCGCACCAAGGACGGCGTCGCGACCCTGTCCGACCTCGTGCGCTCCTCGCTGCGGCTGCGGCCGGATCGGATACCGATCGGCGAGGTGCGTGGGTCTGAGGCGCTCGATCTCCTGAAAGCTTGGGGCACCGGCCATCCTGGCGGGATCGGGACGATCCACGCGGGCACCGCGCTCGGCGCGCTGCGCCGCCTCGAGCAGCTCATCCAGGAAGCTGTCGTCACCGTCCCCCGGGCGCTGATCGCCGAGACCATCGATCTGGTGGCCGTGCTCTCCGGCCGCGGCGCTGCGCGGCGTCTCACAGAACTCGCCCGCGTCGAAGGGCTCGGGACGGACACCGACTACCGCCTTTCCCCCGCAACCCAGCCTCCCGACCCAAAAGGAGAACCCGCATGATCCGACATATCGCGCGCGGCCATCAGCGCCTCGCAACTGCCGCCACGGCGCTGACCCTAAGCTTTCTTCTGGCGCCCGCCGCCCACGCATCCGGCTCCTCGATGCCCTGGGAAGCGCCGCTGCAGTCCATCCTCCAGTCGATCGAGGGACCGGTCGCCAAGATTATCGCGGTGATCATCATCATCGTCACAGGCTTGACGCTGGCGTTCGGCGACACGAGCGGAGGATTTCGGCGTCTCATCCAGATCGTCTTCGGCCTGTCGATCGCCTTCGCGGCGTCCAGCTTCTTCCTGTCGTTCTTCTCATTCGGCGGCGGGGCACTCGTCTGATGGCGGGCCTCCTGCAACATCCCGATGAGGTCGCGGGCTTCTCGGTTCCGGTCCACCGCGCGCTGACCGAGCATATCCTGCTGGGCGGCGCACCGCGCAGCATCGCCATCATGAACGGCACACTCGCCGGCGCTGTCGGTCTCGGATTGCGGCTATGGCTGGTTGGTCTCCTCATTTGGGCGATCGGCCATTTCGCCGCCGTTTGGGCAGCAAAGCGCGATCCGCTCTTTGTCGAAGTGGGCCGCCGGCATCTGCGCATTCCGGGCCATCTCTCGGTGTGAGGCGTGGCCATGATGAACCTCGCCGAATATCGCCGTACCGCGACCCGTCTTGCTGATTTCCTGCCCTGGGCGGCGCTGGTCGGCGAAGGGGTCGTGCTCAACAAGGATGGCAGCTTCCAGCGCACCGCGCGTTTTCGTGGTCCCGATCTCGACTCAGCTGTGGCCGCTGAACTGGTGGCCGTCGCCAGTCGCCTCAACAACGCCTTCCGGCGTCTGGGCTCGTGCTGGGCGATCTTCGTCGAAGCGCAGCGTCACGAAGCCGCCTCCTATCCGGCAAGCCGCTTCGCGGACGCCGCCTCCGCCCTCGTTGATGCGGAGCGCAAGGCCGACTTCGAGGAAGCGGACGCGCATTACGAGTCGAGCTACTTCCTGACCTTTCTCTATCTCCCGCCTGCCGAGGACGCCGCGCGGGCGGAGACCTGGCTCTACGAGGGTCGCCAACAGTCCGGCGTCGATCCCCATGAAGCCCTCGCGGCCTTCATTGACCGCACAAACCGCGTCCTCCAGCTCGTCGATGGCTTCATGCCGGAATGCCGGTGGCTCGATGACGCCGAGACCCTGACTTACCTGCACTCGACCGTCTCGACGAAGCGCCACCGCGTCCGCGTGCCCGAAACGCCGATCTACCTCGATGCGCTTCTCGCCGATGAGCCGTTGACCGGCGGCCTCGAGCCACGGCTCGGCGCCGCTCATCTGCGCGTGCTGACGATCAACGGCTTTCCGACGGCGACGACGCCAGGGATTCTCGACGATCTCAACCGGCTCGCCTTTCCCTATCGCTGGTCCACGCGGGCGATCCTCCTCGACAAGACGGACGCTACGAAACTGCTGACGCGCATCCGGCGGCAGTGGTTCGCCAAGCGCAAGTCGATCGCCGCAATCCTGAAGGAGGTAATGACCAACGAGGCCTCCGCCCTCGTCGATACGGACGCTGCGAACAAGGCCGCCGATGCCGACATGGCCCTGCAGGAGCTTGGGGCCGACTATGCCGGTCAGGCCTATGTGACCGCCACGGTCACAGTCTGGGACGCCGATCCGCGCACCGCCGACGAGAAGTTGCGCCTCGTGGAAAAGGTGATCCAGGGCCGCGACTTCACCGCGATGTCCGAGACCATCAATGCCGTCGATGCCTGGCTCGGTTCGCTGCCCGGCCATGTCTACGCCAACGTCCGCCAGCCACCGATCTCCACTCTAAACCTCGCCCACATGATTCCGCTCTCGGCGGTCTGGGCCGGGCCGGAACGGGACGAGCATTTCGGAGCGCCGCCGCTGCTGTACGGCAAGACCGAAGGGAGCACGCCGTTCCGCTTTTCGCTGCATGTCGGCGACGTCGGCCACACACTGGTCGTCGGGCCGACAGGCGCGGGCAAGTCCGTGCTGCTCGCGCTCATCGCACTTCAGTTCCGGCGCTATCCGGGCAGCCAAGTCTTCGCCTTCGACTTCGGCGGCTCCATTCGCGCGGCCGCGCTCGCCATGGGAGGCGATTGGCACGACCTCGGTGGCAGCCTGACGGACGGCGCCGCGTCGTCGGTCTCCCTCCAGCCACTCGCACGCGTTCACGAGACCCATGAGCGTGCCTGGGCAGCCGACTGGATTGCCGCCATCCTTGCCCGCGAGAGCGTCACGATCACGCCGGAGGTGAAAGAACATCTCTGGACGGCGCTGACCTCGCTGGCGTCCGCGCCGATCACAGAGCGCACGCTGACGGGCCTCGCCGTCCTCCTCCAGTCGAACGATCTCAAGCAAGCGCTGCGCCCCTTTTGCGTTGGCGGTGCCTACGGACGGCTGCTGGACGCCGAAGGCGAGCAGCTAGGGGAAGCTGCGGTCCAGGCCTTTGAAACCGAGGGGCTGATCGGCGGCGGCGCGGCGCCGGCGGTCCTCGCCTATCTCTTCCATCGGATCGGCGACCGTCTGGATGGACGGCCCACGCTCCTGATCGTCGACGAAGGCTGGCTCGCGCTCGACGATGAAGGCTTCGCGGCGCAACTGCGCGAATGGCTGAAGACGCTGCGCAAGAAGAACGCGTCGGTCGTCTTCGCCACGCAATCGCTGGCCGACATCGATGGGAGCGCGATCGCTCCGGCCATCATCGAAAGCTGCCAGACGCGCCTTTTGCTGCCGAACGAACGCGCGATCGAACCCCAGATCACCACGATCTACCGGCGCTTCGGCTTGAACGACCGCCAGATCGAGATCCTCAGCCGGGCCACACCCAAGCGCGACTATTACTGCCAGTCGCGGCGCGGCAACCGGCTGTTCGAGTTGGGGCTCTCCGAAGTCGCCCTCGCGCTCTGCGCGGCATCCTCGAAAACTGATCAGGCCGCCATCGAGGCGATCCTCGCCGAGCATGGCCGCGACGGCTTCCTGTCCGCCTGGCTGCGCGCCCGCGATGTCGGATGGGCCGCCGACCTCATTCCCGATCTCACCAACCTGGAGCCCAAGCCATGATGATCCGACGCTCTCGCGCGGCGCTGTTCGCCGCAACCATCCTGTCGCTGCCCGTCGCCTTCTCGCCCGTGTTCGTGACCCCGGCAGCGGCGCAGTGGGTCGTTTATGATCCGACCAACTACGTCCAGAATGTCCTATCGGCCGCGCGGGCGCTCGAGCAGATCAACAACCAGATCCAGAGCCTCCAGAACGAAGCGCAGATGCTGATCAACCAGGCCCGCAATCTCGCGAGCCTGCCCTATTCCTCGCTTCAGCAGCTCCAGCAATCGGTGCAGCGCACGCAAGCGCTTCTGGGTCAGGCACAGCGCATCGCCTTCGACGTGCAGCAGATCGACCAAGCCTTTCAGAGCCAGTACAGCAACATCTCGCTGTCGACTTCGGATCAGCGTCTCGTCGCCGATGCACGATCGCGCTGGCAGAACACGGTCGGCGGCCTTCAGGACGCGCTTCGCGTGCAGGCCGGTGTCGTCGGCAATATCGACACCAACCGCGCCGAGATGGCGGCTCTGGTCGGGCAGAGCCAGGGTGCGACCGGCGCGCTTCAGGCAACCCAGGCCGGCAACCAGTTGCTCGCATTGCAGGCGCAGCAACTTGCAGACCTGGTCGCCGTCGTCGCTGCGAACGGCCGAGCGCAGGCGCTTGTCGATGCCGAGCGCGCCGCAGCCGCCGAACAAGGCCGTGAACAGCGCCGCCGGTTCCTGACGCCCGGCTCCGGCTATCAGCCCGGCAACGCCCGGATGTTCCCGAACGGCAACTGAGGACAGCAGGATGGACGGCAAGACGCTGGCCCGCGTGGGCGCAATCATCTTCGTCTCCGTCGCGATCACCGCAACGGCGATCGAGATGACCCGGAAAGAGGAAAGGCCAGCGGTTCGGCCGACGCCCGTGCTTGAGGAGGCGCCGGACCCGCTGCGCGAGGGCCAGCGTCGGTGCCAGCAGATGGGGGAAGCCGCCGCCAGGGACGGCGAGTGTCTGCGCATCTGGGCCGAAACCCGCGACCGTTTCCTTGGCACCCGCACCGCGACGCGACGCGCCGACGAAGGGCGGTGAGCCATGGGCGGCAGCGGCGTCATCGACAATTTCCTCGGGGTCTTCACCTCCTACATCGACAGCGGATTCGGCCTGCTCGGCGGCGAGGTGGCGTTCATCGCGACGACGCTGATCGTCATCGACGTCACGCTGGCCGCCCTGTTCTGGAGCTGGGGCGCGGATGACGACATCATCGCGCGTCTGGTGAAGAAGACGCTGTTTGTGGGCGTCTTCGCCTACATCATCGGCAACTGGAACAACCTGGCGCGGATCGTCTTCGAAAGCTTCGCCGGCCTCGGACTTCAGGCGTCTGGCACCGGGTTTTCCATCCAGGACCTGATGCGCCCGGGCCGGGTCGCGCAGACGGGTCTCGATGCGGCGAGGCCGCTGCTCGAATCCATCTCAAACCTGATGGGCTGGATCGCCTTCTTCGAAAACTTCATCCAGATCGCCTGCCTGCTCTTCGCCTGGGCGCTGGTGCTGCTCGCCTTCTTCATCCTCGCCATCCAGCTCTTCATCACGCTGATCGAATTCAAGCTGACCACGCTGGCCGGCTTCGTCCTGATCCCGTTCGGCCTGTTCGGGAAGACTGCCTTCATGGCCGAGCGCGTGCTGGGCAACGTCATCTCGTCTGGGATCAAGGTACTAGTGCTCGCCGTCATCATCGGCATCGGCTCGACTCTGTTCAGTCAGTTCACGGCAGGCTTCGGCGGTCAGCCACCGACCATCGACGACGCGATGGCCGTCGTATTGGCGGCGCTGTCGCTTCTCGGTCTCGGCATCTTCGGTCCGGGTATCGCCAACGGCATCGTTTCCGGCGGCCCGCAACTGGGCGCAGGCTCCGCCATCGGCACCGGCCTCGTCGCGGGCGGCGCAGCCATGGCTGCCGGCGGCGCGGCCGGGCTCGCCTTGCGCGGTGGCGCGAGCGCCATTTCCGGCGGCGCCGCCGCCGTGCGCGGTGGAGCCACCGCGGCGGGAGCCGCCTCCGCCGCCTATAGTCTCGGTTCCCTCGGCCAGTCGGGCGCCGCCGGCGTCGCGTCGGGCCTCGGCGGCGTCGCACGAGCGGCCAGCGGCGCGGCAGCCTCTCCGCTGCGCCGGGCCGCGCAAAGCGTTCGCTCGAGCTTCGCCGACGGCGTCAAAAGCGGCTTCGGCGCCACCGGCGGCTCCTCGAGCATGGGAACGGTCGCGAATGATGTCGGTTCGGCCGCACCTGCGGCCACAGGCTCTGCCGCCAGCCCGCCGCCTTGGGCGCAACGCATGCGGCGTGGGCAGACCATGAGCCACGGCGTCACGCTCGCGGCCCACGCGATCCGATCGGGCGACAGCCAAGGCGGCGGCTCTTCCATCAATCTCTCCGGAGGCGACCGCACATGAGCTTCTTCAAGCGACCCGCAACCCACTATGGAAAGACGCCCGAGCCCGAGACGCCGTATCAGCGCGCGGCGCAGATCTGGGATGATCGGATCGGCTCAGCGCGTGTCCAGGCCCGAAACTGGCGGCTCATGGCCTTCGGCTGCCTGATCCTCTCCGCCGGCTTCGCCGCCGCGCTGGTCTGGCAGTCGGCGCGCGGGACCATCGTCCCGTGGGTGGTGCAGGTCGACAATCTCGGCCAGGCGCAGGCGGTCGCGCCAGCGCAGGCCGACTACCGCCCCAGCGACCCGCAGGTGGCCTGGCATCTGGCGCGGTTCATCGAGCAGGTCCGCTCGATCCCGGCCGACGCCATCGTCGTGCGGCAGAATTGGCTGCGCGCCTACGAGTTCACGACCGATCGCGGCGCGGCGGCCCTCAATGACTTCGCCCGTGCCAACGATCCGTTCACCCGCGTCGGGAAGCAGCAGGTGTCGGTCGAAGTGTCGAGCGTGATCCGCGCATCGCCTGACAGCTTCCGCGTTGCCTGGACCGAACGCCAGTACGAGAACGGCCAGCTCTCCACGACACAGCGCTGGACAGCCATCCTGACCATTGTGATCCAATCCCCGCGCGACGCAGAGCGGCTGCGGGCCAATCCGCTTGGGATCTACGTCAACGCCATCAACTGGTCGCGGGAGATGGGGCAATGAGAGATCATCTCCGCCGATCCGCGAGCCGCGGTTTCCGCCTATCCGGCTCTACGCTTTTGCTGATCTCCGGATTGGCGCTGGCCGGCTGCGCGACCAACCGGCCGCCACAGGTCAGCTACGACGCCGATGTGCCGCCGCTCCCCCCTGTGCCGGCTGCCGTCACGGAGGCGCCACCAAGGCCGCTTCACGCACCGCCCGCCTGGACACCCGCGCGCGGTGGCGCTGCCGCAGGGACGCCGGCGGGCCGCGTGGAGAATGCCAATGCCGCCGCGCGCGTCGAGCCTCGACGCGAGGGCTACTACAACTCGATCCAGATCTATCCCTGGAGCGACGGCGCGCTCTATCAAATCTATACCGCGCCCGGGCAGATCACCAACATCGCGCTGGAACCAGGCGAAAGCCTGACTGGCGCCGGCCCGATCGCTGCGGGCGACACAGCGCGCTGGATCATCGGCGACACCGAGAGCGGCTCGGGGATCACTCGCCGCGTCCATGTTCTCGTGAAGCCGACACGGCCAGACATCACGACCAATCTGGTCATCACCACCGACCGTCGCATCTACATGATCGAGCTGCGCTCGGGCGAACGCCCTTATATGCCGGCCGTCGCCTGGGCCTATCCGCAGCCGCCCGCCTCGCAGAGACAGGCAGTGCCCGCTCCGCCAGTGCTCCCGGCCGTTGCGGCACGGAACTATCGCTACGGCCTCACGGGCGACGCGCCGCCGTGGCGGCCAATCTCGGTCTACGACGACGGGCGCCGCGTCTATGTCGAGTTCCCGCGTGGGATCGTTCAGGGCGAGATGCCGCCGCTCTTCGTCATCGGCGCAGATGGCGAACCGCAGATCGCAAACAGCAGGATCCACCAGAACATACTGATCGTCGACCGCCTGTTCGGCGCCGCCGAGCTCCGTCTCGGCAGTGGCGAGCGCCAGCAGACGGTCCGGATCGTTCGCACCGATGGGAGGCCCGCGTCATGAGCGAGCGCGACACGCCCAACGAAGCCGACGCACCGCTGGTCGGCACACAGCCTGGCGACGCTGCTGCGCCAATGCGGCTGCGCGCCGAACCGCCCCGGGTCACCCGACTGTCGCGAAAGGTGCTGGGCGGTATCAGTCTCGTCGCCGCCCTTGGGGTCGGTGGTGCGCTCATCTATGCGCTTCAGACGCGCAGTATCGGCCCTGGCAGTGAGGAGCTTTACTCGACGCAAAATCGGCGAACCGCGGACGGGCTCGCCGGCCTGCCACGCGACTACACCGGTCCGGTGCTTGGGCCTCCGCTGCCCGGGGATCTGGGGCGCCCCATCCTCGATGCGCAGAATCGTGGCCAGCCCGTCACGCCGCCGATGGCAGCAGCGCCCACCGTCGATCCGGTCGAGCAACGCAGGCGCGCGGAAGAAGAAGCTGCCCGAACGAGCCGCGTCTTCTTCCAGACGGAGGCGCGCGTCGCAGCTCCGATTGCGACAGTTGGTGGACCAGGCAGTCCGAGCCTCTCTGGGCTAGGTCTTCCGGGCCAGCCAGGTGCAGCGACGGCGCAGGATCGCCAGCTCGCGTTCCTTAATGCGGGCGTGGACCGCCGCACGGTCTCGCCAGATCGCGTGATGGGTCCGGCATCGCCCTATGTGCTTCAGACCGGCGCCGTCATCGCCGCGGCCCTCATCACCGGCATCCGATCCGACCTGCCGGGCCAGATCACCGCGCAGGTCACGGAGCATGTCTACGACAGCCCGACCGGGCGCATCCTGCTCGTCCCCCAAGGCACGCGGCTGATCGGCGAGTACAGCAACGATGTCGGCTTCGGTCAGCGCCGGGTGCTGCTCGTCTGGAAGCGGCTCATCCTTCCGAATGGCCGTTCGATCGTCCTGGAACGTCAACCCGGAGCCGACGCGCAAGGCTATGCGGGTCTTCAGGATGGCGTCGACTATCACTGGTGGGATCTCGCCAAGGCTGCCGGCCTGTCGACACTGCTGTCGGTCGGCGCCGAACTCGCCGTTGACGATCAGGATCGGCTGCTCCGGGCGATCCGCAACGGCGGGCAGGACACCATCAACGACGCAGGGCAGCAGATCATCCGTCGGCAACTCAATGTCGCGCCGACCCTGACGATCAGACCGGGGTTCCCCGTGCGCGTCATCGTCACCCGCGACCTCGTGCTCGAACCTTATGGAGGGTTGTGATGACCAAGCTGAAGCTCGGCCCGATCATCGACGACAAGCCGGTCAAGGTGACGATTGAACTCCCTGCGCCGCTGCATCGGGACCTCGTCGCCTACGCCGCAGCACTCGGCCGCGAACAAGGCCAGACCATCGGCGACCCGACGAAGCTGATTGTGCCCATGCTCGAGCGCTTCATTGCAACCGATCGGGGGTTCGCCCGCGCGCGCCGCGATGGCAGTCAACGTGCGGCACGCGCCGATGCTCAGGGCGCATGAGCCGTTGCCGGGCGAACCAAGCGTCATCTCGCTCCGAGAAAGACTTTGCCAGCGCCAGCAGGCGCTCGAGGTTCCGATGGAGCGCCCCTCGCGGGTGGACAGCACCATAGCGGAGAACAGCATCCTCGATCAGGCGAAAAGCAATGCCTGGCAGACCGTGACGGACATGCGCGCTGCCTGCGATGGTGATGCCGTCCCCATGCGCGACGATCTGCATCAGAGATTCCCGAGTGACGGACAATTGCTCGATCTGGAGGTCTCCGGGCGAAGTCTGGAGGTTTCGCATCAGGTAACCCTTCGCGAAATCGCCGGTCGGTAAATCAGTCACCACAAAGTGCCGATCACGCAGGTCATCCCACCGGAGCGCCTTCTGATCGGCGAGTGGGTCGCCGTCCGGCAATGCCGCGTACACGGGCTCGGCCCACAAATGCGTCACGTCAAAGCCCTTCCCGGGCGATGCTTCGGCGACGACACCGACATCAAGCTGCCCCCGCCGCACGGCCGCGATAAGTTCGGGACAGCTGCCCTCGCTGAACCGCAGCTTGACCCCCGGGCGGTCACCCCGAAAGGCCCCGAAGAGCTCAGACAGAAAGCCCATGGTCAGAGGCCCGAACACGCCGATCCGAAGATGCCGTCCTCTGTTCGCCACCGTTCTTGCGCCGTCGAGCGCCGATCCGATCTGGCGAGCCCCAGGGGCGGCCTGATTCAGGAATTGTTTGCCGATGTCCGTCAGGTCGACGCCGGCAGGATGACGGCGGAACAGCTGTGCGCCGATCTCATCCTCGACATCCCGGATGCGGCGGCTGATCGCCGACTGCTCGACGCCGAGATCTTGCGCCGCGCGCCGGAAGCTGCCGCTTTCCGCAGCGGCGATGATGTAACGCACATGGCGTAGCTCGATCTTCGATCTCGGCACGATGGTTCCCCATGATGCAAAGGTCTTTGCAAACGTAGCCCCGTCAGCCCCCGAGAACTGTTCCAATCAGATTATGGATCTTCTCCGTCTCCTCGCTACCGCCGCCCACGAAATCCTTAAGTGTCACACATTCGACTGTTGTTACGTCGCTAGCGGACTTCCGGATCGCATCTCGCCGGTGCAAGCAGTAAATGGTGCGTAATCTGAACAGCGCAATTACGGCGCGGAACGCGTGCGGCGAGTCGTGCAGATTCTGTGGGCTGACGGATGTCCGGCCGCGCTGTCAGGACTGAAAATGACCCGCCGATTTCTACGCCAGAGCCCGAAATTGCCGCACGCCACTCGGGAGGGACTTCCGGCATCGGCACCTATCGTTCTCAATCGCCAGCGACAGCCGCTAAGGAGATTGGGTATGGGTCAGAGCGAGCCTTTGGAGATCAGGAAGACCATCCGGCGGCACCAACTGCGCGAGATGGTGCCCCTGGCCGACAGCACAATCTACGAGATGGAGCAGCGCGGCGAATTCCCACGCCGCTTCGCGCTGTCGCCGCGCTGCATCGTCTGGGACCTCGCCGAGGTCCACGCCTGGTTGCTAGCGCGGCGCGCGAAGCCAATCCCTCGCGCACAGCATCCCGACGTCACCAAGCGCAAGTCCCGCCCAGTCAAAGGGCAGGATCGAGCGTGATAGACGGCATGACTGTCGGCAGCAGCGTCGGACCATACTTCCGCCCCTCGACCCAGGCATCGACGGTGTCGGCCCATTCCTGCATCATGTGGCGACGCTGAACCTCGTATTCGGCCTTGTTGTAGACCCCGCGTGATGAACGCCCGTCCTCGTGCGCCAGGCACTTTTCGATCCAGTCGCGGTTGAAGCCCAGCTCATTGAGCAGCGTCGAGCCCGTGCGGCGCAGGTCATGCACGGTGAACGGCTCCAGCGGCAGCCCCTCCTTCTTGGCCTGTTCGACGACCGCGTAGGTGACCCGGTTGAAGGTCGCCCGCGACATCGGCGCATCCGCATCGTAGCGGGACGGCAGCAGATACCGGGAATTACCGGCGCAGGTCTTGAGCGCGATCATGATGTCGAGGGTCTGCCGGCACAGGTAGACATTGTGCGGCTTCGATCGCTTCATGCGCTCCTTCGGGATCGTCCAGACGGCGTTTTCGAAATCGACTTCATCCCAGACCGCGTCCTGTAGTTCGCTCTTCCGGACCATGGTGAGGAGGTAGAGCTTCATGCCGAGCCGGATCGTCGGCAGCGTCGCGACATGCTCCAGTTGCTTGAGCATGATGCGGATCTCGGTCGGCGAAAGCGCCCGGTCCTTGGGCGTGAATGTGGCGATCGACGCCGGGCCGACGTCATCGGCCGGGTTCGCGACCTTCTCGCCGTGGAGGATGGCGAAGGCGTAGATCTGCTTCAGGATATCCCGCACATGGATGGCCGTCGCGGGCGCGCCCCGTTCCACGATCTTGGCGCAGTGGGCGCGCAGGTCATCAGGCGTGATTTCGGTCAGCAAACGGTTCTGCCAGACCGGCTTGAGTTCACGCTCGAATATGGCGCGGCGCATGGCGCGCGTGCTGTCCGCCATGGGCGCGCCCGTCAGCCACTTCTCGCCGAACTCGCCGAAGCTCTTGGCCTCCTTGATCCGGCGCTTCTCCCGCTGCTTCTCGATGGCGGGGGACCGCCCCTCGGCGATCATGCGTTTCGCGTCCAGGCACAATTCCCGCGCCCGGGCGAGCGAGATCCCATCTCGGGCGTACTTGCCGAGATGAACGGTCTCCCGCCTGCCGTTCAGCCGATAGTCGAGCCTGAACGAGATGCCGCCTGTCGGCGCGACACGCACATACATGCCGTCACGATCGGTCACCTTGTACATTTTAGCTTTTGGTTTCAGGCACTTGAGTGCCGCATCCGTCAACATTCTGGGCCTCCTCGCGGAAAAGTACCGTCACGCGGTTTTTGAAGGCTTTTGACGGGAATATCTGTTTATGTTCAGCGTGTTAGGCTGAAAAAAGTACCGTCATTAGCCTCGGTCGCTATGACGGTACTTTCGATTTTCCGGATGATCAACGGGGGCAGGGTCCGTCAGCGGGCACGACAGACGCGTTTGATGCCCACCGATAGCTCTCGATAGGTCTCGGCTGAAATATTTTTGTTTTTCAGGTGGTTACATCGTATTTTGGCGTAGTTTCGGATACCCTCGGATGGGCAAAAATTATTCCCACTCGATCGTGCCGGGCGGCTTCGAGGTGTAGTCGTAGACGACGCGGTTGATGCCCTGCACTTCGTTCACGATGCGGGTGGCGACGCGGCTGAGGAAGGCGGCGTCGAAGGGGTAGACGTCGGCGGTCATACCGTCGACCGAGGTGACGGCGCGCAGCGCGCAGACGCGGTCGTAGGTGCGGCCGTCGCCCATCACGCCGACGGTGCGGACGGGAAGCAGCACGGCAAACGCCTGCCAGATCGCGTCGTAAAGGCCCGCCTTGCGGATTTCCTCGAGATAGATGCGGTCCGCCTTGCGCAGCGTGTCGCACTTTTCCTTGTCGACCTCTCCGGGGATGCGGATGGCAAGGCCCGGACCGGGGAACGGATGGCGGCCCACGAACGCCTCGGGGAGGCCGAGCTCGCGGCCAAGCGCGCGCACCTCGTCCTTGAAGAGTTCGCGCAAGGGCTCGACGAGCTGCATGTTCATGCGCTCGGGCAGGCCGCCGACGTTGTGGTGGCTCTTGATCGTGACGGACGGCCCGCCGGTGAACGAGACGCTTTCTATGACGTCCGGGTAGAGCGTGCCCTGCGCGAGGAAATCCGCGCCACCGATCTTCTTCGCTTCGGCCTCGAACACATCGATGAAGGTCTTGCCGATGAACTTGCGCTTGGCTTCGGGGTCCGAAACACCGGCGAGGCCGGATAGGAACAGTTCCTCCGCGTCCACGTGCACGAGCGGGATGTTATAGGCACCGCGGAACAGCGAGACGACTTCCTCCGCCTCCTGCGAACGCATCAGGCCATGGTCTACGAACACGCAGGTGAGCTGCTCGCCGATCGCCTCATGGATCAGCACCGCCGCGACCGCCGAATCGACGCCGCCCGACAGGCCGCAGATGACCTTGCCCTTGCCGACCTGCTTGCGGATATCGGCGATCTTGGCGTCACGGTAGCCCGCCATCGACCAGTCGCCAGAGCAGCCCGCGACGTGGCGGACGAAATTCGAAAGCAGCTTCGCGCCGTCCGGCGTGTGCACGACCTCCGGGTGGAATTGCACGCCGTAGAAGCGGCGCACGTCGTCCGCGATGGCCGCGAAGGGCGCGCCATCCGACTTCGCCACGACCTCGAAGCCCTGCGGGATCGCCTCCACGCGGTCGCCGTGGCTCATCCACACCTGATGCTTCTCTCCGCTGTTCCAGAGCCCGTCGAACAGGTGGCAATCGCGCACGATTTCGATGAAGGCGCGTCCGAATTCGCGGTGATCGGAAGGCGTGACCTTGCCGCCGAGTTCGGCGCACATCGTCTGCTCGCCGTAGCAGATGCCGAGCACCGGCACGCCCGCCGCGAATATGGCGCCCGGCGCCTTCGGGCTGGCGCCTTCGGTGACGGAGGCCGGGCCGCCCGAGAGGATGATGCCTTTGGGCTTCAGGCGCTCCACCGCCGCTTCGCCGCCCGAGAACGGCACGATCTCGCAGTAAACCCCCGCCTCGCGCACGCGCCGGGCGATGAGCTGCGTCACCTGGCTGCCGAAATCGAGAATGAGGATGGAATCGCCGTGGGGAACGGTCACGCGGGGCCTCGATGGTCAGAACGTGGGAATGCCGGCCGGGTTAACGCTGCGCGGGGGGCCTGTCCAGCCATGCCGCCACCTGCTCGAATGTTCAATCAAAAATATTTTGACATACAAAAGTATGTACTTTATATTTTGGTAAAGTTCGATCAAACGAAAGGGATAACCATGTCAAAGTATAGAAATCTTACCTTCAAACTTGCCAGTCTTGAAGGCTCTCAATGGCGAGCGACTTTCGATGAGATCGAAGAGATTCTGCAGTTTCCATTGCCAGCGAGTGCGCGCCTTTATCAAGCGTGGTGGGCAAATGGCGGTGGACATTCGCAGAGCTCGGCTTGGAGAAGCGCAGGCTGGAAAACCGGCGACGTGGACCTGAAATCGGAAATGGTAACATTTTACTACGATGGCGCCGATGAAGGTGACCCTCCCCCACACCGTGCGCCGCAAGCGGGCCTAACAATTGCTCAGGCGAAAGAAGGTTTATCCATTGGGTTGGGTGTTCCTCTGGATAGCATTGAGATCATTGTACGTGGGTGAACCGCAAAAGCGCCTCACAAAAGCTTCCGCGAATCGTCATCCCCTTGTCAGACGCGGCCCCGAAACATGGTTAACGCTGGCGATGACCGCCCGCGCAATGCCAACCGTCCTTACAGGGGTATTCGTATGCTCAAGCTTCTCCTCGGCGCCGCTACGGCCGCCGTTTTCGCCGCTTCAGCGCAGGCGGCGGTGATCACGCCGGTTTCCGCGACCGCCAGCAGCACGTTCAACAACGGCTTCTACAACGCCGAAAACCTGATCGACGGCAGCGGCCTTTCGGGCGGCCAGCACGATTCGAACTTCGCCAACATGTGGATGACCGACCTCGGCGCGAGCAAGGCGCAGGTGACGTTCGACCTCGGCGGCCTCTTCAACCTCGCGAGCGCGGACATCTGGCAGTTCAACTTCGGCACCAACACGCCGGTGATCTCCACGCTCGACCGCGGCGTGAAGGATTTCCGCGTTCTCGTCTCGCTCGACGGCGTGAGCTTCAGCGAAATCTTCACGGGCACGCTGGACCGCTCGCTGGACGGTTCGCCGATCACCGCGCAGACCATTGCGCTGTCGGGCGCCGCGCGCTTCGTGCAGCTCGATATCCTGAGCAACTACACCTACGGCACGATCTACGAAGCCTGGGAAGCCTCGGGCCTTTCGGAAGTGCGCTTCAACAGCGCGGACGTGCCGGAACCGGCCAGCCTCGCGCTCGTCGTGCTCGGCCTCGGCGCGCTCGGCATCGCCCGCCGCCGCCGCGCCATCTGACCTCTCCGTCCCCGCCGGGCATGTGCGCGGCGGGGACACGCCTTCCCTCTTGAGAGACGGCGCAAACCCGCCTACATACGGCCTCACATCAAGAGTTGGGTTCAGCCCAACGCCAACCTGCTTTCCGGGCAAGGTGGCGCTCCCTTTGGGGAGGATGTGGCCGAGCCGGCAACCAAACGGATCAAGCCACCGCGTCTTACCCGGAAAGCGACCGAGGATAGACGCGTCGATGCCGATCAAGATTCCCGACGACCTGCCCGCCCGCAGCACGCTGGAGCGCGAAGGCGTGATGATCCTGGGCGAGGCGGACGCCGTGCGGCAGGACATCCGCCCACTGCGCATCGGCCTTCTGAACCTGATGCCCAACAAGATCCGCACCGAAACGCAGATCGCCCGGCTGATCGGCGCGACGCCGCTGCAGATGGAACTCACACTGGTCAGGATGAGCGACCACATCCCCCGCAACACGCCTGCCGACCACATGCTGTCGTTCTATCGGCCGTGGAGCGACATTCGGGACGAATATTTCGACGGCTTCATCACCACCGGCGCGCCCGTGGAGCTGCTGCCGTTCGAGGAGGTGAGCTACTGGGATGAGCTGCGCCGCGTGTTCGACTGGACGCAGACAAACGTGCACGGCAGCTTCAACATCTGCTGGGGCGCGCAGGCGGCGGTGCACCACTTCCACGGCGTGCCGAAACATGCGCTGGACAAGAAGGCGTTCGGCGTTTTCGATCACCACAACCTTGCGCCCGCCTCCCCCTATCTGCGCGGCTTTTCGGACGATTTCGCGATCCCCGTTTCGCGCTGGACCGAAGTGCGGCGCGAGGATCTGCCCGAAGATCACGGCATCGTCGTGCTTGCCGAAAGCGCCGAGACGGGGCTCTGCCTGCTCGATGACCCGCAGCACCGATCACTGCACATGTTCAATCACGTGGAGTACGACTCGACGTCGCTCGCCGAGGAGTATTTCCGCGACCGCGACGCCGGGAAGCCCATTGAGGTGCCGAAGAACTATTTCCCCGGCGACGATCCTTCGGCCACGCCGCAGAATCGCTGGCGGAGCCACGCGCACCTGCTGTTCGGCAACTGGATCAACCAGCTCTATCAGACCACGCCGTTCGACATGGCGGACATCGGCGCCCGCTGAGCGCGGCTACCAGCCGACATCGGGCTGGCTGAGGTATTCAAGTTCCTCCGGGGTGGAAGTGCGCCCGAGGATCGCGTTGCGTGTCGGGTAGCGGCCGAAGCGTTCGATGACGGCGGCGTGATCGCGCGCGAAATCAATCTGCTTCTCAAGGCCCGCTTCCGCGAAGCAGCGCAGCGCGAACCGCTGCACGCCGCGATCCTCGGCGTGCATCAGCGGCATGTAGAAAAAGCCGCGCCGCACGGGCTCCATCTGACGGTGCCAGCCCTCTCCGATGCCGAAGAGCGTGAGATCGAGCGCGGCAGGATCCGCCTCGAACGCACGCGGCGTATCGCGGTGAATGTTGCGCGAGAACTGATCGAGCAGGATGATCGCGGCGAGCAGCGTATCGGCGTCGCGCGTCCAGGGCGAGGTATCAGCAAGCGCCCGGTCGCGCAGTGCGCCGAAGCGGCGGGCGATCTCGGCATCTAGGTCGTCGGATTTCGTCCAGTGCTGTTCGGGCGTCAGTTCATCGAACCAGAAATGAAGAACGGCGGCGGAATCTTCGCGAACGGACAAAGGCTGGTCTCCTGTAGGGGGGGCAGGAGACCAGCCTAACCGGATCAGGTCGCAAGACCAATCAGCGACCTGCGTAAGCGCTTTCGAAGCGGAAGTCGGTGATGCGGTCGTTACGGACGTAGCAGGTGAAGCTCTCGTCGCGGCGGCTCTCGTCGCGGCGATCCGCACGATCGTCGCCGCGCATCTCGACCCGGCCCGAGACACGATACTCGCCGCCCTGCCTGTCGACGCCGCGGATGTCGTTCACGCGCGCCTCGCGGCCATAGCGGCTACCGAGGTCTTCGGCTTCGCGCGCGCAGGTGGAAATCGCGGCGCGTTCTTCCTGCGTGCGGTTCTTCCAGTCGCGGTCCTGCCAGCTGATATCGCCGTCGCGGCCGTAGGTGCCGTCGCGGTTCCAGTCGCCTTCCGGCTCCCAGCCCGAATCGAGCGGACGCTCCTGCTCTTCCTCTTTCTTCTTTTTGGACGCGCCGGAAAGGACGGCGATGAGGCCGCCTGCAACCACGGCGCCGACAATGGCGTCGCCGAGATCGAAGCCGTCGCCGCGGCGATGATGGCGGCGCCCGTAGCGCCCGTCGGCATGAGCTTCCGACACGCCGAGCGGTGTGTTCGCGAAACCGGGAATACCCGCCATTGAAGAGACCACGATGGCCGTGGCGATGCCGAAACCCGTTACCTTGCGCATAATGCTACCCCGCGATGATCTGCCGCGAGAATGCGCCGGGCGAGCTTTATCCGCGATGAACCGAAATCGCCTCCAGCGCGGCGCGAAGGTCGGCGGGAAGCGGCACGGGGCGGCGGGTTTGGCGGTCCACGTAGACATGGATGAAAAAACCCTCGGCGGCGGCCTGCGCCTCGCCTTCCGCAAACAGCCCGACCTCGTAGCGGACCGAAGAGGTGCCGATGTGCGCGGCGCGGATACCCGCCTCGATTACCTGCGGGAAGGCGAGCGGCGCGGCGTAGCGGCAGCCGGTTTCGACGACGAGACCGATGACGGCGCCGCCGTGGATATCGAGAACGCCCGCCTCGATCAGATGCGCGTTCACCGCCGTGTCGAACCAGCTGTAATAGACGACGTTGTTGACGTGGCCGTAGACGTCGTTGTCCGCCCAGCGCGTGGTGATGGGGCGGAACGCGGCGTAATCGGCGCGGGCGCGGTAGGGTTCGCGGCTCAAAGCGCGGCCTCGTAGAGACGGCGCGCATCGGCGAGGCCGATCTCGCACGGGTTGTTGATGAGCAGGCGCTGCTGCTTCATCGCTTCAGACGCCAGCAGATCGAGGTCGGCTGCCTTGACGCCGACGTCGCGCAGGCGCGCGGGGACGCCGCAATCGGCGGCGATGGCGACGAGCGCCTCGACGAGCCCCTGCGCCTGCGCCTGACGGCCGAGGGGTGCCAGGCTGGAATCGAGGATCGGCGCGAGGTCGGCGTAGAGCGGGAGCGCGGCGGCCATGTTGTGGCCGAGCACATGTGGCAGCATCAGCGCATTCGAAAGCCCGTGCGGCACATGAAAATGCCCGCCGAGCGGATAGGCGAGCGCATGGACGCCCGCGACGGGGGCGTTGGCAAAGGCGACGCCTGCGAGGTGCGACCCAAGCAGCATGGCGCCGCGCACGTCGGGATTGGCCGGATCATCGCAGGCGCGGCGGATATTGGCGCCGAGCAGGCGGAGCGCTTCCTTCGCGAGAGCATCCGACAGCGGGTTCTTCAGGCGCTTCGTGGTGAACGCCTCGATGGCGTGGACCATGGCATCGATACCCGTGGCTGCGGTGACGCCGCGCGGTAGGCCGAAGGTGAGCGACGCGTCGAGGATTGCCCAGTCCGCATACAGCGGCCGCGCGACGACGCCCTTTTTCTCGGCGCCGCCGACGGTGAGGATCGCGATCGGCGTGGCTTCCGAGCCGGTGCCCGCCGTGGTGGGGATGAGAACGAGTGGCAGGCGCGCGCCCTGCGCCTGATCGATGCCGTAGATGCTATCCAGATCATCGCCCGAGCCGAGCAAATAGGCGACAACCTTGGCGACATCCATCGGGCTGCCGCCGCCGAAGCCGATAACCGACGTGACGCCCGCTTCGCGCCCGGTGGCCACGGCAGCAAGCGCGGTCGCAGCGGAGGGGTCGGCCTCGACGCCGTCGAACACCAGCGCCCGGTCGCCGAGCGCGGCGAGCATGGGATCGGCAAGGCCGAGGCCGCGCACGCCTTTGTCCGTGACGACGAGCACGGGGCCTTCGGGCACGAGATCGGGGACGGACGTGCTGCGGCCGGTCCCGGAGAGCACGCGAGGGCCGTAGTCGAAGCGGAAGTCGGTCATGGGCGGCACCCTATTGGCTGGCCCGAAAAAGAAAAGGGCCGCACCCGAAGGCACGGCCCCTATCTTTCAGCGAAAGCGCCCGCTCAGGCGGCTTCGGCCTCATCGTATGATTCGACCGGCCCAGAGTCCTGACCCTTGGCGCTGGTGTCGCGATCCACGAACTCGATGATCGCCATTGGCGCGGCATCGTCTCCGCGAATGCCGGCCTTCAGCACGCGGATGTAGCCGCCGGGGCGCCCCTCGTAACGCGGGCCGAGCACCTCGAAGAGCTTCTTCAGCTGCGTTTCGTCCATCAGGCGCGACTGCGCGAGACGGCGATTGGAAAGGCCGCCCTTCTTGGCGAGCGTGATCAGCTTTTCCACGTACGGGCGAAGTTCCTTCGCCTTGGGCAGCGTGGTCTTGATCTGCTCGTGCTTGATGAGCGCGGCGGCCATGTTGCGGAACATCGCCTGGCGATGGCTCGAGGTACGGCCGAGCTTACGGTGTCCTACGCGGTGACGCATCTTGTCTTCCTTCTCGTTTGTTCACGGAGCCGTGCGAGGTACTCCGGACCAGGCGGCAGAAACCGGGCGCCGCCCAAACCCGTGTAGGGTAAGGCCGAAGCCTCAGCCCATGATTTCCTGCTCGAGCTTCTTGGCGAGTTCCTCGATGTTCTCCGGCGGCCAGCCGGGGATTTCCATCCCGAGGCGAAGGCCCATCTGCGAGAGGACCTCCTTGATCTCGTTGAGGCTCTTGCGGCCGAAGTTCGGCGTGCGCAGCATCTCGGCCTCGGTCTTCTGAACGAGGTCGCCGATGTAGATGATGTTGTCGTTCTTCAGGCAGTTCGCACTGCGCACCGACAGCTCCAGCTCGTCCACCTTCTTGAGGAGGTAACGGTTGATGGCGCCTTCGTCTTCCTGCGCGGCAGCAGCCGTCGAGGGAACGGCGGCGATCGCCGTCGGCTCGTCGAAGTTGATGAAGAGCGCCAGCTGGTCCTGAAGAATGCGCGCAGAATAGGCGAGCGCATCATCCGGCGTCACGGTGCCGTCGGTTTCGATCGTCAGCGTCAGCTTGTCGTAATCGAGTTCCTGGCCGACGCGGGTGTTTTCCACCTTGTAGGCGACCTGACGCACCGGCGAGTAGAGCGCATCGACCGGCACGAGACCGATCGGCGCATCCGCCGGACGGTTCTGCGACGCGGGCACGTAGCCCTTGCCGGTTTCGACCGTCAGTTCCATGTTGAGCGTCGCGCCCTCGTCGAGCGTGCAGATGACGAGATCGGGGTTCATGATCTCGATATCGCCCGTCACCGAAATCTGGCCGGCGGTGACTTCGCCCGGACCCGAGGCGGTGAGGTGCAGGCGCTTCGGCATCTCGTCGAGCATCTTCACCGCAACCTGCTTCACATTCAGCACGATGTCGGTAACGTCCTCACGCACGCCGGCAAGCGAGGAAAACTCATGCAGCACGCCGTCGATCTTGATCGAGGTGACGGCCGCACCCTGCAGCGAGGAGAGCAGCACGCGGCGCAGCGCATTGCCGAGCGTGAGGCCGAAACCGCGCTCCAGCGGCTCGGCGACGAACGTCGCCTTCCGCGCCTTGTCCGCGCCGGCCTTCACTTCGAGGCTGTTGGGTTTCTTCAGTTCCTGCCAGTTCTTTGCAATTACGGCCACTGTCTTCCCCTTCGCGGGCTGGCGGGCCGAAGCCCGCCGCATAGGATTTTCGGACGAAACGCTTTGGCGAACGCGCGGGGCGTCAGACGCGGCGGCGCTTCGGCGGACGCACGCCGTTGTGCGGGATCGGCGTCACATCGCGGATCGCGGTGATCTGGAAGCCGACCGCCTGCAGCGCGCGGAGTGCCGATTCGCGGCCCGAACCGGGGCCCCGAACTTCGACTTCCAGCGTGCGCACGCCGTGCTCGGCAGCCTTCTTGCCGGCGTCTTCCGCTGCGACCTGCGCGGCGTAAGGCGTCGACTTGCGGCTGCCCTTGAAGCCCATCGTGCCGGCCGACGACCAGGCAATCGCATTGCCCTGCGCGTCCGTGATGGTGATCATGGTGTTGTTGAAAGAGGCGTTCACATGCGCGACGCCCGACGTAATGTTCTTGCGCTCGCGCCGTTTGATGCGAGCCGGTTCCCGTGCCATTTCGAATAGCTCCCTTTTGCTCGCTTATTTCTTCTTGCCGGCGATCGGCTTCGCCTTGCCCTTGCGGGTGCGGGCGTTCGTGTGCGTGCGCTGGCCGCGGACCGGAAGGCCCTTGCGATGACGCAGGCCGCGATAGGACGCGAGGTCCATCAGGCGCTTGATGTTCATCGACGTCTCGCGGCGAAGATCGCCTTCCACAGTGTGGTCGCGGTCGATCATCTCGCGGATCTGGATGACTTCCTGATCGGTGAGGTCCTGAACGCGGCGTTCCGCCGGGAAGCCCAGCGTGCTGCAGATTTTCGACGCGGTGGTACGGCCGATGCCATGAATATAGGTAAGGGCAATCACGACGCGCTTGTTGGTCGGGATGTTAACGCCCGCAATACGTGCCACAGATGTTTCTCCTAGCTCCACAGGCCGGCGCGGGCACGCGGGCCTATCTCAAAGCGTAAATCCCAATGAACACACAAAACCGGCGAGCACGCGTTATGCGCCGCCGGAATGCGATACATTCGGGATGTGGGGGAGATAGGAGCCGAATCGGCCTGTGTCAAGCGGCGGCGCGACGCCGGTGTCAAGATACGAAACGCAGCCGCAACCCGCAGACGGTTGACGCGTGCATCGCATATCGCCATCGGCGGTTGCAATATCGTGAACGGGGGATCGCATGGCTGAAGCCGGACAACTGCCGCCATCGACGCGGCGCGTGCTGACGGCGAGCCTCGTCGGCACGGCGGTGGAGTTCTACGACTTCTATATTTACGTGACGGCGGCGGCGCTGGTGTTCGGGCCGCTGTTCTTTCCCTCCGAGTCCCCTTCCGTTCAGCTGATGATGTCGTATGCGAGCTTCAGCATCGCGTTTCTGGCGCGTCCGCTCGGCGCCAGCGTGTTCGGGCACTTCGGCGACCGGATCGGGCGCAAGTCCACACTTGTCGCCTCGCTGATGCTGATGGGCGGCTCGACGCTCGCCATAGCCTTCCTGCCGACCTACCAGACCGCCGGATGGATCGCGCCGCTGCTGCTGTGCCTCCTGCGCTTCGGGCAGGGCTTCGGCCTGGGCGGCGAATGGGGCGGGGCGGCGCTGCTCGCGGTGGAGAACGCGCCGCCGGGCTGGCGCGGGCGCTTCGGCATGTTCCCGCAGCTCGGCGCGCCGGTAGGCTTCATCGCGGCGAACGGGCTGTTCCTGATCCTCGGCCTCACACTGACGCCGGAGCAGTTCTTCGCGTGGGGCTGGCGGCTGCCTTTCCTTGCGAGCGCGGTGCTGGTGGGCGTCGGCCTGTGGGTGCGGCTGAAGCTGACCGAAACGCCCGCCTTCGCCGCCGCCATGGAACAGGGACCGCCGCCCAAGGTGCCGCTTGCCGAGCTGCTGAAGGATCACTGGCGCGAGACGCTGGCGGGCACGCTCGCCGTCGTCTGCTGCTTCGCGATCTTCTACCTCGCGACCGCGTTCGCGCTCGGCTACGGCACGACGACGCTCGGCATCGCGCGTGAGACGTTCCTGTCGATCCTGCTCGGCGCGATCCTGTTCATGGCCGTGGGCATCCTGATCGCGGGCTGGCTTTCGGACGTGAAGACGCCGCGCTTCATCCTGATGGCGGGCTGCATCGGCACCGTGCCGACGGCGCTTTTGATGGCGCCGATGATGGAAGGCGGCGCGCTTCTGCCGGTGTTCGCCTTCCTGTCGCTGATGCTGCTGATGATGGGGTTCGTCTACGGGCCGCTCGGCGCGTTCCTGCCCGGGCTGTTTCCGGCGCGCGTGCGCTACACGGGCGCATCAATGGCGTTCAATGTGGGCGGCATCCTGGGCGGGGGCCTCGCGCCCAACATCGCGCAGGCGCTTGCCGATCGGGGCGGGCTTGCGCCGGTGGGGCTCTATCTCGCGGGCGCGGCGACGGTGAGCTTCCTCGGGCTGCTGATGGTGAAGCCGGAGCCCCGCTGAGGTTTCAGGCGTGCGGCAAGGGCTTGTCGCGCAGGAGCGCGAGCAGGTCGCGGTAGGCTGGGTCGTCTGTGGTTTCCGCAAGTTTCGCCTCGAAGGCGCGATAGGTATCGAGCAGGGTGCGGCCGAAGGGCGTGAGGCGCGCGCCTTTGTCTGCGCCGCCGCCCGCGGTCGTTTCGACGACACGTTCCGCCCAGCAGCGGTTCAGGCTGTCGACGAGGAGCCAAGTGCGGCGGTAGCTCATGCCCATCGCGCGGCCCGCGCCGGAGATCGAGCCTTCGCGGTCGATGGCTTCAAGCAGGTCCGCCTTGCCGGGGCCGATCGCGGGCTCGCCGCCGCAGAAGATCTGCGCCTTGAGCTTGAGGGGGCCGATGATCGCCACGCGGCTCAGTCTTTGGGAAACAGCGCCGCGAGACGCGTGAGCTGTTCGTTCAGCACCTGGCCGACGAGCGGCGCGGTCGCCGGAACATCGAAGCGCATGTGGCCGCCGACGACATAGGTCTGGGTGATCTCCGTGCCGTTCGGGACGGGCTTCAGCGCCCATGTAAGCGTGGCGGCGACACCTTCGGATTGCAGGGGGCCGAGACCGCCGACCAGACGCAGCGTGCTGCCGGGACCAGCGAAGACGACGCGCATGTGCTCGACCGAACCGCCGTCCGGCAGCGCCTCGCAGAAGCAGCCACCCGCCTTCGCATCGAGCGTGAAGTTCGCCGCCTTGCCGGAATAGCTATGGTCCGGATTCCAGTAGCGCGCAGGGGCGACAAGTGCCGCCCAGACCGCATCGGGCGCGGCCGCCGCGACGGCCTTGTTCTCGACGACGAAACCGGTTTCGCTGACCTTCACGTCCGCCGCAGCCGGCGCAGCGGCAAGCATCAGCACCGGCAGAATGAAGCGCATGAGTCCCTCCCCTCGTTGCCGAGCGGAAGTGTGCCCGGAAGCGCGTCAGGCGTCCAGAATCGCCGCGATACTGGCAGCGACGTCGCCCATGTCGGCCATGCCGTCGACGCGCTTCACGAGGCCGCGCGCTTCGTAGATCGGCAGGATCGGCGCGGTCTTGGCGCGGTATTCGGCCATGCGCGTGCGGACCGTTTCGGCATTGTCGTCGGGGCGGCGCTTGAATTCAGCGCCACCGCAGACATCGCAGACGCCTTCGGTCTTCGGCTGCTTGAAGGTGTCGTGATAGCCCTCGCCGCACTTCGCACAGGTGAAGCGGCCGGTGATGCGCTCGACGAGCGCGTCTTCATCGACATCGAGTTCGATCACGTGATCGAGGGTGCGGCCACGCGCGCTGAGGATCGCGTCGAGCGATTCCGCCTGCGCCGCGGTGCGCGGATAGCCATCGAAGATCGCGCCCTTGTCCGGGCCCATCTCGTCGAGCTTGTCACCGATGAGGTCGGAGACGATCTCGTCGGAGACGAGCTGGCCGGCGTCCATCACGGCCTTCGCCTTGAGACCGACGGGCGTTCCCGCCTTCACCGCCGCGCGAAGCATGTCGCCGGTCGAGAGCTGCACCATGCCGCGCTCTTCGACGAGCTTGCCGGCCTGCGTGCCCTTACCCGCCCCCGGCGGGCCGAGCAGTATTATGTTCAACGCCGATTCCCCCTCAGCTTCGCCTTCTTGATGAGCCCCTCATACTGGTGCGCAAGCAGATGCGACTGAATCTGCGCAACCGTATCCATCGTTACGTTGACGACGATGAGAAGTGAAGTGCCACCAAAGTAGAACGGCAGCGCGAACGACGAGATCAGGAATTCGGGGATGAGGCAGATGAGCGTGAGATACGCCGCGCCGACCACCGTGATGCGCGTGAGCACATAATCCAGATACTGCGTCGTCTTCTCGCCCGGGCGGATGCCGGGGATGAAGCCGCCCTGCCGCTTCAGATTGTCTGCCGTCTCCTCGGGATTGAAGACGACCGCCGTGTAGAAGAAGCAGAAGAAGATGATGCCGAACGCATAGAGCGACATGTAGAGCGGCGAGCCGTGCTGCAGCGCGGTGGTGACCGCGATCATCCACTCGTTCTGCGAATTCTGCCCCGCGAACTGCGCGACGGTGAGCGGCATCAGCAGCAGCGACGAAGCGAAGATCGGCGGGATGACGCCCGCGGTGTTGAGCTTCAGCGGCAGGTGCGAGCTTTCGCCCTGCGACATGCGGTTGCCCACCTGGCGCTTTGGATATTGCACCAGGATGCGCCGCTGTGCGCGCTCCATGAAGCAGATGAACGCGATCACGAGGATGACCGCAAGGATGATCGCGAGGATGACGATGCCCGACATCGCGCCGGTGCGGCCCTGCTCGAAGAGGCCGGCAAGCGCGCCCGGGAGCGTCGCGACGATGCCCGCCATGATGATGAGCGAGATGCCGTTGCCGATGCCGCGCGCGGTGATCTGCTCGCCGAGCCACATCAGGAACATGGTGCCGCCGAGCAGCGTGATCATCGTGGTGATACGGAAGAACCAGCCCGGATCGAGCACGGCCGACGCACCCTGCCCCGCACCCCAGCCTTCGAGGCCGACCGCGATGCCGTAACCCTGGAACAGCGTGAGCGCCACGGTGCCGTAGCGCGTATACTGGTTGATCTTCTTGCGGCCGCTCTCACCCTCTTTCTTGAGCTGCGCCATCGAAGGCGACAGCGAGGTCATGAGCTGCACGATGATCGAGGCCGTGATGTACGGCATGATGTTGAGTGCGACGATCGACATGCGTTCGAGCGCACCGCCCGAGAACATGTTGACGAAATCGAGCACGCCGCCGCGCGTCTGATCGAACAGAAGCTCGAGCTGAATGGGATCGATACCGGGTAGCGGCACGAACGAGCACAGGCGGAACACAATGAGCGCGCCGAGCGTGAACCACAGCCGCTTCTTGAGGTCGGTCGCTTTGGAGAACGAGCCCCAATTGAGATTGGCTGCAAGTTGTTCGGCTGCTGACGCCATCACATTACCCCGGAAAAAGCTCTGCCCTGCCCCCGATACGGCCGGCGACCGGAACTAGATAGGGCGCGGGACGGCTTTGCGCCATGCCCACGCCCCGAAAAATCCGTGTCAGCCCTCGGCGGACTCAGCGGCAACCGTCGTCGTGACCTTGCCGCCGGCCTTCTCCACCGCCGCGAGCGCGCCCTTGGAGGCCCGCGCAACGGTGATGTCGAGCTTCGCCTTCAGCTCACCCTTGCCGAGCAGGCTGACGCCGTGCTTCGACTTGCGGATGAGGTTCGCGGCGAGGAGCTCGGCAGCGCCGATGGCGGCCTTCGCATCGAGCGTCTTCTCGTCGATGGCGCGCTGGATCGTGCCGACGTTGACGATCGCGTAATCCTTGCCGAACGGGTTGTTGAAGCCGCGCTTCGGCAGACGCATGTGGAGCGGCATCTGGCCGCCCTCGAAACCGTTGATGGCAACGCCTGAACGGCTGGTCTGGCCCTTCTGGCCGCGGCCTGCGGTCTTGCCGAGACCCGAACCGATACCGCGCGCCACGCGCGTGCGGCTCTTGCGGGCGCCCTTGTTGTCCTTGAGATCGCTGATTTTCATTGTGAGCACTCGCTTTCGCTATTGTCGCGCCAAATTCGAAGCCCTCTTTCGCGGAGAAAGAGGGCTTCGAACCTGTTCTAGTTGATGACCTGCACCATGTGCTGAACCTTGCGGATCATGCCGCGAACCTCGGGAGTGTCCTCCAGCTCCGACGTGCGGTGGAGCTTGTTGAGGCCGAGCCCGACGAGCGTTGCGCGCTGGTCCTTGGTGCGGCGGATGGGCGAACCCACCTGCTTGAGCTTGATCTTCGCCATGATGACTTACTCCGTGACCGCGTCGGCTTCGACCTGAACGGCAGCGCCGGACACATCGCCGCGACGGCCGATGAGGTCGGCGATCTTCTTGCCGCGACGCTGGGCAACAGCCTTGGGAGAAGCCTGTTCCTTCAGCGCCTCGAAGGTCGCGCGGATCATGTTGTAGGGGTTGTTGGTGCCGACCGACTTCGTGACGACATCGGCAACGCCAAGGCTTTCGAACACGGCGCGCATCGGACCGCCGGCGATGATGCCGGTACCCTGCGGCGCGGAGCGCACGTAGACCTTGCCGGCGCCGAAGTGGCCGAAGCCGTCGTGATGCAGCGTGCGGCCATCGCGCAGCGGCACGCGGACCATCGCCTTCTTGGCGGCGGCGGTGCCCTTCGAGATCGCTTCCGGCACTTCGCGGGCCTTGCCGTGGCCGAAGCCGACGCGGCCCTTGCCGTCGCCGACGACGACGAGCGCTGCGAAGCCGAAGCGCTTGCCGCCCTTCACCGTCTTCGAGACGCGGTTGATGTGGACGAGCTTCTCGATCAGCTCCTCGCCCGGCTCCTGACGCGGCTCGCGACGATTGCCGCGGCCGCCGCGATCGTCACGACGACCACGTCCGGCGCCGCCGTCACGGCCCTGTCCGCCGCGACCCCGACGGCCCCGGCTTTCGGTCTCGACAGCTTCCGCCTCGGGGGCGTCGATCTGGGTTTCGTCAGCCATACTAGAACTCCAATCCGCCTTCGCGCGCCGCCTCGGCGAGCGCTTTCACCCGGCCGTGAAACAGGAAGCCGCCACGATCGAAAACAACCTGCGTCACGCCTGCCGCCTTCGCCCGCTCGGCAAGGCGCTTGCCGACATCGGTCGCCGCCGAAACGGTCGCGCCAGCCTGGCCCTTCACGTCCTTGTCCAGCGTCGAGGCCGACACGAGCGTCTTGCCTGCGGCGTCGTCGATGATCTGCGCGTAGATGTGCTGCGACGAGCGGTGCACCGACAGGCGGGGACGCGTGCCGGCCTTCAGCCGAAGCCCCGTCCGCACGCGGCGGCGGCGCTGTTCGAATGGTGTGAGTTTCTTGCCCATCGCTACTTCTTCTTGCCTTCTTTGCGGAAGATGAATTCGCCGCGGTACTTAATGCCCTTGCCCTTGTAGGGCTCCGGCTTCCGCCAACGACGAATCTCTGCAGCCACCTGGCCGACCTGCTGGCGATCGATGCCCGAGATCTCGACCGTGGTCTGATCGGGCGTCTTCACCGTGATCCCTTCCGGAATCGCGAAGTCGACATCATGGCTGTAGCCGAGCTGCAGCTTCAGGGTGTTGCCCTGCGCGTTCGCGCGGTAGCCGACGCCGGTGATCTCCAGCGTCTTCGTGAAACCCTCGGTGACACCCGTCACCAGGTTCTGCACGAGTGTGCGCTGCATACCCCAGAAGTCGCGGGCACGCCGCGAGGCGTTTGCCGGACCCACGGAGATGCGACCGTCCTCGACCGCGTAGCTGATGTCATCGTGCGTGACGATGCTGAGCTCGCCCTTCGGGCCCTTCACCGACAGCCGGCCATCGGCCAGCGTCGCGGTGACGCCTGCAGGTACGCTCACGGGTCTTTTTCCAATGCGTGACATCGTCAATACCCCTAGAAGACCTGGCAGAGCACTTCGCCGCCGACGTTCTGCTCACGCGCTTCCGCGTCTGAGAGAACGCCCTTCGGCGTCGAAACGATGGTGATGCCGAGGCCATTGCGGACGCGCGGCAGTTCCTTCGCGCCCGAATAGACGCGGCGGCCCGGCTTCGAGACGCGCTGCAGGTGCTGGATCGCCGGCTGGCCTTCGAAATACTTGAGATCGATACGAAGCTCGCGCATCGCCTGGCCGGTGTCTGCGGCGGAATAGCCGCGGATGAAGCCTTCGCGCTGCAGCACGTCGAGGACGTGGCTGCGCAGCTTGGAGGCCGGGGTGAGAACAGAGTCCTTGCGGGCCTGCTGACCATTGCGGATGCGGGTCAGCATATCGCCCAGCGGATCGGTCATCGACATGGGATCGATCCTTTCCTTACCAGCTCGACTTCGTCACACCCGGGATCAGGCCCTTGTTGGCCAGTTCCCGGAGCATGATGCGGCTCAAGCGGAATTTGCGGTAATACGCACGCGAACGACCGGTGAGTTCACACCGGTTGCGGATGCGCGTCGGGTTTGCGTTGCGCGGGATCTCGGCAAGCTTCAGGCGCGCCATCAGACGCTCCGTCTCATCCTTGCTCTCGTCGTTCGCGATCGCTTTCAGACGGGCATACTTGCCCGCATATTGCTTCACGAGCTTCTTCCGACGCTCATTCTTGTTGATCGAACTCAGTTTCGCCATGACTTAAGTTCAGCTCCTCTAGCGGCCGCTTACGCGGCCTTCTGGGTTTCGTCGCGGTCGGTGAAGGGCATGTTGAGCGCACGCAGCAGCTCGCGGCCTTCCTCGTCCGTCTTCGCGGTGGTGGTGATGATCACATCCATGCCCCGGACCTTTTCGACCTGGTCATAGTTGATCTCGGGGAACACGATCTGCTCCTTGATGCCCATCGCGTAGTTGCCGCGACCGTCGAACGACTTCGGGTTTACGCCCCGGAAGTCGCGCACGCGGGGCAGCGCGATGTTGATGAGGCGATCCAGGAATTCCCACATGCGGTCGGACCGCAGCGTCACCTTCACGCCGATCGGCATTCCCTCGCGCAGCTTGAACTGCGCGATCGAAACGCGGGCCTTGGTGACCACCGGACGCTGACCGGCGATCTGCATCATCTCGGCGAGTGCCGCGTCGATGCGCTTCTTGTCCTGCGTCGCATCGCCAACGCCCATGTTGAGCACGATCTTCTCGATGCCCGGGACTTCCATGGCGTTCTTGTAGCCGAAGCGCTCGGTGAGCGCAGCGCGCACCTGCTCTTCATACACCTTCTGAAGGCGCGGCTTCACGCGTTCTGCCTTAGCCATTGATCACCTCACCCGACCGCTTGGCGACACGCACCTTGCTGCCGTCTTTCTCGATACGGAAACCGACGCGGGTCGGCTTGCCGGTCTTGGGATCCTCGAGCGCCACCTTCGACGCGTGGATCGGCGCCTCGCGACGCTCCAGCCCGCCCTGCGGATTGGCCTGGCTCGGCTTCACGTGGCGGACCACGATGTTGATCCCCGACACGACGACCTTGCCGTCCTTCGGGAGCGACTTCGTGACATCGCCGTGCTTGCCCTTGTCCTTGCCGGACAGGACGACGACGCGGTCACCCTTCTTGATCTTCGCTGCGGACATTTAGAGGACCTCCGGCGCAAGGCTGATGATCTTCATGTGCTTCTTGGCACGCAGTTCGCGCACCACCGGCCCGAAGATGCGGGTGCCGATCGGCTCCTCGCTCTTGTTGATGAGCACGGCCGCGTTCGAATCGAAGCGGATGACCGTACCATCGGCGCGGCGGATATCCTTCGCGGTGCGAACGATGACGGCGCGATGCACGTCACCCTTCTTCACGCGGCCGCGCGGCGCTGCTTCCTTCACCGAGACGACGATCACGTCGCCGACGGTTGCGAAACGGCGCTTCGAACCGCCGAGCACCTTGATGCACTGCACCCTTTTCGCGCCGCTGTTGTCAGCAACGTCGAGGTTCGTCTGCATCTGGATCATGTCAGCTCACCTTTTCCGTGACGCGCCACGTCTTCAGCTTGGAGATCGGCGCACATTCTTCGATCCGCACGGTGTCGCCGGCCTTGAAGGCATTGGCTTCATCATGCGCGTGATACTTCTTCGAGCGGCGGATGATCTTGCCGTACAGCGGGTGCTGAACCCGGCGTTCGACCTTCACAACCACCGTCTTGTCGGTCTTGTCGGAGACTACCTGCCCGACGAGGACGCGTTTCGGCATCGTTATTCCCTTCAGGCTTCGGCAGCGGCGCTGGCGCGACCGCGTTCGTTCTGCAGCGTCCGGATACGCGCGATGGTGCGGCGCACCTCGCGCACACGGCTCGCCTTTTCCAGCTGACCCGTCGCCGCCTGGAAGCGCAGGTTGAACTGCTCCTTCTTCAGCTGGGCGAGATCGGCGGAGAGCTGGTCGTCAGTCTTGGTCTTGAGGTCTGCGTGCTTCATGGCTGCATCCCCTCCTTAGTGCTGGTCGCCAAGACGAGCGATCAGCTTCGTCTTGATCGGGAGCTTCGCGGCAGCGCGTTCGAAGGCGCCAGCGGCGACCTCGTAGCTGACGCCATCAAGCTCGAACATCACGCGGCCCGGCTTCACGCGGGCAACCCAGTATTCCGGCGCGCCCTTGCCCGAGCCCATGCGGACTTCGGCAGGCTTGCGGGAGACCGGAACGTCCGGGAAGATGCGGATCCAGAGACGGCCCTGGCGCTTGATGTGGCGCGTGATGGCACGGCGCGCGGATTCGATCTGGCGCGCAGTGACGCGCTCCGGCTCGAGCGCCTTCAGGCCATAGGCGCCGAAGTTGAGTTCGGTCCCGCCCTTGGCGTTGCCGTGAATGCGGCCCTTGTGGGCCTTGCGGAACTTGGTGCGTTTCGGTTGCAGCATCTTTTATCGCCTTCTGACAGGAATCGGTCCTCGATCAGGCGACGCAGTTATGGTCTTTCGACCTTAACGCGCCGGCCGAACTCCCGACGTCTGTGCATCCATCATGATCCGGTCCTGCGCCAGCGGGTCGTGGTCGAGGATCTCACCCTTGAAGATCCAGACCTTGACGCCGCAAACGCCGTAAGCCGTGTGCGCCTGGCTTTCCGCGTAGTCCACGTTCGCGCGCAGCGTGTGCAGCGGAACGCGGCCTTCACGGTACCATTCGGTGCGCGCGATCTCGGCGCCGCCAAGACGGCCCGAGCAGGTGATACGAATGCCCTCGGCACCAAGACGCAGCGCCGACTGAACGGCACGCTTCATGGCGCGGCGGAACGCCACGCGGCGCACGAGCTGATCGGCGACCGACTGCGCGACGAGCTTCGCGTCGACCTCGGGCTTGCGGATTTCGACGATGTTGAGCGAAACTTCGCTCGACGTCATCGCGGCGAGCTGCTTGCGCAGCTTGTCGATGTCCGCACCCTTCTTGCCGATGATCACGCCCGGACGCGCGGCATACACCGACACGCGGCACAGCTTCGCCGGACGCTCGATCACCACCTTCGAGATCGCCGCCTGCGGCAGCGTCTTCATCACGAAGTTGCGGATCTTCAGATCCTCGAGCAGCAGACGGCCGTAGTCTTCGCCGTCCGCGAACCAGCGCGAGTCCCAGGTGCGGTTGATCTGCAGCCGCAGGCCGATGGGGGAAGTCTTGTGACCCATATTTACGCTCCTGCCTCTTCGTCCGCTTCGCGCACAACGATGCGGATGCGGCTGATCGGCTTCATGATCTTCGCCGAACGGCCGCGTGCGCGGGGCGTCCAGCGCTTCATCGTGATCGACTTGCCGACGCTGGCTTCCTTCACCACGAGCGCATCGACGTCGAGGTTGTGGTTGTTTTCCGCGTTGGCGATCGCCGAGGCGAGAACCTTGCGAACGTCAACCGCCATCGCCTTCGTGGAGAAGGTGAGGATGTTGAGCGCATCGCCGGCTTTCTTGCCGCGAATGAGACCGGCGACGAGGTTCAGCTTGTACGCCGAACCGCGAACGGTCGTCGCCACCGCGAGCGCCTCGCGCTCGCCGACGCGGCGGGGGTTTGCAGCCTTGCTCATCGCTTACCTCTTCGCCTTCTTGTCGGCGGTGTGGCCGAAATAGGTGCGCGTCGGCGCGAACTCGCCGAGCTTCATGCCCACCATGTCCTCGTTGACGGTCACCGGCACGAATTTCTTGCCGTTGTAGACGTTGAAGGTGAGCCCAACGAACTGCGGCAGGATCGTCGAGCGGCGCGACCAGGTCTTGATCGGCGCACGGGCACCGGAATCCTGGGCGGTCTCGGCCTTCTTCAGAAGGTGCAGGTCGACAAACGGACCCTTCCAGACGGAACGCGCCATGGCTTACCTCTTCTTCTTCGCGTGACGCGAACGGATGATCATCGCGCTCGACGCCTTCTTCTTGTTCCGGGTCTTGGCACCCTTCGTCGGCTTGCCCCAAGGGGTCACCGGATGACGGCCACCCGAAGTACGGCCTTCACCACCGCCGTGCGGGTGGTCGACCGGGTTCTTGGCGACACCGCGCGTCAGCGGACGCTTGCCGAGCCAGCGGTTGCGGCCGGCCTTGGCGAGGTTCTGGTTCGAGTTGTCCGGGTTCGATACTGCGCCGACCGTCGCCATGCAATCGGCGGGGACGTAGCGCTGTTCGCCTGAACCGAGACGGACGATCGCCATGCCGCGGTCACGACCGACGACCTGCACATAGGTGCCTGCCGAACGCGCGATCTGGCCACCCTTGCGGGGCTTCATCTCGACGTTGTGGACGATGGTACCGACCGGCATCTGCCCGATTTCCATCGCGTTGCCCGGCTTCACGTCGGTCTTCTTGCCGGCGACGATGGTGTCGCCGACGGCAAGACGCTGCGGTGCGAGGATATAGTTCAGCTCGCCGTCCTCGTATTTCACGAGGGCGATGAACGCCGTGCGGTTCGGGTCATATTCGATCCGCTCGACAACAGCCGTCATGTCCCACTTGCGACGCTTGAAATCGACGATGCGATAACGACGCTTGTGACCGCCGCCGATGCCGCGCGCCGTGGCGTGGCCCTGGTTGTTGCGACCGCCGGACTTGTGCAGGCCTTCGGTCAGGCCCTTGACGGGCTTGCCCTTGAAGAGCTGCGACTTGTCGACGAGGATGAGACCGCGGCGCGCAGCGCTGGTCGGATTATAGGATTTGAGCGCCATGGCTTAGATTCCCGTGGTCACGTCGATCGACTCGCCTTCGGCGAGCGTCACGACGGCTTTCTTCGCGTCGGAGCGGATGTAGCGCTGACCCTTCCAGCGCTTCGTCTTGCCCTTGGCGATGAGCGTGTTCACGCCCTTCACCTTGACATCGAACAGCGCTTCGACCGCCGCCTTGATGGCGGGCTTGGTCGCGGTCTTCGCGACGTGGAACACAACCTGATTGTATTCCGACACCTGCGTCGACTTCTCGGTGATGACCGGCGACAGGATCACGTCGTAGTGCTCCAGCGCGATCTCGGCCTTCTTCGCGGCTTTAGCCATTGAAGCGCGCCTCCAGCTTTTCGACCGCCGACGTCGTGAGGACGAGCGTGTCGTGATTGAGGATGTCGTACACGTTCGCGCCGATGACCGGCAGCACGTCAACCTTGTAGAGGTTCGCGCAGGCCAGACGGAAGTTCGCGGGCGTGTCGCCGTCGATGAAGAGGCCGCTGGTGATCCCAAGCTTGCCGAGCTGCTCGCGCAGCGCCTTCGTCTTGGCATCCTTCAGCTCAAGGTCCTTGACGACGATGAGCTTGCCTTCCTTGGCCTTCGCCGACAGCGCGGTCTTGAGACCGAGGACGCGGATTTTCTTGTTCAGGCTCTGCTCGAACGAACGCGCACGCGGACCGTGGGCCTTGCCGCCGCCGATGAAGATCGGCGAACGACGGTTGCCGTGACGGGCCGTGCCGCCGCCCTTCTGGCGACCGAACTTCTTGCCGGTGCGTGCAACATCCGAACGCTCACGCGCCGCGCGGGCATAGCCGCGACGGTTGGCGAGCTGCCAGTTGACGACGCGGTGCAGGATGTCGGTGCGAAGTTCGAGACCGAAAATCTCGTCGTTCAGTTCGACATCACCAGCAGCTTTCGCGTCGAGGGTCTGTACCTTGATCTTCATGTTCAGCCCTCCTGGCCGTCGGCGGCGGTTTCGACCGTCTCGGCCGGAGCCTCGGCGGGGGCCGCTTCATTGTTGTTCGCAGAACGGATGCCGGCCGGATACGGAGCCTCGCCAGGACGCGCCACCTTCACGGCGTCGCGAACTTCGAGCCAGCCGCCCTTGTGACCGGGGACCGAACCCTTGACGAAGATCAGACCGCGCGCGACGTCGGTGCCGACGATCTCGAGGTTCTGCTGCGTGCGGTTGCGGGCGCCCATGTGGCCGGCCATCTTCTTGTTCTTGAAGACCTTGCCCGGATCCTGGCGGTTACCCGTCGAACCGTGCGAACGGTGCGAGACCGAAACGCCGTGCGTCGCGCGCAGACCGCCGAAACCCCAACGCTTCATGGCGCCGGCGAAGCCTTTGCCCTGCGTGGAGCCGGTGATGTCGACATACTGACCCGCGATGAAATGGTCAGCCGAAAGTTCGGCCCCCACATCGACGAGCGCATCTTCCGTGACACGGAATTCGACAACCTGCGCCTTCGGCTCGACTTCGGCCTTGCCGAAGTGGCCGCGCTGCGGCTTGGCGACGTTCTTAACCTTCGCGGTGCCGGCACCGAGCTGGAGCGCGACGTAGCCGTCGCGGTCCTCGGTACGCTGTGCAACGACCTGACAACCTTCAAGGCTGAGGACCGTCACAGGAACGTGCCGGCCGTCGTCCTTGAACAGCCGGGTCATTCCCACCTTCTTTGCGATCACGCCAGTGCGCATGATCTTGTTCCTTCCTCTTCAGAGGCCCACTCCGCGGAGCGGGCTTGAGTTAAAACGTCAGGCTAGGCCTGCAACTTGATCTCGACATCCACACCCGCGGCGAGGTCGAGCTTCATCAGCGCGTCCACCGTTTGGGGCGTCGGCTGAACAATGTCCAGCAGGCGCTTGTAGGTGCGAACCTCGAACTGCTCGCGCGACTTCTTGTCGACGTGCGGCGAGCGGTTCACGGTGAACTTCTCGATGCGCGTCGGCATCGGGATGGGTCCGCGCACCATCGCGCCCGTCCGCTTCGCCGTGTCGGCGATTTCGCCCGTCGCCTGATCGAGCACGCGGTGATCGAAGGCCTTGAGGCGGATGCGAATATTCTGCGTTTCCATGCGGGTACCCGTTCAAACCTTTATTCGGCCGACCAATTCGGCCTTCTCAATCCAACCGGCAAAAGCAAACCGGTCCGGCACGTTTTCGTGCCGGACCGGCGATATGCTTTCGCTTACTTCGTGATTTCCGCCACGACGCCCGAACCCACGGTACGACCGCCTTCGCGAATGGCGAAGCGGAGACCCGGATCCATGGCGATCGGCGCAATCAGCTTCACACCGAGTTCGATGTTGTCGCCCGGCATCACCATCTCGGTGCCCTCGGGGAGAACAACTTCACCCGTCACGTCGGTCGTGCGGAAGTAGAACTGCGGACGATAGTTCGCGAAGAACGGCGTGTGACGGCCGCCTTCATCCTTCGACAGCACGTAGACGTTGGCTTTGAAATCCGTGTGCGGGGTGATCGTGCCCGGCTTGCAGAGGACCTGGCCACGCTCCACGTCTTCACGCTTCGTGCCGCGGAGCAGCGCGCCGATGTTGTCGCCGGCCTGACCCTGATCGAGCAGCTTGCGGAACATTTCAACGCCCGTGACGGTCGTCTTCGTCGTCGGACGGATGCCGACGATCTCGACTTCCTCACCAACCTTGACAATGCCCGTTTCAACACGGCCCGTGACGACGGTACCGCGGCCCGAGATCGAGAACACGTCTTCGATCGGCATCAGGAACGCCTTGTCGAGGGGACGCGCCGGCTGCGGGATGAAGTCGTCGACCGCCTTCATCAGCTCGAGGATCGAGTTCTTGCCGATCTCGTCATCACGACCTTCGAGCGCGGCAAGCGCCGAACCCTTGACGATCGGAATGTCGTCGCCCGGGAAGTCGTACTTCGAGAGCAGTTCGCGAACTTCGAGCTCGACGAGCTCGAGAAGCTCGGGATCGTCGACCTGATCGACCTTGTTCATGTAGACGACGAGCGCCGGCACGCCGACCTGACGCGCAAGCAGAATGTGCTCGCGGGTCTGCGGCATCGGGCCGTCAGCGGCGTTCACGACGAGGATCGCGCCGTCCATCTGCGCGGCGCCGGTGATCATGTTCTTCACATAGTCAGCGTGGCCCGGGCAATCGACGTGCGCATAGTGACGGTTCTCGGTCTCGTATTCGACGTGCGCCGTCGAGATCGTGATGCCGCGCTCGCGCTCTTCGGGAGCCTTGTCGATGTTGGCGTAGTCCGTGAACGTCGCGCCGCCAGTCTCCGACAGAACCTTCGTGATCGCCGCCGTCAGCGTCGTCTTGCCATGGTCGACGTGACCGATGGTGCCGATGTTGCAGTGCGGCTTGGTGCGCTCAAACTTCGCTTTCGCCATGTCTCTAACCCTCTTGTCTTCTGCTGTCCCTGGCCTCGCGGCCAATTCCGATTGCCAACCAAATTATCAGGCGAGCTTCGCCTTGACTTCCTCGGCGACGTTCGCCGGGACTTCCTCGTAATGACTGAACTGCATCGTGTACTGCGCCCGGCCCTGCGAGAAAGAACGGAGCTGGTTGACGTACCCGAACATGTTCGCCAGCGGCACGATCGCCTCGACCACCTGTGCGTTGCCGCGGCTGTCGGTGCCCTGGATCTGGCCGCGCCGCGAATTGAGATCGCCGATGACGTCGCCCATGAACTCCTCAGGCGTCACCACCTCGACCTTCATCACCGGCTCGAGCAGCTTGATGCCGGCCTTCTGGGCCGCTTCGCGCATGGCGCCGCGACCCGTGATTTCGAACGCCATCGCCGACGAGTCGACGTCATGGTAGGCGCCGTCCGTCAGCGTCGCGGTGAAGTCGATGATCGGGAAGCCGATCAGCGAACCCGAAGCCGCGACCTCGCGAATGCCCTTCTCGACCGAAGGAATGTATTCGCGCGGAACGTTGCCGCCCTTGACCTCGTCGACGAAAAGCACGCCCTGGCCGCGTTCACCCGGCTCGACCGTCATCTTCACGCGGCCGAATTGACCCGAACCGCCTGACTGCTTTTTGTGCGTGTAGTCGATATCGACCTTGCGCGCGAGCGATTCTCGGTACGCCACCTGCGGCGCGCCGACGTTCGCCTCGACCTTGAACTCACGCTTCATGCGATCGACCAGGATTTCGAGGTGAAGCTCGCCCATGCCCTTGATGATGGTCTGGCCGCTTTCCATGTCCGACGACACGCGGAAGCTCGGGTCTTCCTGCGCGAGACGATTGAGCGCGATGCCCATCTTCTCCTGGTCAGCCTTGGTCTTCGGTTCGACCGCGACCTCGATGACCGGATCCGGGAACTCCATGCGCTCCAGGATGATCGGCGCGTTCGGCGCACAGAGCGTTTCGCCGGTGGTCACTTCCTTGAGACCGACGAGCGCCACGATGTCGCCCGCGTAGGCTTCCTTGATGTCTTCACGCTCGTTCGCGTGCATCAGGAGCATACGGCCGATCTTTTCCTTCTTGTCCTTCACCGAGTTGAGCACGGTGGAGGAACCCTCGAGCTTGCCCGAGTAGATGCGCGCGAAGGTGAGCGTGCCGACGAACGGGTCGGTCATGATCTTGAACGCCAGCGCCGAGAACGGCTCGCTGTCGTCGGCCTTGCGGGTATCGACCGTCTCGCCGTCGAGCTTGACGCCCTGCACGGCCGGCACGTCGAGCGGGCTCGGCAGATAGTCGACGACGGCGTCGAGCAGCGGCTGCACACCCTTGTTCTTGAACGCCGAACCGCACAGCACCGGCACGAACGCGAAGTTCAGCGTACCCTTGCGGATCAGCGCCTTCAGCGTAGCGGCATCGGGAACGTTGCCTTCGAGGTAGGCTTCCATGACGGCATCGTCCTGCTCGACGGCCATCTCGATGAGTTCCTGGCGGGCCAGCTCGGCGGCGTCCTTGAGCTCGGCCGGGATGTCCGAATATTCGAACTTCGCGCCCAGCGATTCCTCGAGCCAGATGATCGCGCGGTTTTCGACGAGGTCGACGAGGCCCTTGAACGAGCTTTCGATGCCGATCGGAAGATACAGCACCAGCGGACGCGCACCCAGACGATCCTTGATCATCTGCACGCAGCGTTCGAAGTTGGCACCGGTGCGGTCGAGCTTGTTGACGAAGCACATCCGCGGAACCTTGTACTTGTCCGCCTGGCGCCACACCGTCTCCGACTGCGGCTCCACGCCGGCAACGCCGTCGAAGCACGCGACAGCACCGTCGAGCACGCGAAGGCTGCGCTCGACTTCAATCGTGAAGTCGACGTGGCCGGGCGTATCGATGATGTTGATGCGGTGATCGTTCCAGAAACAGGTCGTCGCGGCAGACGTGATCGTGATGCCGCGCTCTTGCTCCTGCTCCATCCAGTCCATCGTCGCCGTGCCTTCGTGCACTTCGCCGATCTTGTAGGACTTGCCGGTGTAATAGAGGATTCGCTCGGTTGTCGTCGTCTTACCGGCATCAATGTGGGCCATGATGCCGATGTTGCGATATTTATCGAGCGGATGGCTGCGGGCCATTGCGATCAGTCCTTAATCTTTACCAGCGGTAGTGCGCGAAGGCGCGGTTCGCCTCGGCCATACGGTGGGTGTCTTCGCGCTTCTTCACGGCGGTACCGCGGTTCTGCGAGGCGTCCATCAGTTCACCCGAAAGGCGCGCCGACATTGTGTTCTCGCTGCGGTTGCGCGCGGCCGAGATCAGCCAGCGGATCGCCAGCGCCTGCGAACGGTCCGGACGCACCTCGACGGGCACCTGATAGGTCGCGCCACCGACGCGGCGGCTGCGGACCTCGATGCCCGGCTTCACGTTGTTGAGCGCGTCGTGGAAGATCCCAACCGGGTCCTTCTTCATCTTCGATTCGATGTTGTCGAGCGCGGTATAGACGATCGTTTCGGCGACCGACTTCTTGCCCTGATACATCACGAGGTTCATGAACTTCGTGAGCGTGACATCCCCGAAGCGGGGATCGGGGAGAATTTCGCGCTTCTCCGGACGGCGACGACGAGCCATTTCTCTAGTTCCTTACTTAGGCCGCTTGGCGCCGTACTTCGAACGGCTCTGCTTGCGATCCTTGACGCCCTGGGTGTCAAGAACGCCGCGCAGCACGTGGTAACGCACGCCCGGCAAATCCTTTACGCGGCCGCCGCGAATAAGCACCACCGAGTGCTCCTGAAGGTTGTGGCCTTCACCCGGGATGTAGCCGATCACTTCAAAACCGTTGGTCAGACGAATCTTGGCCACCTTGCGGAGCGCCGAGTTCGGCTTCTTCGGGGTCGTCGTGTAGACGCGCGTGCATACGCCGCGCTTCTGCGGATTCGCTTCGAGCGCCGGCACCTTGTTGCGCGCCTTCTGCGGATTCCGACCCTTGCGGACCAGCTGGTTGATCGTCGGCATTAACGCTTCAGCCTCTTGTTTCCAAATCCATGCAAGCCTTCAGGGCCAGCCGCGCGCAAAGCGTCCGCGATCGATTCGCGGACAAATGCAAACGGTCCCGGCGGGTACCTTAACGGCCCCACCCGGACCCTTATTTCGCGGCCTTGCGGCCTATCAGCTCTAAAAACCCGTTCCAGGACAGCGTCTAGGACGAACGCCTACCACCAGCCCGCGAGTACGGGCGCGGCTTATATGCGCGCCTCCCCCCAAGGTCAACGGCTTTTGTGACGGTTCTCCGCGGGTCTTCGGCGATGCGCTCAGCGCGCATCTTTCACGATGTCGCCGCCCTTCATAACGAAAGGAACATTCGCGAGCAGCGTGACGTCCGCAGTCGGGTCGCCGGAGACCGCGATGAGGTCCCCGTAGCGGCCCGGTGCGATCGCGCCGACGTCCGATTCGCGGCCCAGCGCCTCGGCGGCATTCCGCGTCGCCGCGCGGATCGCATCGATCGGCGTCATGCCGTAGTCCACCATCACGCGGAACTGCTTCCCGACCTCCGCATGGGGCATCACGCCCGCGTCGGACGCGAACACCATCTTCACGCCCGCCTTGTGTGCCGCACGGAAGCCGTCGCGCTGGATCTGGGCGATCTCGCGGTCTTTCCGCAGATTGTCCTCCAGCACGCCGTTCTTGCGCCCCTCAGCCTGCGTATACTCGGTATTATAGATGTCCATCGCCAGCACCGCGCCGCGCTCCTTGGCGAGGCGTATGCCTTCGGCGTCGATGAGGCTGGCGTGCTCGATCGTGTCGATGCCGGCGCGAATCGCCGCCTTGATGCCCGAGGTGCCGTGCGCGTGCGCGGCGACCTTCAGGCCCCACATGTGCGCCTCGTCCGCGATGGCGCGAAGCTCCCCTTCGGAGAGCTGCTGCTGGCCGGGTTCGGTGTTGCGCGAAAAGACGCCGCCCGTGGCGCACACCTTGATGACCTCCGCGCCGTACTTGCGCTGCTCGCGCACGCGCAGGCGAAGTTCATCGGGCGAATCGCCAACGGCTTCGCCTTTGCGGTGGAACGACGGTGGATAGAATGTCTCGTCGCAGTGGCCACCGGTGGCGCCGAGCGCATAAGCGGCGGGAACGACTCGCGGCCCCGTCGCGAAGCCTTCCTCGATCGCCTGCTTGATGCCGACGTCCGAATAGCCGGCCGAGCCGACGTTGCGGACGGTCGTGAAGCCCGCGTCCAGCATGGCGCGCGCATTCGCCGCGCCCACCACGGTCCAGAAGCTGTCGGTGAAGACGAGGCTGTTGTAGCCGCCGTAAATGGGGGCACTGTCCAGGTGGACATGCATGTCGATGAGGCCGGGCACGAGCGTCATGCCGGGCAGGTCGACCCGTTTCGCGTCTGCCGGGATGCCCGCACCACCGGATACGGAGACAATACGCCCGTCGGTGATCACCACCACCGGGTTCTCCACCATCCTTCCGGCAACGACATCGACCATGCGGTCTGCGGTGACGACAACGGTTTCCGCCTGCGCCGTGCCTGAAAGCAGCGCGGCGGCGGCAAGTGCCAGTTTCAGCATTTCACCCCCCCTTGGAAGCGAAGGCTCAGTCCTTCGCGCCGTGGCAGTGCTTATACTTCTTGCCCGAGCCGCAAGGACAGGGCTGATTGCGGCCGACGGCACCCGCCGCCTCCGCGAGCTGATCGGGATCGGCGGCAAGCGAGTCGTTCTCGCCCGTGAACGGGTCGATATGCGTGGTCAGGAACTCCGGCGGCGTACGCGGCAATGGCGGGGGGGCCATTTCGAACTGCGCGTGGCTGAGCATCCGCGTGACCTCCTCGCGGATGTTGACGAGCATCCGCTCAAAGAGCGCGAAGGCCTCCTGCTTGTATTCGTTGATCGGCTGCTTCTGCGCATAGGCGCGCAGGTGGATGACGGCGCGGAGCGCGTCGAGCGTCGCGAGGTGCTCCTTCCAGTGATGGTCGATCGCCTGGAGAAGGAAGCTCTTCTCGATCTGCGTCCACGTTTCGGCAGGGATGTTCGCCGTCTTCGTCTCAAGCGCGTCCTTCGCGGCCGCCTCGATGCGCTCGATGAAGATTTCCTGATCGACCGCCTGCTCGCTGACCCATTCCTCGATCGGCAAGTCGAGCGCGAACAGGCGCGCGAGATCGACCCTCAGCCCTTCCACATTCCACTGCTCGGGATAGCTTCCGGCCGGGCAGTGCAGCGCCACGAGATCGTTCGTGGTCTCTGAGCGCATGTCCGCGACGACATCGCCGAGCGTTTCCGAATCCATCACGTCGGCGCGCTGCTCGTAAACGACCTTGCGCTGGTCGTTCATCACATCGTCGTACTGCAGGAGTTGCTTGCGGACGTCGTAGTTGCGCGCCTCCACCTTCTTCTGCGCGGTCTCGATCGCCTTCGAAATCCACGGGTGGACGATCGCCTCGCCCTCTTCGAGCCCCGACTGCATCATGCGATTGAGCATGGATTGCTGGCCGAAGATGCGCAGCAGATCGTCGTCGAGGCTGAGGTAGAAGCGCGAGAAGCCCGGATCACCCTGACGACCCGAACGGCCGCGCAGCTGGTTGTCGATGCGGCGGCTCTCATGGCGCTCGGTGCCGAGCACGAACAGACCGCCCGCGGCTTTGACCGCCTCGCGTTCGGCGGCGACCTCCTGACGGATGCGCTCGACCTCTTGTTCCTTGTCGGGGCCTTCGGGCATCGTCTTCAGCTCGTCGTCGACACGGAATTCGACGTTGCCGCCAAGCTGGATGTCGGTGCCGCGACCCGCCATGTTGGTGGCGATGGTGACGGCGCCGAGCCGGCCCGCCTGCGCCACGATATGCGCCTCCCGCTCGTGGAAGCGCGCATTCAGAACATTGTGCTCGACGCCTTCCCTCGTCAGATGCTCGGAGAGCATTTCCGACTTTTCGATGGAAACGGTGCCGACAAGCACGGGTTGGCCTTTCAGGCTCGCCTCGCGGATCGCCTTCACGATCGCGCCGTACTTGTCCTGTGCGTTCTTGTAGAACTCGTCATCCACGTCGATGCGCTTCACGGGCACGTTCGTCGGGATTTCGACCGTGTTCAGCTTGTAGATATCGTAGAATTCGGCCGCTTCGGTCGCCGCCGTACCGGTCATGCCGCCGAGCTTCGGGTACATGCGGAAGTAGTTCTGGAAGGTGATCGACGCGAGCGTCTGGTTCTCGGGCTGGATCTCGACGCCTTCCTTGGCCTCGACCGCCTGGTGGAGCCCGTCGGACCAGCGGCGGCCGTCCATCATGCGCCCCGTGAACTCGTCGATGATGACGACCTTGTCGCCCTTCACGATATAGTCGGTGTCGCGGCGGAAGATGATATTGGCCTTCAGCGCCTGATTGAGGTGGTGAACCACCTGCGTGTTCTCGAAATCATAGAGATTTTCGCCCACGAGCAGCCCCGCGGCTTCAAGCGCGCGCTCGGCAGCCTCGGTGCCGTCCTCGGTGAGCGTGATCGACTTCTGCTTCTCGTCGACCTCGTAGGATTCCTTCGGCAGCACCTTCACCACGGCATCGACCGCGACATAAAGGTCGGTCTTGTCCTCGGTGGGGCCGGAGATGATGAGCGGCGTGCGCGCCTCGTCCACCAGGATCGAGTCGACCTCGTCGACGATCGCGAAGTTGAAGGGCCGCTGCACCATCGACTCGCGCGAATATTTCATATTGTCGCGGAGGTAGTCGAAGCCGAACTCGT
>TARA_R110000850_G_scaffold16697_1_pt1 | contig 102178 bp, 115 predicted proteins | sample TARA_R110000850 | Tara Oceans TARA_R110000850 (sample SAMEA4397586) | marine metagenome | biome: Polar Biome; feature: [SRF] surface water layer (ENVO:00010504); material: water (ENVO:00002006), including particulate matter (ENVO:01000060) such as... | depth 5 m | reverse complement strand
CAAGAGCACTCGATAGTATTGGTTAGAGGTGGAAGGGTAAAAGATTTACCGGGAGTTAGATACCACATCGTTCGTGGAGCCTTAGACACCGCAGGTGTTGCAGGAAGAACACAACGCAGGTCTAAATACGGTGCAAAACGCCCTAAGAAGTAATTAACAACTTTTAAAAAGAAGACATGAGAAAAAGACAGGCCAAAAAAAGACCGCTTTTACCGGATCCAAAATTTAACGATCAACTTGTTACACGTTTTGTGAACATGATGATGCACGATGGTAAAAAATCGGTTGCCTTTAAAGTTTTTTACGATGCAATTGACATTGTAGAAGAAAAGAAACAAGATGACGAGAAGTCAGCTTTAGAAACCTGGAAAGACGCTTTATCAAACGTGATGCCTCACGTTGAAGTAAGAAGCCGAAGAGTGGGTGGAGCTACCTTCCAGATTCCAATGCAAATCAGACCTGACCGAAAAATTTCCACCGCTATGAAGTGGTTGATTTCTTATTCAAGAAAGAGAAATGAAAAGTCAATGGCGCAAAGATTGGCTGCAGAAGTTCTTGCAGCTTCAAAAGAAGAAGGAGCAGCTGTTAAAAAACGTATGGATACGCACAAAATGGCTGAAGCAAATAAAGCATTCTCACACTTTAGATTTTAATAAAATATAATGGCACAAAGAGATTTAAAATATACAAGAAACATAGGAATTGCTGCGCATATTGACGCAGGAAAAACAACCACTACCGAACGTATTCTTTTCTATACTGGTGTAAGTCACAAGATTGGAGAAGTTCACGACGGAGCGGCAACTATGGACTGGATGGAGCAGGAGCAGGAAAGAGGTATTACCATTACTTCTGCTGCTACAACGTGTAAGTGGGTTTTCCCGATGGAAAATGCACAGCCCACTCCTGAAGCAAAAGACTACCACTTTAATATTATAGATACTCCCGGCCACGTTGATTTTACCGTAGAGGTAAACCGTTCATTGCGTGTGCTTGACGGGTTGGTGTTTTTATTTAGTGCAGTTGATGGTGTAGAGCCTCAATCTGAAACAAACTGGAGACTTGCTGATAATTATAAAGTACCAAGAATGGGCTTTGTTAACAAGATGGACCGTCAAGGTTCAGATTTCCTGAATGTTTGTAAGCAGGTAAAAGAAATGTTGGGCTCAAATGCGGTGCCTATCGTTTTGCCTATTGGTGAAGAAATGGACTTCAAAGGTATTGTTGACCTGGTTAAAAATCGTGCTATTATTTGGCATGAGGACACTCAGGGAGCTACATTTGATGTGATTGCGATTCCTGAAGAATTAAAAGCAGAAACGGCTCAATACCGTGCTTTGCTTATTGAAGAGGTAGCGGCTTATGATGAAAACCTGTTGGAGAAATTCATGGAAGATGAAGACTCTATTACAGAAGATGAAGTACACGCTGCTTTGAGAGCTGCTGTTATGGATATGAGTATCATACCTATGATTTGTGGTTCTGCATTCAAGAACAAAGGTGTTCAGTTTCTTCTAGATGCTGTATGTCGTTATTTGCCTTCACCGGTAGATAAAGAAGGTATCATCGGGATTAATCCTGATACTGAAAAAGAAGAAATAAGAAAGCCGGATGTTACTGAACCTTTTGCTGCATTGGCATTTAAAATTGCTACAGATCCTTTTGTGGGTCGTTTGGCATTTTTCCGTGCGTATTCAGGAAGGCTTGATGCCGGTTCTTATGTTTTAAACAACCGTTCAGGTAATAAAGAGCGTATTTCAAGAATTTACCAAATGCACGCCAACAAGCAAAATGCCATCGATTATATTGAGGCAGGAGATATTGGAGCGGCAGTTGGTTTTAAAGATATTAAAACAGGCGATACCCTAACTGCTGAAAAGCACCCTATCGTTTTGGAAAGTATGAATTTCCCTGATCCCGTTATCGGTATTGCAGTGGAACCAAAAACCAAAGCTGATGTTGATAAATTGGGTATGGCTTTGTCAAAACTAGCTGAAGAAGATCCTACGTTTACCGTAAGAACTGATGAAGCATCAGGACAAACCATCATCTCAGGAATGGGAGAGCTTCACCTTGATATTATCGTTGACCGTTTGCGTCGCGAGTTCAAAGTGGAAGTTAATCAGGGAGAGCCTCAGGTAGAATATAAAGAAGCAATCACCAGAGCTGCAGACCACAGAGAGGTTTACAAAAAACAATCAGGTGGTCGTGGTAAATTTGCTGATATTGTGTTCACCATGGAGCCTGCTGAAGAAGGAAAAATAGGTTTGGAATTTGTTAACTCCATTAAAGGTGGAAACGTTCCTAAGGAATATGTTCCTGCCATTGAAAAAGGTTTCAGGGAAGCTATGAAAAATGGCCCCCTTGCCGGGTTTGAAATGGACAGTATGAAAATCACGCTTAAAGACGGGTCTTTCCACCCTGTGGATTCTGACTCACTTTCTTTTGAGCTTGCTGCAAGAATGGGCTATAAAGCCGCTTCAAAAGCATCAGGGGCTGTGATACTTGAGCCTATTATGAAAATAGAGGTTATCACTCCTGAAGAGAATATGGGTGATATCGTTGGTGACCTTAACCGTCGTCGCGGTCAAGTGAGCAATATGGGTGACCGTGCGGGAGCAAAAACCATTAAGGCGACTGTTCCTTTATCTGAAATGTTTGGTTATGTAACTACATTAAGAACATTGTCATCAGGTAGAGCAACTTCAACAATGGAATTTTCTCATTATGCAGAAACACCTTCAAATATTTCAGAAGAAGTCATTAAAAAAGCAAAAGGAGCTAACGATTAATTTTAACAGAGATGAGTCAAAAAATCAGAATAAAACTTAAATCATACGATTACAATCTTGTAGATAAATCTGCTGAGAAAATCGTGAAAACAGTAAAGAGTACAGGTGCTGTGGTAACGGGTCCGATTCCATTGCCAACAAACAAAAAAATCTTTACTGTGTTGCGCTCTCCACACGTTAACAAGAAATCAAGAGAACAGTTTCAATTGAGTTCTTACAAACGTTTGCTGGACATCTACAGTTCATCTTCAAAAACCATTGATGCTTTAATGAAATTAGAGTTACCAAGTGGTGTTGAAGTTGAGATTAAGGTGTGATAAATTCAAATTTCCGCGAAGGCGGAAATCTCGTCAATAAAATGTTCAATTTGGCAGATAAATGACGAGATACCCACCTGCGTGGGTATACATGTCCGGAGCTGCGAGCGAAGGAAAAACGGAAAGAATACATTCAGGGTTGGAAGTATTTTTGACCCTGAATTTTTTAAAATAGATTGAATAAACAAGTATTAATTAATAATTAAATAAACTATGTCTGGGTTAATTGGAAAAAAGATAGGCATGACCAGCATCTTTGACGAGAACGGGAAGAACATTCCCTGTACTGTTATAGAGGCAGGACCATGTGTTGTTACCCAAGTCAGAACCAAAGAGGTTGACGGGTATGAAGCTCTTCAGCTTGGTTTCGATGACAAAAAGACTGCCATTAAAGCTGCCGAAGGCCACGCTAAAAAAGCAGGAACCGTTGCAAAACGTAAAGTCGTAGAATTCCAAGGATTTGAGAAAGAGTATAATTTAGGTGATGCAATCACTGTAGATCATTTTACTGAAGGGGAGTTTGTGGATATTTCCGGAATTTCAAAAGGTAAAGGTTTTCAGGGTGTTGTTAAGAGACACGGCTTTGGTGGTGTAGGTCAAGCTACTCACGGACAACATAACCGCTTAAGAGCTCCGGGATCTATTGGAGCTGCATCTTATCCAGCACGTGTATTCAAAGGAATGCGCATGGCCGGAAGAATGGGTGGTGATAAAGTAAAAGTTGAAAATTTAAGAGTTTTAAAAGTAGTTCCTGAAAAGAACCTGCTTGTGGTTAAGGGATGTGTTCCCGGCCATAAAAACGCTTATGTAATTATTCAGAAATAATGAAAGTAGCAGTATTAGATATCAACGGAAAAAAAACAGGTAGAGAGGTAAACCTTTCTAAGGATGTTTTTGCTATAGAGCCAAACAATCACGCTGTATACTTAGATGTAAAACAGTATTTGGCAAATCAACGTCAGGGGACACACAAGTCTAAAGAGCGTGCCGAGATTGTTGGTAGTACCAGAAAGATTAAAAAACAAAAGGGAACCGGTACAGCACGTGCAGGTAATATTAAAAACCCATTGTTCAAAGGAGGGGGAAGAGTTTTTGGTCCACGGCCAAGAAGCTATTCTTTCAAACTTAATAAAAGCTTAAAGCGTTTGGCAAGAAAATCTGCCCTATCGATGAAAGCAAATGACAAGCAAATATTCATTTTGGAAGACATCAATTTTGACGCACCAAAAACAAAGAATTTTACAAACCTTCTGAATGCATTGGGTCTGGAAAACAAAAAATCTTTGTTTGTGTTGGGAGAGTTAAATAATAATGTATATTTGTCCTCGCGCAATTTAAAAGGTACAGAAGTTGTAACAAGCTCAGAATTAAGTACTTATAAAATATTAAATGCAAACAGTGTAATACTGTTAGAGGGTTCTTTAGAAGGAATTGAACAAAACTTAAGTAAATAGAAATTATGAATATCTTAATTAAACCCATCATTACAGAAAAAGCAACACGCGATGCCGAGGAGAAAAACCGTTATGGCTTTGTAGTTGCAAATGAGGCGAATAAGATTGAAATCAAAGCTGCTATTGAAGCTGCTTACGGAGTTTCTATTACTAAAGTTCGCACGATAAATGTTCGTCCTGATCGTAAGACCCGCTACACAAAAACGGGTGTCATAACTGGTAAAACAACTGCTTATAAAAAAGCAATTGTACAGGTGGCAGAGGGAGACACAATAGATTTTTATAACAACATCTAGAATTTAGACAACAATGTCAGTAAGAAAATTAAAACCCATTACCCCGGGTCAGCGTTTTAGAGTAGTAAATGGTTTTGATGCCATCACTACTGATAAGCCGGAGAAAAGCTTGCTTGCTCCGAAAAAGAGATCAGGTGGTAGAAACAACAGAGGAAAGATGACCATACGCCAGGTTGGTGGAGGTCACAAACAGAAGTATCGTATTATTGATTTTAAAAGGAACAAAACCGGAATTCCCGCGACTGTTCAATCAATTCAATATGATCCCAACAGAACAGCATTTATCGCATTGCTTAATTATCAGGATGGTGAAAAGCGATATGTTATTGCTCAAAACGGATTGCAAGTAGGGCAAAACATCGTTTCAGGACCCAATGTTGCTCCTGAAATTGGAAATGCAATGCTACTTTCTGAGATACCATTAGGTACCATTATTTCCTGCATCGAGCTTCGTCCCGGTCAAGGAGCTATTATGGCTCGCAGTGCCGGTTCATTTGCTCAGTTAATGGCAAGAGACGGGAAATTTGCTACTATAAAATTACCTTCAGGTGAAACCAGATTGATTTTGGTTACTTGTATGGCTACCATTGGTGCTGTTTCAAACAGTGATCACCAGTTGCTTGTTTCCGGTAAAGCCGGTAGAAGCAGATGGTTGGGCAGAAGGCCAAGAACAAGACCGGTAGCGATGAACCCTGTAGATCACCCAATGGGTGGTGGGGAAGGTCGTGCCTCAGGAGGTCACCCACGTTCTAGAAAGGGAATACCTGCTAAAGGTTACAGAACCCGTACTAAAACAAAATCGAGTAATAAATATATCATAGAACGTAGAAAGAAATAAGCTATGGCAAGATCGTTAAAAAAAGGACCTTACGTTCACTATAAGTTAGAAAAGAAAGTACAACAAAATGTGGATTCAAATAAGAAGAGTGTCATCAAGACCTGGTCTAGAGCCTCTATGATTACACCCGATTTTGTTGGACAAACCATTGCAGTTCACAACGGGAAACAATTTGTTCCCGTGTATGTTACTGAGAATATGGTAGGACATAAACTAGGAGAATTTTCACCCACCCGATCTTTTAGAGGTCACTCAGGTGCAAAAAACAAAGGAAAAAAATAATAAGCTATGGGAGTTCGTAAAAGAGAAAGAGCAGAGCAAATCAAAGAAGCGAAGAAAAACATCGCCTTTGCAAAGTTGAATAACTGCCCAACATCACCAAGAAAAATGCGCCTTATGGCAGATTTAGTAAGAGGTGAAAATGTTGATAAAGCGCTTAATATTTTGAAGTTCAGTTCAAAAGAATCTTCACGCAGACTTGAAAAGCTTTTGCTTTCTGCCATTGCAAACTGGCAAGCAAAGAATGAAGATGCCAGCATTGAAGATGCAAATCTTTTTGTACAGGAAATTCGTGTTGATGGTGGAGCCATGTTAAAACGTCTCCGTCCGGCACCTCAAGGTCGCGCACACAGAATTAGAAAACGTTCCAATCACGTTACCGTGGTTTTAGGAGCTAAAGATAACACACAAAGCAATTAATTAAATGGGACAAAAAACAAATCCAATCGGAAATCGCCTTGGAATCATCAGAGGATGGGAATCTAACTGGTATGGAGGCAACGACTATGGCGACAAAATCGCTGAAGACGACAAGATTAGAAAATATGTTCACGCTCGTTTGGCAAAAGCTAGTGTGTCAAGGGTGATTATTGAGCGCACTCTTAAACTTGTAACCGTTACTATCACCACTGCAAGACCCGGTATCATTATCGGAAAAGGCGGCCAGGAGGTAGACAAGTTAAAAGAAGAGCTTAAGAAGATTACCGGCAAGGAAGTACAGATCAATATCTTTGAAATCAAAAGACCTGAGCTGGATGCATTCTTAGTAGCAACAAGTATAGCGCGTCAAATTGAAAGCAGAATTTCATACAGACGTGCCATCAAAATGGCTATCACCGCGGCAATGCGAATGAATGCAGAAGGAATTAAAGTGCAAATCTCAGGCCGTTTAAACGGTGCAGAGATGGCGCGTTCAGAAGCTTACAAAGAAGGTCGTATTCCATTATCTACTTTTAGAGCAGATATAGACTATGCTTTAGTTGAATCTCATACTACTTATGGTAGACTGGGAGTTAAAGTATGGATTATGAAAGGCGAAGTTTTTGGAAAGAGAGAGCTTTCTCCGTTGGTTGGTTTATCCAAAAAACAAGGAAAATCAGAAGGTGGAGGAGCACAAAAAGGAAAACAACGTCGCAGAAAGTAATTTTTTAAACTAAAAAAAATGTTACAACCTAAAAGAACAAAATACCGTAAGCAACAAAAAGGACGTATGAAAGGAATTTCCCAGCGTGGAAATCAACTCTCAAACGGTACTTTTGGTATAAAATCATTAGACTCCAGTTTTTTAACTGCACGTCAAATTGAAGCAGCGCGTATTGCCGCTACCCGTTTTATGAAAAGAGAAGGGTCTCTCTGGATTAAGATTTTTCCGGACAAGCCTATCACAAAGAAACCTCTTGAAGTACGTATGGGTAAAGGTAAAGGTGCTGTAGAATATTGGGCAGCTGTAGTGAAGCCTGGCAGGATACTTTTTGAAGTTTCAGGAGTTCCGGCAGAAGTTGCAAAGGAAGCTTTGCGTCTTGCCGCTCAGAAACTACCTGTAAGAACTAAGTTTATAACCGCTAGAGATTTTCAAGCTTAAACCATTTACATTATGAAACAAGCAGAAATTAATGAATCATCTGTAGCCAAGTTACAAGAAAAACTTGCAGAGTCTAGAAAAGCATACACAGAGCTAAAAATGGCACATGCTATTTCACCGTTGGAAAATCCAATTCAACTAAGAGATCAAAGAAGATCTATAGCAAGAATTGAGACTGAACTAACTAAAAGAGAAGTACAATAACTGTACGAAGCTGAAAGATGGAAAAAAGAAATTTAAGAAAAGAGCGTATCGGGGTAGTAACCAGTAACAAAATGGAGAAATCCATTGTCGTTGCCGAAGTTAAAAAAGTAAAACACCCTATGTACGGAAAGTTCGTGTTAAAGACTAAGAAATATGTCGCACACGATGAAACAAACGACTGCAACGAAGGAGATACTGTAAGAATCATGGAAACACGACCTTTAAGTAAATCTAAGTGCTGGAGACTAGTAGAAATCATAGAAAGAGCTAAATAATCATGTTACAACAAGAATCAAGACTTAAAGTTGCAGATAACACGGGAGCAAAAGAAGTGCTTACCATCCGTGTATTGGGAGGTACCAAAAAACGTTACGCTTCCATTGGAGACAAGATTGTGGTTACTGTAAAAGAAGCTACACCTAATGGTAATATCAAAAAAGGTGCAGTATCTACAGCAGTTGTTGTGCGTACTACAAAAGAAGTAAGACGTCCAGACGGATCTTACATTCGTTTTGATGATAATGCTTGCGTTCTTTTGAATCCTGCCGGAGAAATGAGAGGAACACGTGTTTTTGGCCCTGTTGCCAGAGAATTGCGTGATAGACAATTTATGAAAATTGTATCATTAGCACCAGAGGTGCTTTAATTTAAAAACAATGACAAAGCTTAAAATTAAATCAGGAGACAACGTAGTTGTAATCGCCGGAGACCACAAAGGGTCTGAAGGGAAAGTGATGCGTGTTTATTCTGAAAAAAATAAAGCCATAGTAGAAGGAGTCAACACGGTTTCAAAACACGAGAAGCCAAGCACAAAAAACCCTCAGGGTGGAATTGTGAAAAAAGAAGCTCCTATACATATCTCCAACCTTGCTTTGATTGATCCAAAATCAAAAAAAGCAACACGAGTTGGTTTTAAAATGGAAGGCGACAAGAAAGTTCGTTTTTCAAAAAAATCTAATGAAGTAATATAGTTATGGGATATACACCAAGACTTAAGGAAGAATATAAGGGCAAAGTAACAAAGGCCCTTACAGATGAATTTGGTTACAAAAATGTAATGCAAGTTCCGAGATTACAAAAAATAGTTATCTCAAGAGGCGTGGGTGCAGCTGTTGCAGACAAGAAACTTATTGACTACTCTGTTGATGAAATTTCAAGAATTGCAGGGCAAAAAGCTGTTGCTACCATTTCTAAGAAAGACGTTGCATCTTTCAAACTTCGTAAAGGAATGCCCATTGGGGTGAAAGTTACCTTGCGCGGTGAGAGAATGTATGAATTCTTAGATCGTTTGGTAACTTCTGCGCTGCCACGGGTTCGTGACTTTAATGGTATTAAAGCATCAGGATTTGACGGAAGAGGAAACTACAACCTGGGTGTTACTGAGCAAATCATTTTCCCTGAAATTGATATTGATAAAGTAAACAAAATCCAAGGTATGGATATCACATTTGTTACCACTGCTGAGACAGATAAGGAAGCAAAATCATTATTAACAGAACTAGGATTACCTTTTAAAAAGAATTAAGAGATGGCTAAAGAATCAATGAAAGCCCGTGAGGTTAAGAGACAAAAACTGGTAGACAAGTATGCTGAAAAACGCAAAGCTTTAAAAGAAGCCGGCGATTATGAAGCACTACAGAAACTTCCAAAAAATGCTTCGCCTGTTCGTTTGCACAATCGTTGTAAATTAACCGGAAGACCAAGAGGGTATATGAGAACCTTTGGATTATCGCGTGTTACTTTTCGTGAAATGGCAAACCAGGGTTTAATCCCCGGTGTTAGAAAAGCAAGTTGGTAATATAATTTTAACTGGATGAAGGTTTCAGTGAACAACTGAAAAACCACATCCGCAAAATCAAAACAATGACAACAGATCCTATCGCAGATTTTCTAACAAGAATTAGAAATGCAGTAAGTGCCAACCACAGGGTGGTTGAAATACCGGCATCAAATCTAAAAAAAGAGATTACAAAAATCCTCTTTGACCAAGGTTATATCCTGAGTTATAAATTTGAAGATGACAACGGTCCACAAGGTTCCATTAAGATTGCTTTAAAATATGATAAAGTGACCAAAGAGCCTGTAATCAGAAAAATACAACGAATAAGTAAACCTGGTTTACGTAAATACGCAAGTTCAACCGAACTTCCCAGAATCTTAAATGGTTTAGGTGTTGCTATTGTCTCTACATCTCACGGTGTGATGACGGGAAAGCAAGCCAAAGCTGAGAATGTGGGTGGAGAAGTATTGTGTTACGTTTACTAAAAAACGACAAAAAAAATGTCTAGAATAGGTAATAATCCAGTAGCAATTCCAGATGGTGTAACAGTCAATGTTCAAGACGGCATCATTTCGGTAAAAGGAAAATTAGGAGAATTGAATCAAGAGTTTTCTGAAGTTGCCGTTAAGGTAGAAGAAAACAATGTATATGTAGAGCGCCCGTCAGACTCAAAGGCACACCGTGCAAAACACGGTCTTTATCGTTCTTTGGTCGACAATATGATAGAAGGTGTTTCTAATGGATGGACAAAACAACTAGAATTAGTTGGTGTTGGTTACAGAGCCAGCAACCAGGGCCAGAGATTGGATATAGCGGTAGGGTATTCTCACAACATTGTACTTGAAATTGCTCCAGAAGTAAAAGTAGAAACCATTACTGAAAAAGGTAAAAATCCGGTTATAAAATTGACCTCACATGACAAACAGCTTGTGGGTCAGGTAGCTGCCAAAATACGTGGTTTCCGCAGACCGGAACCATACAAAGGTAAAGGTATCAAGTTTGTAGGTGAACAATTAAGAAGAAAAGCAGGAAAATCTGCATAAGCATAAACGTTATGGCATTATCTAAAAACGATAGAAGAAATAGAATTAAATTCAGGGTCAGGAAAATTGTTTCCGGTTCTGAACAACGACCCAGACTTGCTGTTTTCAGAAGCAACAAAGAGATCTATGCTCAATTAATTGACGATCTGAGTGGTAAAACAATCACTGCGGCATCATCAAGAGATAAAGATATCGATGTTTCTAAAGCAAACAAAGTTGAAGCAGCAAAACTTGTAGGTAAAGCACTTGCCGAAAGAGCGATCAAAGCCGGTGTGGAAACAATCTCTTTTGACAGAGGAGGTTATTTATATCACGGAAGAGTTAAATCATTAGCAGAAGGCGCTAGAGAAGGCGGACTTAAATTCTAAAATATTATGTATCAAGATTATAAAAACGTAGAGCTAGTAAAACCTAGTGGACTTGAATTAAAAGACCGTTTAGTGGGCGTGCAACGTGTTACTAAAGTAACCAAGGGTGGTAGAGCATTTGGCTTTTCTGCAATTGTAGTTGTGGGTGATGAAAATGGAGTTGTTGGTCAGGGCTTAGGAAAATCTAAAGATGTTGCTACCGCTATTGCAAAAGCAATTGAAGACGCTAAGAAAAACCTTGTTCGCATTCCATTGAACAAAGCTACACTTCCGCACGAGCAAAAAGGAAAATACGGTGGAGCAAAAGTAAACTTATTACCTGCTGCTGCGGGTACCGGTCTTATTGCCGGTGGTGCTGTGCGTGCCGTACTTGAAGCAGTTGGCGTTCACGATGTATTATCAAAATCTCAAGGTTCATCAAATCCACATAACGTGGTGAAAGCTACTTTTGATGCTTTACTACAATTGCGTAGTGCTCATACTGTTGCAAGACAACGTGGTGTATCGCTTGAAAAAGTATTCAAAGGATAAAAAAAGAGTTATGGGAAAAATTAAAGTAACAAAGGTAAAAAGTGCTATCAACCGTACTCAAACACAAAAGAGAACGCTTGAATCATTAGGACTTAAGAGAATTGGTCAGACGATCGTTCACGAAAACACGCCAAGCATACTTGGTATGGTTAATAAAGTAAAACACCTGGTTTCTGTAGAAGAAACCAAATAAGACATATAAACTATGGATTTAAGTAACTTAAAACCTGCAGAAGGTTCAGTTCAAAACAACAAGAGATTAGGCCGCGGTGAAGGTTCAGGAAAAGGTGGAACCGCCTCCAGAGGTCACAAAGGTGCAAAGTCTCGTTCAGGATATTCCAGAAAAATTGGTTTTGAAGGTGGTCAAATGCCGCTTCAAAGACGTGTTCCCAAGTTTGGATTCACAAACATCAACAGAAAAGAATATCAGGGCATCAATCTTGACACGATCCAAAAATTGGTAGATGACAAGAAAATTAAAGATACCCTGGATTTTGAGACATTGGTGTCTTTAAGATTAGCAACCAAAAATGAATCAGTAAAGATATTAGGAAGAGGAGAATTGAAAGCGAAGGTGAAAATATCTGCCCACAAATTTACTGCAACTGCACAGAAAGCAATTGAAGCAGCAGGGGGTGAAGTGGTAATTTTATAATACTAAGAATAGAATGAAATTTATAGATACCCTAAAGAATATTTGGAAAATAGAAGAGTTAAGAAACAGAATCTTAATTACTCTAGGTTTACTGGCCGTGTATCGTTTTGGTGCACAAGTAGTATTACCCGGTATTGACGCATCACAATTACAAGGACTTGCAGATCAAACCGATGGTGGGATCCTGGGTCTTTTAAATGCATTTACCGGAGGGGCATTTTCTAATGCTTCTGTTTTTGCTTTGGGTATTATGCCTTATATTTCTGCTTCTATTGTGGTTCAGTTAATGGGTATTGCGGTTCCTTATCTGCAAAAGCTTCAAAAAGAAGGAGAAAGCGGAAGAAAGAAAATCAACCAGATTACCCGTTGGTTAACCATTGCGATCACCCTGGTTCAAGGACCCGGTTATATCTATAACCTGTTTAATATCCTTCCGGGAGAAGCCTTTTTATTAGGTAACAGTTTTGCATTTATCTCATCTGCAGTGATTATTCTTACTACAGGTTGTATCTTTGCAATGTGGCTGGGTGAAAAAATCACTGATAAAGGTATTGGTAACGGTATTTCCATATTGATTATGGTGGGTATCATTGCTACATTGCCACAATCATTTGTTCAGGAATTTGCTTCCAGGGTATTTGAATCAAACGGTGGATTAATATTCATCCTTATTGAACTCGTTATCTGGTTTGTGATTATTTTACTCTCTGTATTACTGGTAATGGCAGTACGTCAAATTCCGGTGCAGTATGCCAGAAGAACAGCTTCAGGAGGTTATGAGAAAAATATTATGGGGTCAAGACAATACATTCCTTTAAAGCTTAATGCTTCAGGGGTAATGCCCATTATCTTTGCCCAGGCGATTATGTTTGTACCGGCAGCGGTAGCAGGATTGTCTGCTTCAGAAATGGCACAGTCATTTACAGCAGCCTTCAGTGATATATTTGGGTTCTGGTATAATGTGGTATTTGCACTATTGATTATTGTGTTTACCTATTTCTATACCGCAGTAACCGTACCCACAAACAAAATGGCTGACGACTTAAAACGCAGCGGTGGTTTTGTGCCCGGAATCAAACCCGGTTCAGAAACTGCTGAGTATTTGGATAAAATAATGTCTCAGATAACATTGCCGGGATCTATATTCCTTGCATTGATAGCTATATTTCCTGCATTTGCTGTGAAACTATTAGGTTTGCAGGCAGGATGGGCATTGTTCTACGGTGGAACTTCACTACTCATTATGGTGGGTGTTGCTATAGACACGATGCAGCAAATCAATGCGTATTTGTTGAACAGGCATTATGATGGATTAATGAAAACCGGAAAAAACAGAAAAGCAGTAGCATAATTATGGCAAAACAACCGGCAATAGAACAAGACGGAACGATTGTAGAAGCGCTTTCTAACGCTATGTTTCGTGTAGAGTTAGAAAACGGTCACATTGTTACAGCACATATTTCGGGCAAAATGCGTATGCATTACATTAAATTGCTGCCCGGAGATAAAGTGAAATTAGAAATGAGTCCTTATGATTTAACCAAGGCTCGTATAACTTATAGATATTAGATTTTTGTATAATTCAAAAATCATTAATTATTTAAAAACAGAGGAATGAAAGTAAGAACTTCCATTAAGAAAAGAAGTGCCGAGTGCAAGATTGTGCGTCGCAAAGGCAGATTATATGTTATTAACAAAAAGAACCCAAAGTTCAAACAAAGACAAGGTTAAGATATGGCAAGAATAGCAGGTGTAGATATCCCGAAACAAAAAAGGGGTGTAATCGCGTTAACTTACATATTTGGTATCGGTAAAAGCCGTGCCAAAGACATTTTGGCAAAAGCTGAAGTAAGTGAAGACAAAAAAGTAAATGAGTGGGACGATGATGAAATCGGTCGCATTCGTGATGCTGTAGGAAATTTTAAAATTGAAGGTGAATTGCGTTCAGAAGTTCAGGTAAGTATCAAACGCTTAATGGACATTGGATGTTACAGAGGTATTCGTCACAGATCAGGGTTGCCTTTAAGAGGTCAGCGCACCAAGAATAACTCAAGAACCCGAAAAGGAAAACGTAAAACTGTTGCTAACAAGAAAAAAGCAACTAAATAATCCCTAGAGATATGGCAAAAACAACCGCAAAAAAACGTAAAGTTAATGTTGAATCTGTAGGTGAAGCACACGTTACAGCTTCCTTTAACAATATCATCATTTCGTTGACAAACAAAAACGGCGATGTAATTTCCTGGTCTTCAGCCGGAAAAATGGGCTTTAGAGGATCCAAGAAAAACACACCTTATGCTGCTCAACTTGCCGCTGAAGATGCTACCAAAGTAGCTCATGATGCAGGTTTGCGCAAAGTAAAAGTATATGTAAAAGGACCCGGAAACGGAAGAGAATCTGCAATACGCTCAATTCACAATGCCGGTATTGAAGTAACTGAAATTATTGACATTACTCCAATTCCACACAACGGATGCAGACCTCCTAAAAGAAGAAGAGTCTAAGTACATTAGAAGTTAAAACTTAGAAGGTAGAAGTTCAACATTGAACTTTAAACTTTGAACAATTAAATCAACAAATAATTATAAACACGGGAAGGAATACGATAGATGGAGGACAGACCTTAATTCATCATCCCTTCCAAAACAAATTTTAATATGGCAAGATATACCGGTCCAAAAACTAAAATAGCCCGTAAATTCGGTGAAGCTATCTTTGGTGACGACAAAGCATTTGAAAAAAGAAATTACCCTCCGGGGCAGCATGGAAATGCACGCAGAAGAGGTAAAAAATCTGAATATGCTACCCAGTTAATGGAAAAGCAAAAGGCAAAATACACCTATGGTGTGTTAGAGCGTCAATTCAGGAATATGTTTAAAAAAGCAACCGCTGCTGAAGGAATTACAGGTGATGTACTTCTTCAATTGTGTGAGTCAAGATTAGACAATGTTGTATTCAGAATGGGTATCGCCCCTTCAAGAAGTGCAGCACGTCAACTTGTATCCCACAGACACATCCTTGTGAACGGTGAGAAAGTAAATATTGCTTCTTACCACGTGAAGCCGGGTGATGTTGTTGCAGTAAGAGAAAAATCAAAATCACTGGAAGCCATCACAAATTCACTTTCAAACTCAAATCATGTGTATGAGTGGATTTCCTGGAACAATGATAAAATGGAAGGGACCTTTGTTTCTGTTCCATCAAGGATTCAAATTCCTGAAAACATCAATACACAATTCATCGTAGAATTATATTCTAAATAATAAACCTTAGGAATCACAACATGGCAATACTAAATTTTCAAAAGCCCGATAAAGTTATAATGATCAATTCAACCGATTTTGAGGGGAGATTCGAGTTTCGTCCCTTGGAACCCGGCTATGGATTGACCGTTGGTAACGCGCTTAGAAGAGTACTATTATCCTCCCTGGAAGGCTTTGCTATCACCTCCATCAGAATTGAAGGCGTTGATCACGAATTTTCTACAATCCCGGGAATAGTAGAAGATGTAACTGAAATTATCCTTGGTTTAAAACAAGTGCGTTTCAAGCGTCAGATTGATGAAATAGATAATGAAACCGTAACAATGTCCATCACCGGAAAAGATCAACTTGTAGCCGGTGATTTCCAGAAGTTCATCTCAGGTTTTCAAATATTGAACCCTGATTTGGTTATTTGTAATATGGAATCCAAAGTAAACCTCAATATGGAAATGACCATAGAAAAGGGTAGAGGGTATGTGCCTGCTGAAGAAAACAAAAAGGCAAACGCACCTCTTGGAACCATCTTTACAGATTCTATCTACACACCCATCAAGAATGTTAAGTACAGCATTGAGAACTTTCGTGTAGAGCAAAAAACAGATTACGAAAAACTGATTTTTGAAATCGTTTCAGACGGTTCTATCCATCCCAAAGATGCATTGACCGAAGCGGCAAAAACCTTGATTCATCACTTTATGTTGTTCAGTGACGAGCGCATCACCCTTGAGGCAGATGAGATTGCTCAAACAGAAACCTATGATGAGGAATCCCTGCACATGCGTCAGTTGTTAAAAACCAAACTGGTTGATATGGACCTTTCAGTAAGAGCATTAAACTGCCTGAAAGCTGCAGAGGTTGATACCTTAGGAGATTTGGTTTCTTATAACAAGAACGACCTGATGAAGTTCAGAAACTTTGGTAAAAAATCATTGACTGAACTGGAAGAGTTGGTAAATGTTAAAGGCCTGACCTTTGGAATGGATCTTTCAAAATATAAATTAGACAGAGATTAAAAAAAGACTTGAGATATGAGACGTGAGATAAGAGACTTTACTCACCACTCACCACTCACCTCTAATAACTAAGAAAATGAGACACGGAAAAAAAATAAATCACTTAGGAAGAAAGACAGCACACAGACGTTCTATGCTGGCAAATATGGCCTGCTCCCTAATTGAGCATAAGAGAATCAACACTACAGTAGCTAAAGCGAAAGCCCTTAAGCAATTTGTAGAGCCTTTGGTGACAAAGTCCAAAGAAGACACCACACACAACAGACGTATTGTTTATAGCAGACTGCGTCAAAAGGAAGCAGTAGCAGAACTTTTCAGGGAAGTTGCCGTAAAAGTGGGTGACCGCCCCGGTGGATATACCCGCATTATCAAATTGGGTAACCGTTTGGGTGATAACGCTGATATGGCTATGATTGAGTTGGTTGACTTCAACGAAGTTTACAACGCAAACAAACCTGCCAAGAAAAAATCAACACGTCGTGCCGGAAAAGGTAAAAAAGCAGATGAAACAACTGCAAAAGCCGTTCCTGCTGAAAAAACGGAAGAAACAGCTCCAAAAGAAGCTCCGGAAGCTACGGCTCCGGAAGTTAAAAATGAAGCTCCTGAAACCAATCAGGATGAACCAAAAAATGATAAGGAATAACGTTTTGAATTCTTTATAAATACACAAGGGATAAACTTTTACGGTTTATCCCTTTTTTTATATATTTTTGCATCCTAGTATAAACAACACAACTTGTAATCTACATGAAGTACCACACTAGAAAAAAAGCCATCATTTTACTTGCAGACGGAACGATTTTTCACGGAAAAGCCGTGGGAGGAAAGGAAGGAAGTGCCTTTGGGGAAGTTTGTTTCAACACCGGTATGACCGGCTATCAGGAAATTTTTACAGACCCCTCTTACTATGGTCAGTTAATGGTTACCACCAATGCACATATTGGTAACTACGGAACCAACAAAGACGAAGTAGAATCTGAAGGTATCAAAATTGCCGGATTGATCTGTCGCAATTTCAGTTACAACTATTCACGCGATGTTGCTGATGCTTCTTTGGAAGAATTTTTGGAGGCAAACAATTTACTTGCTATTTCTGATGTTGATACACGGGCGCTGGTTAGCTACATTCGTGACAACGGAGCGATGAATGCCGTTATCTCCACAGATGTTGACAATATCGAGGGATTGAAAAAACAACTCGCTGAAGTGCCTGATATGGATGGCCTTGAATTGGCATCACAAGTATCAACGAAAGAACCCTACTTTTTCGGTAACGAAAATGCGACCTATAAAATTTCTGCACTTGATCTTGGCATCAAGAAAAATATTCTAAGGATTCTAGCCGACAATGACTGCTATATTAAAGTCTTTCCTTACGACAGCAGTTTTGAAGAAATAAGTGCTTTTGAACCTGACGGATACTTTATATCAAACGGCCCCGGTGATCCGCAGCCCTTGACAAATGCCATTGAAGTGACACAACAAATCATTGCAAAAGACCTTCCTTTGTTCGGGATATGTTTAGGGCACCAGATTCTTGCCCTTGCAAACGGTATATCCACATACAAAATGCACCACGGGCACCGCGGTATCAACCATCCCATTATGAACCTCATTACCGGAAAAGGAGAAATCACCTCTCAAAACCACGGTTTTTCTATCAACCGGGAAGAAACTGAAAGCCACGCTGATATTGAAATCACCCATGTGCATTTAAATGACCATACTGTGGCGGGAATCAAAATGAAAAGCAAGAACTGTTTCTCTGTGCAATACCATCCGGAAGCCAGTCCGGGACCGCATGATGCACGTTATTTGTTTGATCAGTTTATAGAAAATATTCAAAGTTCAAAGTTTCAGGTTCAAAGTTAAAAGGATGCCTAAGATTTTAAAGTTTGAGTGAAGTTAAAGAAAGTAATTATAAATGATTCAAAGTTCAAGGTTTCAGGTTCAAAGTTAGCCTTGAACCTTGATTATTAAACCTTAAATAAATTAGTATGAGTATAATCGTTGACATACGTGCCCGTCAAATATTTGATTCCAGAGGAAACCCCACCATTGAAGTAGATGTTATGACCGAGAGCGGTATCCTGGGGCGCGCAGCCGTGCCTTCAGGAGCATCAACCGGAGAACACGAAGCCGTCGAGCTCAGGGACGGCGGAAAGGCCTATATGGGTAAAGGTGTTACCAAAGCTGTTAAAAACGTCAATGAAGTAATTGCTCCTGAATTGTTGGGAGCCGTGGTTTTTGATCAAAACCTGATTGATCAAACCATGATTCAGTTGGACGGTAGTGACAACAAATCTAAATTAGGAGCCAATGCGATCTTGGGTGTTTCCCTGGCTGTTGCAAAAGCAGCTGCTATGGAACTTGGTTTGCCTTTGTACCGTTATGTGGGTGGTGTGAGTGCTAACACGCTTCCGGTACCGATGATGAATATTATCAACGGCGGGTCTCACAGCGATGCACCCATCGCCTTTCAGGAGTTTATGGTGATGCCCGTAAATGCACAAAATTTTGCTCATGCTATGCAAATGGGTTCTGAAATATTCCACCATTTGAAAAAAGTATTGCACGACAGAAAACTCAGTACTGCCGTGGGTGATGAAGGTGGTTTTGCACCCACTTTGGAAGGCACCGAAGACGCCCTCGATACCATAGCAATTGCCGTAAAAAATGCAGGATACAAAATGGGTAAAGACATTAAAATAGCCCTGGACTGTGCCGCTGCTGAATTTTACATAAAAGGAAAATATGATTATACCAAATTTGAAGGCAAATCGGGGAAAGTAAGGAGTTCAAAGCAACAAGCTGATTATCTGGCAGAGCTGGTATCAAAATACCCCATTATTTCCATTGAAGACGGTATGGATGAAAACGACTGGGAAGGATGGAAATACCTTACCGAAAAAATAGGTGATTCGGTCCAGCTTGTGGGTGACGATTTGTTTGTGACCAATGTAGAACGTCTTTCACGCGGAATTCAGGAAGGGATCGCAAATTCTATTTTGATTAAAGTAAACCAGATTGGCACCTTAACGGAAACCATAGCAGCAGTCAATATGGCTCACAACGCAGGATATACTTCTGTGATGTCACACCGTTCCGGTGAGACTGAAGATACTACCATTGCAGATCTGGCTGTTGCGTTAAATTGCGGACAAATCAAAACCGGTTCTGCTTCAAGAAGTGACCGTATGGCAAAATACAACCAATTGCTTCGCATTGAAGAAGAATTGGGAAGTGTGGGATATTTTCCACAGGGAAAAGCTTTTAAAGTTAAATAAAGGTTACTGCCCGTGGGCAAACCCTATTTCCATTTAAGGATTTTTTAACCAACCGGGGTGGGTTTTCATTAGAAAAATCACCTTATATTTTGTATCTTCGCGTCAAGTTCAAAAAATAAAAAATTACATACGCGCATGTCGAAAACAGCTACTTTAGAAATCGATGGAAAAAAATATGAGTTTCCAATAGTCGAGGGCACAGAAAATGAATTGGCCATTGATATAAAAACATTACGGGCCGCAACAAACGTAATCACCTTAGACCCGGGGTATAAAAATACCGGTTCTTGTGAAAGTGCCATCACCTTTCTGGACGGTGAAAAAGGAATTCTGAGATATCGCGGTTATGCGATTGAAGACCTTGCTGAAAAGGCATCATTCCTGGAAGTGTGTTACCTCCTGATATTTGGAGAACTTCCTACACAAGAACAACTTTCAAAGTTTCATAAAGACATTAAAGAGCAATCCATTGTTGATGAAGACATGAAGCGCATCCTGGATGGGTTTCCAAAGTCAGCACACCCGATGGGTGTACTTGCATCGCTTACCAATGCATTGGTTGCCTTTAACCCATCTTCAGTAAATGTTGATTCTGAAGAAGACATGTACAAGGCGATTGTAAAAATACTGGGTAAATTCCCGGTATTGGTTGCCTGGACCATGCGTAAGAAAATGAGTTTACCGTTAAATTATGGTGATACCTCTTTGGGGTATGTTGAAAACATCCACAAAATGATGTTTCAAAAACCCCATGAAGAATACAAAGTTGACAGGGCGGTTATTGAAGCCCTTGATAAATTATTAATTCTTCATGCGGACCATGAACAAAACTGTTCAACGTCAACCGTTCGTATTGTGGGCTCTTCTCACAGCGGACTGTTTGCTTCGTTATCTGCAGGTATTGCAGCCCTTTGGGGGCCTTTGCACGGAGGTGCCAATCAGGCAGTAATTGAAATGCTTGAAGCTATCAAGGCAGACGGCGGTGACACTTCAAAATATATTGATAAAGCAAAAGATAAAGATGATCCGTTCCGTTTGATGGGCTTTGGACACCGTGTGTATAAAAACTTTGACCCAAGGGCAAAAATCATCAAAAAAGCAGCTGATGAAGTTCTTGGTGAACTGGGCATTGATGACCCCGTACTGGATATTGCCAAAGGACTGGAAAAAGTAGCGCTGGAAGACGAGTATTTCAAATCGAGAAACCTGTATCCAAACGTTGACTTTTATTCCGGTATTATTTACCGCGGGCTTGGAATCCCAACCGATATGTTTACCGTGATGTTTGCGCTGGGAAGGCTTCCCGGATGGATTGCACAGTGGAGGGAAATGCGCTTGCGCAAAGAGCCCATTGGTCGTCCAAGACAAGTCTATACCGGTTACAACCACAGGCCTTTCAAGTCGCGTAACGACCGATAAATTTATAATTCATTATAACAAAAACTCCGTTGTGATTCCTCATGATGGAGTTTTTTATATCTTTGAAACAAACCCGCTCCTATGTTACAGCTCAACATTAAAAATGAAACTTCCAGACTCAGGGCAGTGGTACTGGGCACCGCAAACAGTAACGGTCCCACTCCTGCTGCAGAAGATGCTTATGATCCAAAATCGCTGGAGCATATCCTTGCAGGAACGTATCCCAAAAATGAAGATATGATTCCTGAGATGGAGGCTTTTGCTGCGGTATTAAAAAAATATGATGTCAAAGTATACCGGCCGGAGGAAATTAAGGATTACAATCAGATTTTTTCCCGCGATATCGCTTTTGTCATTGATGATGTTTTTGTGAAGGCAAACATACTGCCGGACAGGGAACGGGAGCTAGATGCCATTCAGTATATCATTGATCAGGTTGATTCCAATAAAGTGGTGCGTCCCCCTGAAGAAGTTCACATTGAAGGTGGGGACGTGATGCTGTGGAATGATTATATTTTTATTGGCACTTATAAAGGGAGTGATTATAAAGAATATATGACTGCACGCACCAATATGGAAGGGGTTCAGTATATCAAAGACTTATTTCCCAATAAGATTGTCAGGGAATTTGATTTGGTGAAATCCAAAATGGAAGCCCGTGACAATGCTTTGCACCTGGACTGTTGCTTTCAGCCTGTGGGCGAAAACAAGGCGATTATTTACAAGCAAGGCTTTCGTGAAGAGGCAGATTATATGTTTCTGGTAAACCTTTTCGGGAAGGAAAATTTGTTTCACATTACCCGTGACGAAATGTACCATATGTACAGCAATATTTTTTCCATTGCCCCAGATGTGGTAGTTTCTGAACGCAATTTTACACGACTCAACAACTGGCTGCGTGAAAATGGTTTTACCGTTGAAGAGATTCCTTATGCCGAAATTGCCAAGCAGGAAGGTTTGTTGCGCTGCAGTACGTTGCCGTTGATCAGGGATTGATGTAATTTTTTTATACCTTTTTCGACCAAGCCGGAAATTTTTATATCAAATACCGGTTATGAAACATTCTCTTATTTTATTCTTTTTCTTTTTCTTCCTCTCAGAGGGTTACACCCAGGGGAAAATTGACGGGTTTTACAGAGGTTCCGGCAATGGAACAGCAGTTTTGGGCCTGGGTTATGAAGATACTCCCAATTATTTTATCGGCACGGAAAGATCTGATATTGGCAGGACACTTTATTATGGTTCTGTTTTTACAGCATATGGAATTACAAAGGACTTTGATGTAAATGCATCGCTGCCTTTCTTTGTGAGTAATGAAAAACTAAGGGTTCAGGACATTACATTGTTTTTAAAATACCGGCTCTATACAATTGATTTTGAGAATAGCAAATTAGAAATAAGTACAGGACTGGGATTTTCTACACCTTTGAGTGCTTATGAAACAGGTGGTTTAAATGATATCGGGCAGCAGGCTACCGTCCTGGAAACGCGTGGTATGGTTCATTATCAAAGGGACACAGGATGGTTTTTAACCTTGCAAAGCGGTTATTCCTTTAAATTTGAAGAAGTACCCAATAGCTTGCCATTTACGTTTAAAGCCGGCAGAGCCCTTTCAAACTGGTATTATGATGTCTGGTATGATTATCAAAAAGCTTTTGGGGGCATTGATTACAGAGGGACACCGCGCCCGCAGAATTTCAGGGAATTTGGTGTTGATTACCACAAAGCCGGAGTTACTGTCTACCGTCCGTTGCATCCACAATTCGGTATGTATGCCAGCTTTTCCTATGTTATTTCAGGAAGGAATGTTTTTCAGGGAGCGAGCTATGGCATCGGGCTGGTTTATGATTTTTCTGTCAAGTAGTTTTTTGATTTTTGTTTAAGATAAATTGAAGAACATTTCCCTATTTTTGCAAACGAAAACAAACCCATGCTATGCAACAAGCCACAAATACAATATTAATGGTCCGTCCGGCGGCTTTCCGTTTGAATGAAGAAACCGCAGTAAACAATTATTATCAAAGCACTTCAGATACTTTAAAACTTAAAGACAGTAATGCTCTCGCTCAGGAGGAGTTTGATGCTTTGGTCACAAAATTAAAGGAAGCCGGCGTGAATGTTGTTGTTTTTCACGATGACGGTTCGCAGGATACACCTGATTCCCTTTTTCCCAACAACTGGGTTTCGTTTCACGAAAACGGTGATATGGCGTTATATCCCATGTTTGCCGTTAACCGAAGACGTGAACGCAGGGGAGAGGTTATTGGAACACTGGAGGAGCAAGGTTTCAAGATTCAAAATGTGGTGGATTATACAGCTGCCGAAGATGAAGAATTGTTTCTTGAAGGTACCGGAAGTTTGGTACTGGACCGTGTGAACAGAAAAGCCTATTGTGCCCTTTCGCCCAGAGCTGAGGAAGAACTGCTCATCGAGTTCTGTGAAGACTTTGAATATACCCCGGTTATATTTACGGCTTATCAAACCGTAAAAGGAAAACGACTGCCCATTTATCACACCAATGTGATGATGTGTGTGGCAAAAGATTTTGCCGTGGTTTGCCTGGATTGTATAGACGACACCAAGGAGCGTAAGAATGTGTTGAATCACCTCAAAGAAGATAAAAAAGAAGTGATTTCCATTACCGAAGCACAGGTTGAACAATTTGCAGGGAATATGCTTGAAGTAATCAATGCAGAAGGAGCCTCCATCACGGTGATGTCACAATCTGCCTACTCCAGCCTAAACAAGCAACAAATAGCTGCGATTGAAAAACACAGTACTATTCTGAGCAGTGATATCAGCACGATTGAAACACTGGGGGGTGGTAGTGCCCGTTGTATGATGGCAGAGGTGTTTTTGCCGAAGGGATAGGGTTGCGGGTTTCAGGTTCAAAGTTCAGGGTTGTTCATTTATTTTATCAAAAATATATCCTCCTTTTTCTGGGCCCCAGACGAGGCTGTCTCTATCACTAAAACCCCTGTCCCAGGCGGTAATGCTTTTTTCGTTGATTTCTACTTCTGAAATGGCATAGCTTGCGCCATTCAGATCATTCAGGCAGTTTTTGTCTTTGGTGCTTCCTTTGTAAGTGCCTTCACTGGTTTTCTTTAGAAATACTTCGCAGCCTTCAAGCAGCACAAGGCTTTCAGCAAGAAGCTTTTCAAACTGTTCAGGGGTTTTCCATTTATTTTTCCACAACGATGCATTGGGTAGGGTGAAGATTTCACTTTTCAGGACACTGTCATTTTCCCGGCTCAGTTTGTAAATGCGTTGCCTGTATGGTTTTTCCTGATTTTCAGAAAAAGCCTGTTCCACATACAGCCAGTAGTCTTCTTTTTCCTGCCAGATGGGATACATGTGTAACGTGACATTGTAGTATACGGTGTCTGAAGCTGCCTGGCTGCTATTGTCAAAGCTTCCGGTCATATAGTTGTTGACTTGCTGCAGGTCTTCATCGATTACCTGAACTTCTTTAGGGGTTTCGGGTGCTTTATCCTTGCAGGCAAAGAAAGCGATGCCCACGAACAAGAGAATTATTTTTTTCATATCAGTCAGGTTTGTAGTTCACAATATTACGAATCATTCCACCAAAAATAAAATAATGAAACGGTAAAACACTATACCAGTACAATCGGCCCCATAAACCCTTAGGTCTGAAGGTGGCGGTTTGTGTGAGTGTGTTGTCTTCGTCAATTTCAAATTCGAGCCAGGCTTCCCCCGGCAATTTCATTTCGGCAAACAGCAGCAATCTTTTTTCTTCTTTATCGGCATAGAGTACACGCCAGAAATCGAGGGAATCACCGGCATAAATTTTATCGGGGTGTGTGCGACCGCGTCGCAGTCCTACACCACCTACTGCAAGGTCCATAAAGCCGCGTATTTTCCACAAAAGGTCACCGTAGTACCAGCCGCGGTAACCGCCAATGGACCAGATGTTTTTCATTGTCTGGTCCACATCCTTAACTTTCATCGTCTTGACGTCTTTCAGGCAACCGTGTTCGGGCACGCGTATGTATTCTTTCAAATCTGTAAACCTTCCGGAAACCAGCGCATCTTTCCAGCTCGAAACCACCAGGTTTTGCTCAATTTTCTGGAATGCCTTTTGGATGGCTTCTTCATAGGTGATGGGCTTCAGGTTTAAAATATTAATGAGCTTATTATCTTTTGCCACTACTTCGGTTTTCATGCTCTCCACGAGATTGACGGCCAGCGAATAAGTAGTAGAAGTTACAAAATATAGCCAGTATGACGATAAGCGGGGTGTCATCACCGGCACTTGTATGATCCATAATTTTAATTGCCTGATTTTTGAGTAGCGCTGCAGCATTTCTTTGTATGTGAGAATGTCAGGCCCACCAATGTCAAAGGATTGATTGTAACACTGCTCGTTGCCGATGACGCCTGTCAAGAGCGAAATCACATCGCGCACCGCAATGGGTTGGGTGCGTGTTTGTAACCATTTTGGGGCGATCATAATGGGTAGCTTTTCACACAAGTCCCTGATGATTTCAAAAGAGGAACTCCCGGAACCCACCACAATGCCGGCACGTAAAACGGTGAGCTTATAGTTGCCCTGAAACAGGATTTCTTCTACTTTTTTTCGTGATGAAAGATGTTTTGACAGTTCTTCCTGATTGATAATACCGCTGAGGTATATTACCTGTTTTACAGCTGTAGCCGCCATGTATTTGTTGAAATTTTCTGCGGAAAGTGCCTCCTTTTCATCAAAATTGCCTGTAGACGAACTCATGGAGTGGATGAGATAATAAGCTATGTCGATATCTTTCGGAAAATTTTCGAGGGTTACATCCTTCAGAAAGTCTACTTCCACAAAACTGATGTTTTGAGAAAATGATTTGTCAACATCCATCCTGTTTTTGTCCCGCACACAGCACACCACTTCGTGTCCCAGTTCAAGCAATTGCGGCAGGAGGCGTTTGCCGATATATCCGGTGGCACCGGTGAGTAATATCTTCACAGTATTTTCTTTTAAAAATACGGAATCCTTTTGGTTTAAAGCGTTAAAGAGGCGTTAACCCATACATGGTGGTTAGAGGAAGGTCTTCATTAAATCAATAACCGCCCCGCTGATGTATTCAATCCCGATTGCAATCACAATAAACCCGATAATTCTGGAAATGGCATTGATGCCTGATGCGCCCAGAGCTTTTGCAATGAAGTAGGAGCTTCGCAGGATGAGGTAGGTTATGAGACACGCCAGGAACACTGCTAGGATGATGAACAGGATTTGTGATGTGATTTTGTATTCCTGCTGAAATGTGATGAGCATGGAGATGGAACCCGGACCTGCCAGCATGGGTATGGCCAGCGGTGTGAGCGAAAAGCGTTCGCGTTGTGACAAATCTTTTTGTACCCGTTTGTTTTTCATCCCTTTGTGTTTGGCAAAGCTGCCGGTGAGGAGGGCAAAACCTGACGAGATGATAATCAGCCCGCCGGCGATGCGCAGCGAATTGAGGCTGATGCCAAAAAAATGCAGTAAATACTTTCCGAGGAAGAAAGAAATCAGGAGAATTACCAGCACATTGATGGATGTGAGCAGGGCGGTTTTTTTACGCTCAGCGGTGTCTTCTTCCTGGGTGAGTCCCACAAATATGGGTACGGTACCCAAAGGGTTCATGATGGAGAACAGGGCTGCAAATGCATATAGAAATAGGTCCATTGTTTTTTGCCGCAAAGGAACAGCGCTCTTGTGTTGTAATGGTCATGGGATTGTTATGTGATTGTGAAGGTTGCTCCTGCACGTTTATTTCAGACCTTGGAATACTCAGCAAAGACTGATTCGAAGGGTATATTATATGAGCTCGCCACAGCTCATAGAAGAAAAATTGCCAAAAAAAATTAATGAAGGAGTTTAGGCCACTGGATGAAGAATCAGCTTCATTTACAAAAAGCAAAAAAGAAGCACAGAAAGTGATTTATCCCATAATTTTAATTGATATAAAAGTATATTTGCGATTTATAACAAATTAGCAATAATTCAAATTAACCCATGAACAAAAATTTCTTTTTGATATGTACCATTTTACTAGTTACAACTTCCTTAATTGGACAAGAAAAGGAAAAAAAACATACAAATAATTTTAATATTGGAATAAATGTTGGACCCAATTATAACAGTTTTAGAGGAGATTCCTGGGCCGACAAATATGATTCCCAATTCAATTATTTTTTTGGTTTATCTTTTGAATACCACATGAATGAGGACTTTTCAATTCTAACCAACTTGAACTACGAAAATAGATCATATAAAGCTGAATATAATGGGTCTAATCTGGTCTGGTGGGACACCTACAAAGTCGAAGATGAAACTAACATTAAGAATATAAATATACCTATTCTTTTGAAGTATAAATTTGGCTTTGAAAAAGAATTCTATATAAATGGAGGATTCTTTTACAATCATATTTTTGATGTTTCAAATGAAATGATAAATACTGAAACAGGTGAAGATCTTAGTTTTATAGACTTCAATTATATATACAAAGATAAGGAATACGGAATATCACTTGGCATTGGAATGACTTTTAAATTAAACGAGAAAAATAATTTAACATTCGAAATTAGAGATGATTTTGGGATTACCGATATTGGAGATACAGAAGTTGCTAACATATCTAATAGTTATACCAACACTATAAAATTAATCGCTAATTGGAGTTTAAATCTGTGATAATATTGCTAAAAGCATGCCACAGATTAAAAAAGAAACGTGAGTAAGTATAAAAAAAAATCTGCCATCTATGAAACTAACCACTAGAATTTTAATACTATTCATTTTTATAGTGAATATAACAAATGCTCAAGATTGGGTTAAAACGGATATAACTGATTTTGCAAGCATTAATTTTCCTGTTGAGAGTGAATTAACTAAAACACAAGGAGAGACAATCTATTTTGCTGAAGATGAATTTGCTTTTTATATAGTAACCATACGAAAACTTTCTGACCAGCAAAGTTCTAAAATTACTCAAAAAGAATTAACTGATATATATCAAGGTGTAGTTCAAGGAACTTTGGATGCTTCAAATGCTGAAATAGTTTCAATGAATGAAATCATATTGCAAAATATTCCAGCATTAGAGTTAGAATATTATGCCCCAGCCAATCCAAATTTACCAAGTCAGATATTTAAAAGAATAATCTATGTAAATAAACATATTATTAATATTGATTTTTGGACTTTGACTGATCAAAAGGATATAGCAAATGAAAAGAAAATAGAATATTTCAATTCATTTTTAATCAATTTAAAAGAAGTTAAAAATGTTTCTACAATTCAAAATGATACTAGTGATGAATTTAATTTAGAATACGAAATCGGATTTATTATTGGGCAAATTATTTTCTATGTACTTCTTATTGCATTATTGATTGGGATTTTTCTATTAATTAGATATTTATTGAAAAAGAATAAGAAAGAGAATAAAACGATTCATACCAAAGAACAAACTCACTCTATAGTCACAAAAATAATTTGTAATAAATGTGACTCTGAAAATAGCAGTGACTCTAAATATTGTTCGAGATGTGGTTTTGAATTGACTAAGAATTAAAAAACAATTGAAGATAGAATTGCTAACACCTTCTGTAATTCATTTTTAGTGTCAGCTTACTTACTAAAATTGTCGATGCCCAGCCAGCCTTCCTAGGGTTAAAATTCGCTGCGCTTCTTTTCCGTAGTAAAACTTCAAAGGAGAAACTCGTATTTCGCTGATTTTCCTCAGCTTTGGGTTTTGTTTGCTATATTAGTTGCTTATCCATGCCACAGCTCATAGAAACGTTGCAAATTAAAAGTGCTCTTGAAACTTTCTCATTTCTTTAAGATTTTGAACGTTTTAAAACTTGTATCTTGGTGGTACTAACCTTAAATTTTGAACAGATGAGAAATATGGTATTTGTTTTTATGACGACTGTTTTACTTTTTACAAGTATTCCACTGGCCGCTTCGGCTACAGAACCCCGAGCAAAAGGACCCGATCCTGAACCCACTGAAATTCCTGCAGAAGTACAGGAAATGCTGGATCGCATTGAAGAGATTAAAGAAATGGACCGCTCAGCACTAAGCCGGGCTGAGAAGAAGGAACTGCGCAAAGAATTGCGGGAAATGAAGAAAGAAGTGCGTGCCAAAGGTTATGGAATTTACCTTTCTGCAGGTGCGATTATCATCATTCTTTTGTTGATTATCCTTTTATAAGAAGCTGTTTAACCTCTTCTTAATTATATTACAAGAATTTATTGGGTTAAAGGGAGTACATTAACTTGTATTCCCTTTTTTAATTGGATATTATCATAAAAAATTTATTTTTGCTATCAAATTTTGATATACCCCAAGTTACTATGAAATCCTACCCATTTTACTTTCTTTTATGTCTTTGTTTTGTTTTTGTGAATTGCAGTTCTGACGATGATGCAGGTGAAGGAAACCAGGTTGTTTTACCACAGGTAATCACTAACGAAATAACTCTTGTAAATACTACTTCAGTAACAGCAAACGGTGAGGTTCTGTCACAAGGCAGCGCCCCGGTTACTGAAAAGGGAGTCATTTGGAGTACAGCGACCGATATTACTATCTCCCTCCCTACAAAAACAAATGAAGGCGGGGGTGTTGGTTCTTTCACAAGTACCCTTACAGAACTTAGCCCGGGTACCGTTTATCATTTAAAAGCTTATGCAAAAAGCGATGCGGGTGTAGCTTATGGTGAAACCGTTAGTTTTACAACAGAAGAGACTTTAATTCCTTCATTATTAACCCTTGAAGTTACTGATATTACTGCCACTTCAGCGTTGTCGGGAGGTACAATGATTGAATCTGACTCACCTGTGTTGTCTAAAGGGATTGTTTGGAGTGACACGCCAAGCCCCACTTTGGCCACACATACCGGTATCACTGAATCGGGTGCCGGAACAGCCGACTTTAGTGAAATGATGCCAGATTTGCTATATGAAACTACTTATTATGTTCGTGCCTATGCCACCAATGAAAATGGAACCGGGTATGGAAATGAAGAAACTTTTACAATAACTGAAGCCGGATTTAATACCCTAGACTGTGATGAAGTAACCGTTGAGGGTACACTTACTGCCGGTTCTGTTTCAGATGCGATGTTTAGTGTTCCCTATGGCGGTGGAAATGGAGGAAGTTATAATGAACAATCGGTTCCCTCTACAGGTGTTATTGGTTTAACTGCTACTATTGCGTCCGGTACTTTTGAAATTGGTAGCGGCACATTGGTTTATCAAATTACAGGAACACCCGATTCTGAGGGAACTGCAATATTTAACCTGGAAATTGGTGGAGCAGAATGCTTAATTGAAGTTGTAGTAAACCCGGGAATTGATTCCCTTTATCTGGGCAGTTATACTGTAACTCAAGTTGGTACCGGGGTTTTAGGTTTTTCTGTGTGGGAAGTGGGTACCGTTATAGAAATAACCTTAGACGGCAGTCCCACACAGCGCATGTTTGAAATAAAATATCTTCCGGAAGCCGGTGTTAGTAATCCCCCAACAGATTTTAGTTTTGTATTAAATAGTGGAGAAGTGATAATTCCTCCAAATCAAAATACAGGAATTGCCTGTCCTCCAAATGCTCTTCTTTACGGACCTGCACCCACGGGTGAAACAGCCACTTATAATACTACCGATGACACAGAAATCACCCTTATATTCACTGACAATCAAGATAGCGCTTGTGAAGAGGGCCCTACTGTAGTGACGGCAACCCTTACAAAAAATTAAGTTTTACAAATCCTCAATCTGCGGGGGTGCATTGTCAGTTTTGTAATTGATGAGTTTTTGAAAAAACCGGTGTGTGGCTTTGTCTGTTGCACTCACTTTGATAAAATAATGGTCTTTGTAGATGCCATATTCTTCGGCTTTGCCTTTGTAAACATTCAATTTGTAATAGGGGATTACAAGGGCAAAACTCTCCAGCAGAGAGCGAAACCCCACGATAATGCCTCCCGGCCTCATTTCAATGTTGCACACGTTGCGGTTGTTATCCAGCACAAGCAGGTTGTGAACCTCCAGGCTGGTAGATGTAATAAAGAGCTTGGGTGACCCCACACCATTCATTTTGATGCGTTCCCTTAAGGGAAAGGGTTTGCCCACTTCGGTGTCGATTTTCCGTTTGATTTCCGGATTGTTATATGAGACGTTAACCAGCATTTTTTGTTTTAAAGTTACAAAATTTTAATCAACCGCAGGTTTTGTTTTCTATCCGGAAACGGAATTAAACGCCTGCATAAATAATTTTTCTCCCTATCTTTGCGCACTGAAAAAAATGTTTAAAAACCCACACCCATGAGCTTACAGCAAACCCTGGAAACCAAAATCAAAGAAGCTTTTCTTTCGTTGTATCACACAGAACTCCCTGCTGTTGAATTTCAGGCAACGCGCAAGGATTTTGAAGGCGATATCACGGTGGTTACCTTTCCTATGCTGCGCCAGGTAAAAACCAATCCGGAGCAACTGGGACAGGAGCTGGGGGCTTACCTTGTTGCAAATGTTGCTGAGGTTTCAAGCTTTAATGTGGTCAAAGGCTTTTTAAATATTGTGATTTCAGATGCTTTTTACTTTGATTTCTTTAACCACATCAAAGATGATACGCGTTATGGTTTTCAGCCCATAACCGCCGATGCTCCCGCCATGATGGTTGAATATGCATCGCCCAATACCAACAAACCTTTGCATTTAGGGCATATAAGAAATGTCTTGCTGGGTTATTCCGTGGCCGAAATTTTAAAGGCTGCCGGTAAAAAAGTTTACAAAACCCAGATAATCAATGATCGCGGCATTCATATTTGCAAAAGCATGCTTGCGTGGAAGAAATTTGGTGGCGGTGAAACCCCTGAGAGCACGGGATTAAAAGGTGATAAGCTGGTGGGGAAGTATTATGTAAAATTTGATCAGGAATACAAAAAAGAGGTTGCAGTATTGCTGTCGCAGGGCAAGACCATAGAAGAGGCTAAAAAGAAGGCCCCGCTCTTACTGGAGGCCCAGTTGATGCTCCAGAAATGGGAAAACGGTGATGCTGAAACCGTGGCCTTGTGGAAGATGATGAACGGTTGGGTCTATGAAGGTTTTGATGTGACGTATAAAGAAATAGGCGTTGATTTTGATAAAAATTACTACGAAAGCGACACCTACCTCTTAGGGAAAGACGTGGTGGCCGAAGGCCTTGAAAAAGGAGTTTTTTACCGGAAAGATGACGGCAGCGTCTGGATTGACCTGACCGATGAAGGTCTGGACGAAAAAATTGTTTTGCGCAGTGACGGTACTGCCGTTTATATGACCCAGGATATCGGCACTGCCATACAGCGGGTAAAAGACCACCCTGATGTGGGCGGTATGGTTTATACCGTGGGGAATGAGCAGGACTATCACTTTAAGGTTTTGTTTCTAATCCTGAAAAAACTGGGGTATGCGTGGGCAGAGAACCTCTTTCACCTGAGTTATGGTATGGTTGATTTGCCGAGCGGCAAAATGAAAAGCCGCGAAGGCACCGTGGTAGATGCCGACGACCTGGTTGCAGATATGGCGCAAACCGCCAAAGACCTTTCTGAAGAATTGGGTAAACTGGACGGTTATACGGTAACAGAAAAAGAATCCCTTTACAAAACCATCGGGCTTGGTGCATTGAAATACTATATCCTAAAAGTAGACCCCAAAAAGCGCATACTTTTCAACCCTGAAGAAAGTGTTGATTTTCAGGGGAATACCGGTCCTTTTATACAGTATACCTATGCCCGCATTCAATCCATTCTACGAAAGGACAGCAATTCCACTTACAGTTTGCCGGCATCGGTGGAAATGCACGAAAAAGAAAAAGAGCTCATCAAACAATTAGCGTTGTATCCTGAAGTCATCAACAATGCTGCAGCCGGTTTCAGTCCGGCATTGGTAGCCAATTACACTTATGATCTTGTAAAAGCCTATAATTCATTCTATCAGAGTGTTCCCATACTGGCAGAGATAGAGGAAGGAAAGCGACAGTTTCGTGTTCAGCTTTCGCGAAAAGTGGGTGAGGTGATTCAATCTGCCTGTGGGTTGCTGGGTGTTGATGTGCCTGAGCGCATGTAAATCAAAAGACCACCTGCAGGGATACATTGGGTGTTAGCCCCAGGGAAAGCTGTTCCACACGGTTGATTTCGGGTTCTCCTTCGGCATTGGTTTCTGTAACGAAATAGGTATTTAAGACATTTTTACGGTTGGTCACATTGAGCACGGCAGCATTGAGCTTGCCGTTTACTGCCGGCCCGATTTTAAAGTCATATTCCGCAGAGAGGTCTACCCTGAAGAAGTCATCATTTCTGACTTCATTTGGTGTGTTGTATTGAATTACCGGTTCGCCGTTATTGATTTCCACTGCATTCTCTCCCAGGGGCAGGGTCAAGGGCCTCCCGCTATGCCAGTTGATGCCTCCTGCCAGTTTGAAGTTTTGAATGGTGTATGAAGTGGCGAGTGATGCCTGATGGGTGATGTCAAAATTATGCGGAAAGGTTTCCGGGTCCAGGTTTTCAAAAGTATATTCGGTATTGGCATAGGTATAGCTGAACCAGGTGCTCCAGTTTTTAGTCTTTTTATTGATGATGAATTCGAGACCGTTAGAATTGTAACTGCCGGTGGTTCTAATAAACTGCAGCTGGTTCTGGAACCCCTGGTTGGCGGTGGTAATACCCTCAACATCTTTAGAGTATCCCTCTGCCTGCAGCAACCAGTTGTTCTTCTGATATATGAGGGTCAATGAATATTGCCGGCTTGTTAATACAGGTACAGATTCATCATTTGCCAGGACCCATCTTCTCTTTTCAACACCCAAAAAGTCGCTTTGAAAATCGATGCGTTGTGTGACGGTCTGGCTTTTTTGTTCATACGCCCCTTCAACGGCAAAGCCGTTGCCCAGCTTCTGGTGAACGTTCAATCTGGGCTCTACAAGTGTCCTTTTGAACTTTGTCAAATGATTGAGCCGCAGCCCGGCGTTAATGCTTGTGTGGGTGGTGGGTATTTCCAAAAAGTTGCTTAGAAATAATGCGTGGTTGCGCAACACTTCTTTTACATAGTTGCGAAATTGAGGGATGTTCACTTCCTGGCTGTTTGTGATTCCAGTTTCATTAAAATGATAGCCGGCGGTGAGTTCATTGTCTTCTATCCATTTCCATTTTACATCGAGTTTGGTTCCGGTTTCCAGCACCTCGTTTGTCTGGTCAAACTGTTGGGTGGAAAATATGTCCAGGTTGGAGGCGTCCAGTAAATAGTATGAGCCATACACGAGTGCATTGGTAGAAACATTGCTTTTCCATTGACGGTTCCAGGAAATGCCGCCGGCGATGCTCCTTTGATTGAGTTCGCTGGTTTCAGAGTTTTCTAAAGCTTGTGTAGTAAAGGTTTCGGTAAAATCAAGTTTGTTGTCGATGGTTAGAAAATTGACACGAAAACGGTCTTTTTCAGAGGCTTTGTAAATGGTTTTCAGGCTAAAGTCATAGAATGAAAAATCTTCTTCAGAGGTTAAATCACCTGTGCCTGAGGTGTTTTGCAGGTTTGTGATTTCAGTATCCTGAAACACTTTATCAAAAAGGCGGGTGTATGCTGGGCTTTCAAAAAGGTCTGTAAAAGAACGCCTTCCTGAGACGTGAATGGCTAGTTTATCGTTTACGGGTATTTTGGCAAAGGCCCCAAAATTGATCATATTGAGTTGAAAGCCCATGGTCGTTTTTTCGTGAATTTCATCAGAGGCGTGCATGGCCACTACGCCTGAAACACTTTCGCCAAAGCGTGCAGGAGTTCCGTTTTTAAAAAAAGTCACTTTGTTGGTCAGGTATGGGTTAAAACCTGAAATCATTCCAAAGAAATGCCCGTTTTGATACATTTTGATGTCATCCCAAAGGATGAGGTTTTCATCTGTAGTTCCCCCGCGGATGTTGATGTTTGAGATGGTTTCGTCTGCACTTACCACACCAGGCAGTGCCTGTATCATGTGAAGTACATCGGGCTCTGTGAGTCCGGGAAGGTTGCCAAATACTTCCACCTGCATCGTCACAGAACCGTCTTTATTTTTGTTTATGCCACGGGTAAAGATATCCTTTAGTACCACGTCTTCCAATTGACTTACTATGGGCTGCACAGTAATAGAGGGGCAGGGTTCTGCTTCCTGCAATGTACCGGCGTTGACCGTGAGGGTTTCAAAACCTATGTACCTTATTTCCAGCAGGGCGGTATTTTGAACGTTTTGAAGTGTGAAAGCTCCGTTTGTATCTGAGACGGTCGCCTGCCCGCTACCTTGAACTTGTATGGACGCTCCTTCCAGCGGAAAACCGCTGTCTCCATTTATCAATTGCCCGCACAGGGTTATAAAAGCATCGGGGTTTTGGGTAATGGCAATGTAGCGCTCATCGATAAACTTAAAATAGAGGGAACTGCTTTTGTTTAAAGTTTCGAGGATTTCCGGTAGTGGTTTGTCATAGTCAGGTCGGTTAACGGTTACATTCTCAATATCACGACTTGCATATGAGAAACGGACCTCAAAGAGCTCTTCCAATTGAGTGATGACCGTTAATAAGGATTGGTTATTTTCCTGTGCAATAGCTGTGTGATTCCCGAATGGGAACATCAATAAAATACTACATAAGATGATTAGCCCCCTTTTTTTAATCCCCATATATTATTATGCCCCTTTGTTTGTCAATCGTGTATTTGAGTTGTAACGGCACACAGACAGTTTTTAGAGCTGCTTCAAGGTCTTTGTGTGTGAAGGCACCTGAAAATCTCATCTTTTCATCAACGTTTTCAAGGCTTATGGTAACACCATACTGGCGTTCCATTTCTGCGACCACATTTTCAAGTGTCATGTTTTCAAAGGAACTCTCATTCAGCATCCAGCCGGGTTTTGTGCCACTTATTTCCTGACGGGCGACAATCCTGCCGTCTTCTATGATAACGCTGTTCCCTGCAGGAAGTTGTATGTCTTCACCATTAAATGAGACACGCACCAAACCTTCATAGCAACTCACGTGAAAATGATTGTTGCGGCTTTGCACATTAAATTCGGTACCCAGAACACTTACAATTCCCTGAGCGGTTTCAACAGCAAATTTTTTACCATTGGCCACGTTGAAAAAGGCTTCCCCTTCCAGAGAAAGTACTCTCTCTTTGTTCCACGAATTTTTGTTGTAATTGACTTTTGAACCGGCATTGAGCACCACTTCAGAATTATCGGGAAGGTTGAAGGATCTCTTTTCGGCAAGATCAGCACTTATACTCGTGTCCAGATTTGTCACATAAAAGTAACCTGCAAGCAACAACACAAAAACGGCTGCATATTTGAGCAGGTTCCTGTAATTGAATAATTGCAGGGTTTTCTTTTCTTTTGCGCTTTTCTTTTCAGCGAGTTTTGCCCAGACTTGTTCTTTGTCAAAGCCCGGGGTTTTCATTTCAGCAGTATGAGAGGCAATTTTTATATACTCACGATAGACATCAGTGGCCTTGAGTGTTTCAAGCTCTGCTTCAGTGATTTCGTGATTTAGAAATTTATGTAGTAATTTTTCACTCATTGGGTTTTCTTTATATTATATATAAAACAGTTATACTTTAATATACCCTACTTTTTTTTAAATATTCTTTATATCCTTTCGCAAGGATTCCAGAGCCTGGCTCATACGTTTTTCCACTGCTTTTACTGAAATGTCAAGAATTTCGGCTATTTCACGGTATTTTTTGCCCTCAATGCGGTTCATTAAAAAAGCGGTGCGCTGGGCTTCGGTTAAATTAGAAAGGGCCTTTTGCAGTTTTTGTTCAAATTCTTTTTCTTCCAGGACATACTGCGGGGATTGTTCATTGATTGCGGGTCCTGTTTTTTTAATAAATTTCAACACCACTTTATTGTGAGCCACTTCATTTAAAAAAGCATTGTTGCAAACTGTGTAGAGAAATGATTTGGCTTTAGCCTGAGTTACTTTTTCACAATTTTCCCATAGTTTGATGAAGGCTTCCTGCACCAGATCTTCTGCCTGTGCGGAATTTCCACACTTAAAATAGATAAAGTTGTAAATAGCAGGGGAGAGTGAATTAAAAATTTTTTGATAAACAGACTCCTTACAAACGTTATCTTCGTGGGGCATAAAGTTTCCTATTTAACTTTTTTGTAAATATATTTAAAAAAATCTAATATATGAAGGTAGGGTATTTTTGATACAACTTGTTATATTTATGTATAAACCTATAGCCATGAAAAACCAAAAATTTTCTATCGTTCTGTTTCTCTTTATGTGTGTCTTTTTACTCTTTATGAGTTTTCTGTTTACATCATGTCAAAAGGAGGAATCAGAATTTATAAATGACACTCCTGATGAGACCCTTACCGCAAGTTCTGTGCTTGCCAAACTTTTACTCAACACGTCACAAAACAGCGGAAGTTTTGATGATTTTATTGACGGAACCTCCTGTTCTTCGATTCAATTTCCCTATCAGGTGATTGTAAACGGGCAGACCATTACTTTAGAAAATGAAGAAGATGTTACAGCCCTTTCCAATACCAGTGCTGAAATCACCATTGTATTTCCCATTACCGTTGTATTTGAGGATTTTTCCACAGCTGTTGTCAATACCCAACAAGAGTTAAATGGTTTGGGTGATGTATGTGACAGCATTGATGAGGCCATAAATTGTATAAGCCTTGTGTACCCGGTAACCTTCTTTACTTATAATGCAGATAATGAACAAACAGGAACGGTTGTAATTAATGATGATGCAGCCCTTTTTGCATTTCTATCAAGTCTTGAGGAGGACACTTATATCGCTTTGGATTTTCCCATAACGGTAGTTCTTGCAGACGGCAGTAATGTTACTGTCACCAGTAATGCACAATTACAAGGACTTATAGAAAGTTGTGAAGATGTGGTAACAAATCCTCCTTCTCCTCTTGATCTTGAAGAAGTATTAACCACAGACAGTTGGTTTATTTCTTTCTTCTTTGACGATGAGGATGAAACCTATGAATTTGAAGGGTATGAGTTTTTCTTTAATACAGACGGAAGCGCGTTTGCAACTAATGATGATGAAACTGAAAACGGAAACTGGTCAGTAACGACTTCAAGTGGCGGACAATTGAAGCTTAATCTAGACTTTGGTGATGATGATCCATTTGAAGAGTTGGAAGAAGACTGGAAGGTAATCGAATTCTCCCAGGAACTTATACGTTTGTTTGATGTAAGCGGAGGTGATGGCAGTACAGATTACCTCACTTTTTCCAGAACACCCTCTACAGGGGGCGGGGGCACCCAAGGCCAGGAACTGCGTGATGCGCTTGAAGATGGTGCGTGGTTTGTAGCCTTGTATCTCGACGACGGTGAAGACGATGAAACATCAGATTTCAATTCTTTTAGTTTTGATTTTCAGGAAAGCGGCACCGTAGTGGCTTCAAATTCTTCCGGTAACTTTAACGGAACGTGGTTTGTGACCGGATCTGGTGATAACCTGAAACTTATTATAAACTTTAATGATGTTTATCCCCTTGATGACCTTGATGATGACTGGGATGTTATTTCCTTTACTGATTCCCAGGTGCAACTGCGGGATGACGATGACAGTGATGCTGATATATTAACTTTTGAAAAATTCTAAAACCAATAAATAATTAATCCAAATCTTATGAGAAAAAATGTAATTCTGGGCATAATTGCCCTAGTATCAATGAGTTTAATGTCTTCAACTTGTTCCAACGATGATGATGGCGTTAACAATAACAACACAGATGTCTCACAATTAGAAGATGTTGCAGAAACCGGCAGCTGGCGAATTTCCAGTTATATAGATTCCGGTCAGGATGAAACCTCTGATTTTACAGGGTATACTTTTGTTTTTAACCCTAATGGAAACTTAACAGCTACCAAGGGTGAAGTTGAAGTAACCGGAACCTGGTCTATCACTGATGATAGTAATTCATCTGATGACGATGACAGTAGCAGTGATGATGATACTGATTTTAATATTTTTTTTGCTTCACCACCTAATTTTGAGGATTTAACAGATGACTGGGATATCGTGTCAATGAACAACACAACTATAGAACTAATAGATATAAGTGGTGGCAATGGCGGTACTGACAATCTTGTTTTTACCAAGAATTAGCAATTCCCTTTTTTTATCCCCAATTAATGTTAGTTAAAACTGCCCGGATCATTGATTCGGGCTGTTTTTATTTTTATCCGGCTTTTGTTCCAGGGGTCCCCGCAGGTATATAATTAAACCATTGAGAAAATTGCGCAAAAACTGATCGCCACATTCCATATATTTTGGATGGTCTTCACGACGAAATAATGCCCCCAGCTCTGATTTGGAAACATTAAAATCGACAAGCTTCATAATGGTGATGATGTCATCGTTTGTAAGCTTTAAGGCTACACGCAGTTTTTTCAGGATGTCGTTGTTGGTCATAGTTTTGGTTCAAGGTTCAAGGTTTCAGGTTTGTGTAGTGTTTCAGGTTTGAGAATGTTTGAAAATAGCTGACCCTTTAATTTCTACTTTTGTACTTTTAACTTCTTACTTTTTATAAAGTTCTTTTCCGGCTTCTTCATATTTATCACCGCTTACCCAAAATGGTGTTTTAGGGTTGTTTGCTATCAGCCTTCCGGCAAGGACGTATGATTTAAAAAAGTCTACCAAATAATCATAATCAATTGTATCCGGGTTGTCAGAGGGTTGATGGTATGTTTCTGTCAACTTCCCTGAAAAGGAGGTAAAGCCCATTGAAAAGGTGGGTGAGGGTATGCCTGCTGCCGCAAAGTGTACATTATCACTTCGGTCAAAGAGGTTTTGTTCCGGTGCAGGGTCGTCAATGGCTTCCAGCCCGAATGCAGAGACAGCTACTTTTAAATCCTCACCCGCAGTGGTGCGGGACAAGCCAATGATTGTCACTTTTGAGGTGTCATTGTAACCTGCATTATCACTGTTGAAGCAGTATACCATTTTATCAAGCGGAAGGAGGGGGTTGTCTACATAATACTTACTTCCCACAAGACCGATTTCTTCAGCAGCAAACAAGATAAACAAGGCACTTCGCTTTGTGGGGTGCTTTGCAAGGTTTTCGGCCATACTCAGCACCGTGGTCACGCCCACAACATTATCCCTTGCCCCGTTGTAGATGGAGTCACCCGTCGCATCAGGCTGACCGATACCCATATGGTCATAATGTCCTGAGTAGATGATAAACTCTTCTTTCAGCTTTGGGTCTGTTCCTTCCAGCATTGCCACAACATTGCGTGTGTAAATGGTTTCTTCTTCTATTCCTGCAATGTTTACTGCAGCAAAATTACTTCGTTTTGTGGCCAGCGAACCAGCAATTTTGTTTTCAGGATCCAGTAACCAGAGGTAATGCAGTTCTTCGTCTTCAGACCCCTCTGTTTCTTTTGCGCCGATGCGGTCTTCTGCATAGGCACGGTCAATAAAGTTCCAAATCATCGGGTTGATAGCAGCGAGTTCAACTACCGCTTTTGCACCGTTCTTTTGTGCTAGTTCACTTTTTTTCTCTATCAGTTGAAACATTTCCTGAGGTGTTTTAACGGTCTCGCTCCCTGCTTTAACAAAAACGAGTTTGCCCTTGACATCTTGCCCCTCATAGTCTTCTTCCATACCATAGTTGAGGAATACCGCCGGACCGTCATAATTTATGTTATCACCCTGCAGGGGTGCCGGGGCAAAGTCTGCTGCCTCACCGTTAATAATAATGGTTCTGTTTGAAGGTGCTTTTGTTTTGGTTAACGGGATGTTTTGAAAGTAACCATCTGCTCCGGGAACTTTTTTTACCCCATAAGAGTGTAGCGTGTTTGCGAGGTATTGTGCCGCAATTTCTTTTTCATTGCTACCGGTGGCCCTTCCTTTGAGTTCGTCACTTGCCAGAAAGTAAATATGGGCTTCAATTTTTTCCTTGGTAATAAGTGATGCTGCCAGTTCCTTGTCAGTTTGACCAAAAACCAAGCCTGAGTTGATACATAATAGTGCAGTGAGTAGATAGAAAAATGGTTTCATAGTTATTGCGGATTGTAAAGTTTTGAAAATGTAATTTTTTTGGAGGCACGATCAAAAGTTGCTGAAGCTATACCTACATTGCCTATGGGTATGTTTTTTTTGAAAAAGTTACTGTTTTCATATATTTTTTCTTTGGCAAGCTCGAGTTGTATTTCAACAATCTCATTGACCAATTCCTGTGGTTTTTTTGAACGCAGGTATTCCTCTGTGAACTGTGGCAACTTTAAAATCTCTTTAATGAGTGTCTTGTTGTTGTTTTTCCTGTCTGCAAGGTAATCTTCAAGGGCTTCGGCAACGATACTGTTATCGGTGTTTCCAAACAGCAGAATGAGTTTGGCACCTTGTTGTCTGCAGGCGAACTCGGCATTCCTGATCACGTGTTTATTGATTATGTAACCTGCAGAACGGATGTTGATTAAATCACCCACTTCCGCATTCATAACAATGTGTAAGGGTTCCTTAAGGTCCAGGCAGCTGATTACTGCTGCAAGGGGTATGGTGTCACGGTATTCTTGCAACTCCTTGTTCCTGTATCGCTGCATATTGTCACTTCCACTGGCATACACCTGGTGCCCCGCTTTGAGATAGCTCAGTATTTCCTGAGGGGTGGTGGTTTGCTTTTTCCGTTCTTTTATTTTTTCAAAGAAATTGATTTCTTCACCCACATCATATGTGTCTTTGAGTCCAATGATGTTGAGCCGGATATTGTTTTCGGCGGCGACCGTGTTTTGAAAGTCCTTTAAAATATCAATAACATCCTGATCGATATAGCTTGTGAATGTAGCATCGATAAGTACTTTGCTGTTGTCAGGAATGCTCCAGAGTGTGTTTTTAATGGATGCCTTGTTGAAGAAGGAAACTTCATTTGCCAGCTCCAGTTTGATAACCTCGTCCTGGATGTATTTTGTATTGACCACAAAAAATGGATTGTAATAGTTGTTACGCAACAGGAAGAACAAACTTATAGCGGTACCGATGAGTACCCCGGTAAGCACGTCGATGACAACAATAAAAAAGACTGTGGCGATAAAGGGAATAAACTGATCCCAGCCCCGCTTAAATAATTCTTTAAATACGGTTACAGATGCCAGTTTGTATCCCACGACCAGTAAAATGGCGGCGAGTGTTGCCAGTGGAATCAGGTTAATCACGCTGCTGAGGAACAAGACACTGGTTAATAGCAGAAAACCGTGTATGATGGTACTTAGTTTTGTTTGTGCGCCGGCTTCTATGTTTACCGAGCTACGGACAATAACTGATGTTACCGCAATACCACCAAGTAATCCGCATAAAGTGTTACCGATTCCCTGCGCAATCAGTTCCCTGTTAGGGGGTGTCTTTCGTTTTAAAGTATCTAAATTATCAGTCGCTTCAATGTTCAGTAAGGAAGAAATGGAGGCAATGATGGCAACGGTAAGCCCTGTGGTCCATACTTTTCCGTTGGTAAACCCACCCATGTCAGGAAAGGTAAAAAAGGAAAAAACACTATCTACTTTGGGAATGTTCACCAGGTGGATGCCATCCAAATAGAAATAAGGAACGGTATATTTGAACAAGAGGTTTATTGCCACGCCAAAGATTACAACAAACAATGCCGGAGGTAACAGCTTGAAGTTTTTAAGCGGTGTTTTGTCCCAGTAAATCAAAATAAAGAGGGAGAGTGCCGACAGCAGTATAGACCCGGGTGAGAAGGAGCTAAAGAACAACCCTATCACTTCCCCGGCATTTCCTATATAATCATCAGACATAGCTATAAGCTTGCTTTCATCTATATCAATGCCAAAAATATAGGGTAGTTGTGAGAGAATGAGGATTACACCAATCCCTGCCAAAAGCCCTTTAATGATACTGGTGGGCATATAATCTGCAATGATTCCTGCTTTGATAGCCCCTAAAACCAGTTGAATGATACCTGCTATTATGAGTGCTACCAAAAACAACTCAAAGCGTTCCAGATCCTGAATGGCCAGGTAAATAACTGCCGACACGCTTGCTGCAGGGCCGGTCACACTGGTACTCGACTTGCTGATATACCCCACGACCACACCACCAACAATCCCTGAAATCAATCCTGATATGAGAGGTGCGCCACTTGCCAGCGCGATGCCCAGACATAAAGGTAGTGCTACAAGGAATACGACAATACCTGCCGGTATGTCTTTGTCCAGACGGGAGAACATTGGGCGGTGGACATCTTCAAATTGTTTGCGGTTTACAAAATCCTTGAGTTGGGGTAGTTTTTTCAATTACACAGGGTATAAAAGGGTTTAACGGCTGCCTAAAATACCAAATCATCTGTAGATAAAAAAAAATACTTTTTATCAATGTACATGAAGTGCTTAATATCCTTCTTTAGTTAATTGAAATCAAAGAAGAAAAATACTACGGCGGCCCATTCTTTTTTAACGCCTTTGGCATAGCCTAGGGTGCTGTAACTGCTGTTTTGAACACGCCCGTCTTCCTTGATATACCCAATAGTGGAGTAGCTGCTGTTTTGTACCCTGCCGTCTTCTTTTACATAGCCCACAGTGCTGTAAGAAGAATTCTGGATGGTGCCGTTGCTTTTGATATAGCCTATGGTGCTGTAACTGCTGTTCTGGATGCGGCCGTCTTCTTTGATATAGCCCACGGTACTGTAACTCGAGTTTTGAATGGTGCCATCTGTTTTTACATAGCCGGTGGTACTGTAGCTGCTGTTTTGAATGGTTTGTGAAGTGACAGCCTGAAAGGCTAACAAGAACATAAAGGAGAGTAGTAGTGGTTTCATGGTGTGGTGTTTTTTGTGTTTTACTTCCAATACCTTATCAAGTTCTTTGCCAGAAATATTACTGCTTACTGCTTACTCATACGCGGGTTCACGCAAAGGTAAAGTGCAAAGAGCGCAAAGAAGCACAAAAAAAGCTCCTGCTTTGATGCAGGAGCTTTTTACTTTATAAAGAATGATACTTTACTTAATCATCTCATAGCTGCGTTTGATGAAGGCTGTGAGTTCTTCGCCTTTCAGCAGGTTTTGTGACAACCTTGCAAGGTCAAGTGCCTGATTGATGAGGCGTTCCTGTTTTTTCTTGGTCTTGGTGTTCAGGATTTCGCTTACGAGGTCGTGGTTTGTGTTGACCACAAGGTTGTACATTTCCGGCATATTGCCCATTCCGAACATTCCACCGCCACCGGTCTGGCTCATTTCTTTCATTCTTCGCATAAACTCGGGTTGGGTGATGATGAAAGGGCTTGCGGTACTGTCCATTGCTTCCAATTGTACCGTGAACTTTTGCTTGGGTACAATCTCTTCCAGTGTGGTTTTGAGTTTTTCCTTTTCGTCATCATTTAGCTTTGATACAACCGCATCGTCTTTTTTGATGAGGTTGTCAATATGGTCACCGTCCACACGCACAAAGCTCACGTTTTCCTTTTCGCTTTCCAGCTTTTGGATAAGGTGCGGCACAATGGGTGAGTCCAGCAGAAGCACTTCATAGCCTTTTTCTTTCGCGGAAGCGATATAGGCATGCTGCGCATCTTTATTACCCGCATACAGGATCACCAACTTATCATCCTTGTCAGTCTGGTTGGCTTTTATTTTTTCCACCAGCTCGTCATAGGTGAAGTAGTTACCCTCTACTGTGGGGTATAAAGCGAACTTCTGTGCCTTTTCAAAGAACTTGTCTTCAGAAAGCATTCCATATTCTATGACAATCTTGATGTCGTCCCATTTCTTTTCAAAGTCTTCACGGTTGTCATTAAACAGACTGTTGAGCTTGTCTGCCACTTTACGGCTGATGTAGCTGGATATCTTTTTCACGGCCCCGTCTGCCTGCAGGTAGCTGCGCGAAACGTTCAACGGAATGTCCGGTGAGTCAATGACCCCGCGCAACATCGTTAAAAAGTCGGGTACGATGCCTTCCACATTGTCTGTGACAAATACCTGGTTTTGATAGAGCTGGATACGGTCTTTTTGAATGTTCATATCCTGACCCAGTTTGGGGAAATATAAAATCCCTGTCAGGTTGAAGGGGTAATCCACGTTGAGGTGGATGTTAAAGAGCGGCTCTTCAAACTGCATCGGGTAGAGCTCGCGGTAAAACGACTTGTAGTCTTCTTCCTTGAGGTCTGTAGGCGTTTTGGTCCAGGCCGGGTATGGGTTGTTGACGATGTTGTCCACTTCCTGAGTAGGGGCGGGGTCGTCTTCTTTAGCGTCTTCCGGCTTGGGTAAAGTTTCTGTGCGGGTGCCAAACTTGATGGGCACGGGCATAAACTTGTTGTACTTGTTAAGGAGTTCGTTAATGCGGTTTTCTTCGAGAAACTCGGTACTGTCATCTGCAATGTGAAGGATGATTTCAGTGCCGCGTTCTTTTTTATCGGCTTCCTCGAGGGTAAACTCCGGCGAACCGTCGCAGGTCCAATGGGCTGCAGGGGCGTCAGTATAAGACTTTGTGATGATCTCTACTTTTTTGGCCACCATAAAGGCAGAGTAGAACCCAAGTCCGAAATGCCCAATGATCCCGGCATCCTTACCATTCTTGTCCTTATATTTTTCCAGAAACTCCTCAGCGCCTGAAAAGGCAATCTGGTTGATGTATTTTTCCACTTCTTCAGCAGTCATACCCACACCCTGATCGATGATGTGCAGGGTTTCGTTGTCTTTGTCAATCTTCACTTCAATCAACGGATTGCCATAGTCAACCTTGGCTTCGCCAATGGAGGTGAGGTGTTTGAGTTTTAGGGTCGCGTCTGTCGCGTTTGAGATGAGCTCACGCAGAAAGATCTCGTGATCGCTGTATAAAAACTTTTTAATTAACGGAAAGATATTCTCTACCGATACATTAATGTTTCCTGTTGCCATAATATGTTCTGTTTAATAGATGTTTGGTGTGGGTATGGCAAAAAAAGTACCAATGGAGGCGGGGGTGACAAGATGGCATTATTCCCGCAAAGGCGGGAATCTAAAATTAATTTCTTTTTGTCTTTAACGAAACCCGGGCATTTCAAATAGTATTTAAAAGTGGAGTCGTTGCGAGCAGTTTTGCCTTTGGCAACGGCTGTGGGGCAACCTCGTCCACCCATGCAATTTTATTAAGAGTTGCAAGATGTAGAGTTATTCTTATAATACTCTTGCTGAGGTCTTAAATCACAATCTTAGCACAAAAGTGACTGTCCCCATAGCAGATGTTTTACCTTTATAAAAAACATGATATGTCAAATAATACAAAAAAACAGTTTGGGGTGTGGATGGATACACAACACGCCACCATGGTAGGTAGAAAAGGTCTGGATACAGGTGAATTTATTGTTCTGGGCTACAAAGAAAAAGAAGGTACTGATACTCATTCTAATGAGAAAACGGCCAACAACCACGAAATTACTCTAACACAAAAGTTCTTTAAGGAGATTGCCACGCTTATGCCCAATATCGATGAAATCCATATTACGGGTACCGGTCAGGCACAGGAGCAGTTTATGCACTTTCTGGCAGACACCGCTCAATATAAAAACGTCGTGTCTACTGAAAGTACGACCAATAAAATGAGTGATGAAAAGCTTGTGGAATATATTACGGAGTACTTTAATTAGGAATTTATTAATCACGAATTAAGATACGTAAGCCGTAGTACTGATTTTGTAGGCTTACTCGTATACAAAAGCCCCATTTTGACACGTTCAATGATGGGGCTTATCACTTGCGGTATTTATTTTTTGAATGCCTATAGTAATGAACAGGCCTCCAAATCCAAATAAAACCCAATACACATAATTGAAATTTAACGTATAAAGCCATTGATAGTAATCCCCTCCCAACAGTAAAGATACTGCCCAAAAAATATTCATAATTAAATGTAAAGCAATAGAATATATAATATTCTTTGTTTTAATAAAAACCAGACCACTTATTATCCCAAAAAAGAATGTTGGAATTAAATTAGCAGGCGTTTCGATATGAATTATTGAGAAACAAATAGCTGATACGCTTAAAGCAATCACGGTATTGTATTTTTTCAAGAGACCGGAGAGCATATATTTTCTAAAAAACAACTCTTCACATACAGGAGCAATAAAAATGGCTGATATTATATGGTAATATGTAAAAATGCCTATGTCATAATAGCCCGGATAATCAATGAAAAAATCGCCATTTCTAAAGTAATTCAATATTTTTTCCATATCAAAAAAAGGTTGATAGAATAGCTTTAACCCTACTGCTATAACGAACAAACAGGTAACGGTTAAAACATTAGGTTTGCTGAATTTATCTCTTTTAAAATCCCCGGGCTTTGCTTTCCAAAAGAAGAGGAACAATATTGCATACCCAATCAAGAAGGCAAGTATGGTGCTTATACCTTCTAAATGTTTAAATACCAGGGATTCTGTATGATAAATATATTTAAGGGGCACTAATATCCCAATCTGCACCAAGGCAAATAGTATTAAGAGTAAAAGGGTTAGGAGAATTGCCTTGGTTATTGTCATTTTCTATACTTACACGCAACAGCTATTGGTGAGGCAACCGGCAAACATATACACTTATACCCAGCCTCTTATTGCCGATTTAAAGATAGAAATATTTTGCTGTTTTGAAAATTAATTCCAATGTGGTATTCATTGTTATTACTATGCCTGTTTAAACCGTTAAAACAGTTTGCCAATCAACGCTATCTCAAATAACCCACTAATGAATTCGTGGCCAAGCGGTCAATTTTTTTTATATGAAATCGTTTTAGAATCATTTATGAGTTGATAGTATTTATCATCACTCCTTCCCAACAGGAACTTCAATATAGCTGTCGCTCCACCATTTTATCATCATAGGTTCGCCGGCGTCGTCCATTGTTTCCTGTGAGGGTTCTTTTCCTGAGCCGTAGTTCAGGATTTCAAAGGGATGTTTGTTTACATTGACCACCACTACAAGCCGGCTGCCTTTCTCCATTTTTTTACTGATGATATGGGAAGCATTCAACGGGATTTGTTCTTTTTTTCCCGGTGTTAAAAGCGACCTTTGCTCCGGGTCTTTTGCGTAGCTCGCCCGCCCCAGGTAGCGTGAGAGTAAAAAATAGTCCCCTTGAGGGGTTTGCTGGTAAAACGAAAGGGAAACATCCATATCCCGCTTGTTGGTTTCCACGACCATTTGTCCGGTAAAGGCACCGTTTATTGTGATGCTTTCTTCAAAGACAGCGCTTGTAAAGACCCTTCCGTTGCTGGCATCCAAGCTGTCAATCATCAGATCCGGATGGAAATAATTGTTCATCGTCTCACGGTCTTTAAAGTCAATGGTTTGTTTTTGGAAACTGTGTGCTTCAGGTTTTTCCGGCGTGAGCTTTTCATCTTTGAGGTACAAACGCAAGGTGCGATTGCTCATCGCTTCTATGGAAGGTGCTTGCTGCCAGGTGTTGGTTCCCATTACCTGAAAGTTTACTTTGTCTTTAAGCAATGCCGGCTTTGGGGCTCCTTTGAGGACCCAGTCCAACCACTCAAAGGCCAGGCCTCTCATGCTTATGTTTGCCACAGAATCTATAGCATACCCCCGCAGGGTAGGCGCCGGATTGGCCTGCCCGCCCCAGTGGTCATAAGGACCTATTACAAGATAGTGCTCGGCATTTTGGTTGTGCTTGTTGTGCTGTTTAAAATACTCCACCGCCGATATTTGCGGCCCGTCAAAATAGCCTGTGGTGGTGAGAACCGGGATATCGATAGCAGCATATTCCTCAGCTGTGGGCACCAGCGATTTCCAATAGGTATCATAAGCAGGGTGCTGCAGCCATTTTTGGAAATAGACATTGGTATATCCCAGGGCACTGTCCATTTTAGCATAGGCATAGCCCTTTTCATACCACTCCCAGAGATGCCCACCGGGGATGGGTTCTTTCCCTAAAATATTGGTATGTGCCCAGTTTAATTCAAAGCCCAATGGGACGTTGTTCTGCATCGGAAAGTCAAAGCCCGGCATAACCGCTACCTGGGGTACAATGGTTTTGAGGGCAGGGTGGATATTCTTTACAGCTGACCATTGCGAAAAGCCCGTATAGCTGCCCCCAAACATCCCAATGCTCCCGTTGCACCATTCCTGTTTGCTTATCCACTCCAGGATGTCATAGATGTCTTCCTGTTCGTGCTCATAGGGAGTGTACTCCTCAACATCGGTACGGATGCCCCGTGTGTATGCCACCACCCCCACATAATCACGGTCTGCAGGCCATTTGGCGAATTGCGCATCACCTTCCCCTTGATCGTAAGTGGTGTAAAAGAGTACTACCGGCAGCGGTTTTGTGTTCATCTTCTTTCGTGCGATGATTGCCGAAATGCCCACCCCGCTTTTGGTGGGGATTACCAAATGGTTCTCAAGGTGGTAGCTGCTGTCTGCGGGTACCTCTTTTTGTGCAAAAGAAGCGGTTGCCATCAGGAGCAGGCAGCAGAGGGTTAGGATGCTTTCTTTCATACTTGGTTAAATGTACTTATTTATAATATTCCATTTTTTAACTTCTGAATTCAAACCGATATAGCGGTCAGCAAAACAAAATACGATTTTACATAGCCTTATACTTTTCTATTTTTCATTTTGTAAACCATACAATTTAATAAATGCATCAAATTCCTCTTTGAAAGATTTCTTTATATGGTGGTCTTTTTGATTCTTAATGTAAAGAAACACCTTTTCAACTCCGGACTCAGAAACTGAATAGGCAGCATATCCTGTTTGCCAGGCAAATTTCTCAGGAATCAGGTTGTTTTGATTTATGTAATGAGAGCTACTGCCTTTAACCTGTTTGATTACTTCCGCTAAGGACTTCTGTGGGTTGAGTAAAAATAAACAATGGATATGATTAGGCATTCCATTTATAGTACTTACCGGGCACCCTATTTCCCGCAATTGTTGAATGATATATTGATGTACTTTTTTTTCAATAGATAGTTTAAGTAAGGGTTGCCAGTCCTTGGTAGACCATATGGCGTGAATCCATACTTTATGATATGAATGTGACATAGTAGTACGTGTTTAAACCGTTAAAACGGTTTGGGTTTATAAAACATTCTTTGTATCCCACGAATGAATTCGTGGGCTATATAATCAGTTCTTTGTATAAATTTATTGGTTTTATTCATTTAATATATAGTACAACCATGCCGGTTGTGGTTGACATAGCAATTCATGTAAAACACAAATTCATTCGTGGGCTATCATTGATACGTTATAAATATAATGGTTTTAACCTTTTAACTAAATTACAAACAACATCCTTTTTAGCTTACGAAACCTATCCATACACCACCCTTGAGTTCATTATATAAATATTTTTTAACCCATTTGATTTATAGAAAAACCACCAACAATTTTGGTTCACATAGAATCCCATAAAGCCCACGAATTCATTCGTGGGTTAAGGAAGCCATATATTTTGTATAAAATGGTTTTAACCATTTGTTTGATTGCCAGTGAGTTTATACTAGCAACATACAACCAACCCTCACTCCGTTTTATCAAGGTAAATTTCTCCATCTTTCATTACAAAAACAAGGTTCTCCAGTGTATTGAGGAAGTTACCTTCAAGATCCCCTTTTACGGCAATGATGTCTGCTTTTGCTCGCGGGATGAGGTTGCCAATTTCTTTTTCTTTATTTAAATGCACTGCAGAAAGATAGGTTGCAGCGTGTAATATATCCAGGGGTTTCATTCCGGCTTCAAAATAGAAACGAAACATATCCCGCGAGGACACTCCACGCGATACACCCACATCCATATAATTATCAGAACCGGCAAGAACAGGGACACCTTTGTCCAGGGCGCTTTGTAGCCGTTTTGTCATATTCTCCATATAATAATCTATCCAGTCAACCTCATCATCACCCATACCTACCATTTTAGCGTAGTTCTCCATATACGCCCTGCTGTTTTCCGTGGGCACGAGGAATACCTTCTTTTGAGCCATCAGAGCCAGGGTGGTGTCTGCAATGTTAAAACCGTGTTCAATACCATCCACACCCGCTGTAATGGCGTTCCAGGCAGATTGATTGGTCACTGCATGAGCCGTTACCGTAAGATTGTATTCATGGGCTGTTTGGACGATTGCTTTCATTTCATCAAAGGAGAGAAGCGTCCTGTTGGGGAGGTTGTCTGCACATATTTTTATAAGGTCCACGTTTTGATTGACGTGTTCGCGCACGGCATTTCGGGCATCCTCCACATTTTTTATGATGCGGTATTCCTGCTCAATGATATGTTGCTGCTTTGAAGGCACCCCATAAATCTGCCCGCCTGCAGCGGCCATAATAGGGCCTGAGGCAAATATACGCGGACCGGCAATACTGCCTTCGTCAATTGCATCCCTAAGCGCCACATCCAGAAAGAGCCCTGAATTGCCCAGATCTTTTATACTGGTAATCCCAACATCCAGATAAGCTTTCGCTCTTTTGGCACCGCGGAGAGCCCGCAAAGCGTCACCCTCCATCACCAGTGTTTGTATGCTGTGCTCAGCAAAATCATCAACGGGTGTTTGCGAAAACAGTACATGGGTATGGGCATCTATGAGTCCCGGCAGGACTGTGTAGTCTGAGAGGTCAATAATTTTGGCGTTTTGGGGGATGCTGTTCCAGTCACTTATTGAGACTATGGTCGTGCCCCGCAGCTGTATGGTTTTGTTTTTTATAAGGACTTTTTGTTCACTATCGTATAAGTGTCCGGCTTTTATATAAACATCCCCGAGTTGGGCCATTGACGGGTTGAGGGAGAACAACACAAGAAGCAGGGTATAGAGGAGTATTTTATTCACTTTTAATCTTTTAACGCATTATATATACTCAAATATACCCATTTATTTTTTTAAACAACCGTTTTGAGTCACCGCCTCTTTAAACCGTTAAAACGGTTAGCCAATCAACATACGATCCCGCACATCCCACGAATGAATTCGTGGGCTATGGAGTCAATGTGTTTTATATAAAATGGTTTTAACCATTTATCTCGGGTTAGGAATTGTAAGGCTGTTGTTTTAGCTCCGAAGTTGCAAACTTCGGAGAGCGGGGGGTAGCTTATATAGCGGCATAGATACACACTTCCCTGTTGTCTGGATTATATTTAGTAAGGTAGTAATAGTATTTTATTCTGCTCTTTTAAAAAAACAATATTGTCAGGTCTCTCTTCCGGAACCTTTTGGTCAGGATAGAGATGGTAAATCCCAAACATTTTAGCATCAATAGTGACTTTTTCATTCTGGGCATTCATAAACAACCACGGGTTTATAAATGCCCAATCAATATCCTTTATTTTACTTACTTCTTCTAAATCACCGGTGTCGCCTGAAATGTATATCTTTTTATTGTGCCAGGTAATTACATAAGAATAGTGCTTTGTGGTAAATTTATGTGGGGTTTTTATAGCCTTAACAGAAAAACCTTCTACTGAATTGTTTAATTCGTTTAACGTTTCGGTATTCCAATTTCCATAGACCTTACCTTTTATATTATTCAACAGCTTTTTTGAATAATGGTCTGTATGCCGGTGTGTGAAAATCACTATTGCGTCTTCTTGTATGCGGTCTACTTGGGACTCATCATACTCCATATAATTATGTGCGCCTGACTTATAAGGGAAATCAACATAAACATGTAAGTTTCCATCTGTCATATAAAGGCTGGCATTGCCTATGAACTCTATTTTAATTTGGTTGTTTTGACTAAACCCAAAAGGCGAGACTATATTTAAACCAATAATCAATACTAAAGTGGTGTAGATTTTTTTCATGTATATTAATTTATATGGTTGTAGGTTTTTTTGTTTACCAACCTCATAACAAACATATACCCAATACGCCTGCCGGTGATTCCTGTTTTAAAGATAGAAATATTTTTCTTGATTGAAAACAATTTTTGAGTGGTATCCATTGTTGTGGTAGCACCTTGTAAACCGATAAAACGGCTATGGAGTCAATTCATGCTATTTAAAATGGTTTTAACCATTTATTAGGGGTTAGAAATTGTAAGTCTTTTTTGTTAGCTCCGAAGTTGCAAACTTCGGAGAGCGGGGGGGAGTGTTTTTTCATAGGTTTTATGTTTGAATAGTTTTAAATCAGATAATAAAAATTGTTAACCAGAACACCAATTGCAATTAATAAAGTCATTATCAAATAGCTTTTTTTAATTGAAACCTCAGATTTAATAAGTTTAAACCCAAAAAATAAATTAATCAAACTAAGGATTACATTTGTAAAAACAACCCAATCCGGATAGGTAAACCCGAAAAGAAGAGCCGTATAATGATAATTGTAATACACTGATATCATTCCATATATCCAATATACAGATAATCCGGCTTGTAAAATTCCGAGAACTTTATATATACTTCTATTCGACTTTTGTTTTTTGATGGGCTGAACTTCATTATACATACCCAAATATACCCTTTTATTCTTTTTTACTACCAACTTCTCCAATCACCAACTTACAATTCCCAAACACATCGTCGAAGACACCCGCCGGAATCCTTCTTTCTATGCATTAAAAATTAGAATGTACTATAGTTTTTATTTATGCAAAAGCAAAATAAACGTGGTTTCTTTTTGGTATCTTAGCAGGGATAAGAAATCACACACAAAAATATCTTCATTATGGACAACAAAAACAACTCAAACAATCCTGATAACCACAAAGTCTGGGAGGTCAATGAATCGAGCAAGTGCCCTTTTATGGGCGGTGCCGTTGAATTCACGGCCGGAACAGGTACCTCAAACCGCGATTGGTGGCCCAATCAGTTAAACCTAAGCATTCTAAGACAACACTCCTCCCTGTCTGACCCTATGGGCGATGACTTTGATTATGCAGAGGCCTTTAAAAGCCTTGACCTAGACGCAGTAAAGAAAGATTTATATGACCTGATGACAGATTCGCAGGACTGGTGGCCGGCAGATTACGGGCACTACGGTCCGTTTTTTATCAGGATGGCATGGCACAGTGCGGGTACATACCGGATTGGTGACGGTCGCGGGGGTGCAGGCTCGGGTTCGCAGCGTTTTGCACCGTTGAACAGCTGGCCTGATAATGCCAACCTTGACAAGGCACGCCTGTTGTTGTGGCCCATTAAGAAGAAATATGGCAGAAAAATATCCTGGGCAGATTTGATGATCCTTGCCGGAAACTGTGCACTGGAGTCCATGGACTTTAAGACCTTTGGTTTTGCCGGTGGCCGTGAGGATGTCTGGGAACCCGAACAAGACATTTACTGGGGTTCTGAAGGTGAGTGGCTGGGCAATAAGGAACGCTATGCCAAAGAAGATCAGTTGGAAAATCCCCTGGGGGCAACCCATATGGGGCTTATCTATGTAAACCCCGAAGGACCTAACGGAAACCCCGACCCAGTAGGGGCCGCCCGTGACATCAGGGAGACCTTTGGTCGTATGGCGATGAACGATGAAGAAACCGTGGCATTGATTGCCGGGGGGCACTCCTTCGGAAAAACACACGGTGCCGCCGATCCTGAAAAGTATGTAGATGTTGAACCCGCCGGGGCAAGTCTGGAAGAAATGGGACTGGGCTGGAAGAATACCTTTGGCAGCGGTCACGGTGCTGATACCATTACCAGTGGTATTGAAGGTGCCTGGACCAAAACCCCCACCAAGTGGAGTAATAACTTTTTTGAGAACCTCTTTAACTTTGACTGGGAACTCACCAAAAGTCCCGCAGGTGCTCACCAGTGGAAACCCAAAGGTGATGCCGGTGCGGGTATGATACCGGATGCGCATGACCCCAACAAAAGGCATGCACCCTTTATGCTGACTACAGACCTGGCGCTGAAGGTAGACCCTGCTTACGAAAAAATATCAAGACGCTTTCTTGAAAACCCTGATGACTTTGCAGATGCGTTTGCACGTGCATGGTTCAAGCTTACACACCGTGATATGGGCCCCATTGACCGGTACCTCGGTCCCGAAGTGCCACAAGAAGAATTGATCTGGCAAGATCCGGTTCCCGCCGTTGACCACAAACTTATTAACGACAACGATATCAATGTGTTGAAACAAACCTTGCTGGACTCCGGTTTATCGGTTTCGCAGTTGGTGAGAACGGCCTGGGCTTCGGCGAGTACCTTCCGGAATTCAGACAAACGTGGCGGTGCCAACGGGGCACGCCTGCGCCTGGCACCCCAGCGTCACTGGGAAGTGAACAATCCTATGGAATTGCAGAAGGTCATCAGCACCCTGGAAGGCATCAAAGAGGACTTTGATTCAAACCAATCCGGTAACAAAAAAGTATCCCTTGCAGACCTGATTGTATTGGGTGGCTGTGCAGCCATCGAAAAAGCAGCCAAAAATGCCGGCCACAATATCACCGTTCCCTTCACCCCGGGCCGCACAGACACGACCCAGGAAAAAACCGATGTTGAGGCATTTGAACCTTTGGAGCCCGCCGCAGATGGATTCCGCAACTATGTAAACCGTAGGCGAAAAGGTTCTGCCTCTACCGAAGAAATGCTGGTTGACAAGGCACAATTACTATCCCTTACCGCGCCTGAAATGACCGTGCTGGTAGGCGGTATGCGCGTGCTGAACGCCAACTATGACGGCTCAAAACACGGTATCTTTACAGACCGCAAGGAGACGCTCACCAACGACTTTTTTGTGAACCTGCTTGATTTTGGCACGACCTGGAAAGCAGCTTCAGATGCTCAGGAAGTGTTTGAAGGCCGCGACCGCAAAACCGGTGACGTCAAGTGGACAGGCACCCGCACTGATTTGATCTTTGGCTCCAATTCTGAACTGAGGGCCCTAGCTGAGGTGTATGCCTGCAGTGACTCTGAAGAAAGGTTTGTCAGTGATTTTGTAAAAGCCTGGACCAAGGTGATGGACCTGGATCGGTTTGATGTGAAGAAGTAATCCATACGTTTTACTGATTTGAAAGAAGCAATCTCTTTATGGGATTGCTTTTTTTTTACGGGTGGTTGATGACCGATGACGGGTGACCGATGATGGAAAGCTTTGCGGCTTTAGGTTATTTTGACCTGTGAGGGTTTTAATAAAAAGAGTATATTTGATACAAGCCTATTTTATTGATATTCTGTTCAAAATTGGATGTATATTAGTAATAGGGGCTATTGATATACTAAATGTTAAAGGCAATACACCAGAGAATCCAACTATGAGAATAGTATCAATAATTTTATTAACAATGAGTTTCTCTACGTTCCTACATGGACAAGCAGTGGGTATTAACCTCTCTGAATATTTGAAACCCAGAAAGGACACTTTAGTCTATAATAGCATTTATGATTCTTTCCATGCAAAGGCTCTTCAGGAGACAGTAAAATTGGTTTACAGAAAAGTTTCAATTGGGAGTGAGACTGCTTATTACATTTCAAATGTAACGGATTCAGATGGCAGTGGAGCACAATCAGCAAGTTTCCTAGGTTCTGCAATGATCTTTAGAAATGATTCAGTATGGTTAGCACCTCTTACCTTTAATGAGAGTCCAAATCAACTAACACAAAAAAACTTTAATTATGTTTTGCCACCAAACTTGACTTTTTCCAAGCCTTTTGAATTGGCTAAATTGAAATGGAATGGTTTCGTTAAGGAAGTCTTCATAAAAGATTATCAATTTGAAGATCTTTCTGTGGGTGACACTATTCTTAAAGGATGTCTCAAACTTAATTTGTTGGTATATGATCGATTAAAAGAGCCATATCACACAACTGTATGGTTGAGTCTTGACCATGGAATCGTAAAATGGATTCGGGCGACAGGTCGTGAAGAGGTTCTTGACCTAAGCCGTCTTTAAAAGCCCTAATGTATAAAGGTCTCTATTCAAGGTTGACCTGGGACAGTTACCTTTACGGTTTTCGCTTTGGCGAGGTGTCACGATACAATTTTTATTCCGCTTGCTTTCGCCGCGCTACATAAAAATCACTCGACATGACAGTGGGTTGACTGTTTGATGGTCTTCCTTACTTCGTTTTACCGCCACCGGTCATGGAGTCGAGGAGGCGCCTGATCATTTCTGAGGGTTTGAATTCCAGTTCTTTTAAGTTGGTGACCAGGCGTTCCAGGGCGATAAAGGTGATGAACGATTGCAGGACCGCTTTGTCTGTTTCGGGGTCTGAATAGAAACTATTCTGCTGAAAGTTAAAAAAGTTGATGATGAGCAAATACACAAAGTAAATGGAGTAAATAATAAATTTGATGTTGCTTTCTGAGAGCAGGTAATCTGTGAGTTCCTTAAAATCAATTTTTTTCAGCTTTTGCAAATGTGATATCCGGAAGGGGGACAGGAGGTAAATGAGCTGCTTGAGCTGGTTGTTGAGCAAAGTGGCTATCACCACACTAAAGGTGACAATGATATAGATGTGCGTGGTAAAGTTGAGGTTGATGAGGTCTGAAACGCGGTCAAACAGGTAAAACCCGATGGGGATGGCACAGGCAAAGGCAAGGTACATCAGCAGATGGGTTTGCAGGACCAGATAAGGTGCCGAAACGGCTATAAATCCCTTGAGCAAGCGCACGGGAAACAAAAATGCACGGTATACCGCTTTGGAGGTATAGGTTTGTTTTCTTTTATGAACTATAAAGGCAACAATGCACCCCAGGATATAGGCGAGAAAGTACCAGCCGCTGTGCTCCATCTTCACAAAACCGCGCACACCATAGGCCAGAAGTCCCGCCAGGCCCAGAATGATGGAACCTGAAGCGATGATGAGGATTAAAGAGAGCAGTTCTTTGTTGATGTTTTTCATAGGGTGTTGGTGGCGTGTTGCTGTTTTTAGGTGTGCTTCCCGGTTGTTTTAAAGGAAGGCTGCCCGTCGCGGCATCAATGTTTACAGGAGAATAGCTGTTGGGGCTGCCCTGCTGTTTGCCAAATCAAACTTAGGTGTTTTCACAGAAACCACAAAGCATTTCGTTTCAATAAAACGGGTTCACATATCCAAAATGAATGGGAGGGATGTGTGATGTTTTTCGGGTGAGGATATGGGCTGTGTTTTGAAAGGGTTTTTATGGGTCGCAACTAATTTTAACAGACTGAACGCCCTATATTTAACAAAACTTTCTGTTTAACCAATGTTTAGAATAGGTTGAACATTTCGTATCTTTGTACAACATCAAAAATCACTTCTTTATGGCACCCGCAAAAAAGACAACAGCAGCAAAAAAAGTTACCAAACAACAGATTATCGATACTTATATGCACTATGTACTGGAGCACGAAAAGGCACCGGTTTCGGTCTATAAATTTGCCAAAGACAACGGCTTCACCGAAGCGGAGTTCTACAAGCACTTTGGCTCCTTTGACGGGCTCAAGGCTGAAATCTGGAATACTTTCTTTACCATGACCATGGACCTGGCGCACAAGAACAAAGACTATGAGTCTTATGAGAACCAGGAAAAGATGCTCACCTTCTTTTATACCTTTTTTGAATTGCTTACCGCTAACCGCAGTTATGTATTGTTTGCCCTGAAGGAACACCGTGAGGTTATGAAAAATATGCAACAGCTCAGCGGCCTGCGCAAAAAGATAAAAGTATTTGCTTCTGAACTCATTGAAGATAAAAACGATGAGAAGCAACTCAAAATCCTCAAGCAACCTGCGACCATCTTTTCAGAAGGTGCCTGGCTTCAGTTTGTCTTTATCCTGAAATTCTGGATGGATGACAATTCGCCGGCCTTTGAAAAAACAGATCTGGTCATAGAAAAATCTGTGCGTGCCATCTTTGATGTATTTGCCACCACCCCGCTGGAAAGCGTGATTGACTTCGGCAAGTTTTTGTGGAAGGAGAAAATGGCTTAAAAAGTAGTATTAAGTATTGAGTACAAAGTATTAAGACTGTGCGTTGTACGCCCCAAAATCTAAAACCGTGTAACGAATGAAGACATTAGACCACATCCCCACAGGAAAGATACAACGTGCTTCCAAACTGGTGAAAACCGGCGTAAAAGTGGGTGGTAATTATTTAAAATATTATGGCGGGAAACTTGTCAACCCTGAGTTGACCAGGGACAAGCTCAATGAAGACAATGCCGAGGACATCTATGACAGCCTGAAGAGCATGAAAGGCAGTGCCTTGAAAGTGGCGCAGATGCTCAGTATGGAAAAGAACATTATGCCCAAGGCTTATGTCGAGAAGTTCTCGCTGGCACAGTTTCAGGTACCGCCTTTGTCTGCTGCCTTGGTGCGCAAGACCTTTAAGAAGTATCTGGGTCAGGAGCCCGAAGCCTTGTTTGACACTTTTGAAGCAGATTCTGTTAACGCAGCGAGTATTGGTCAGGTGCATCGCGCTACCCGTGACGGGCAAAAGCTGGCGGTGAAGATACAATATCCCGGTGTGGCAGAGAGCATCAGCAGTGATCTGGCTTTGGTGAAGCCGGTGGCCTTGAAGATGTTCAATATGAAGGCTAAAGATTCTGAAAAGTACTTCAAGGAGATAGAAGACAAGTTGCTGGAAGAGACAGATTATAATCTGGAGTTAAAACAAAGCCGTGAGATTACCGAGGCCTGTGCACATATTCCCAACCTGAGGTTTCCGCAGTATTATGAAAACCTGTCCAGTGAACGCATCCTCACGATGGACTGGATGGTGGGCGAGCACCTTTCAGAATTTACCAGACACAACACAGACAGGGTCCTTGCCGACAAAGTGGGACAGACCCTATGGGACTTTTATATGTACCAGATGCACGTGCTGAAAAGCGTGCATGCAGATCCGCATCCCGGGAACTTCCTTGTCAGCCCTGAAGGGGAATTGATTGCCATTGACTTTGGATGTATCAAACGGGTGCCACAGGAGTTTTATGACCCCTATTTTGAACTGGCAAAACCTGAGAATATCAACAACCCTGAAATCTTTACGGAAAAGATGTTGGCCCTTGAAATCCTCAGGAAAGAAGACACCGCTGAAGAGCTGAAGTTTTTTTCAGAACTGTTTCACGAGATGCTGAGTTTGTTTACGCAGCCGTTCCACAGTGAAACCTTTGATTTTTCAGACCCGGTATTCTTTGGTAGAATTGCAGAACTGAGTGAGAAGTATTCCAAGGATACTGAAATCAGAAAGATGAACGGGAACAGGGGTTCAAAACATTTTTTGTATATTAACAGGACGTTTTTTGGTTTGTACAACCTGATGAATGACCTGGGTGCCCGTGTGAATATCAACGATTACAAGAAATACATCCAGCGTTGACACTGTTATTTAGCAAAATATTAACACAGCAGAGTGTTTAAATATTTGGCAGAAATACTAAACATTACTATATTTACATCATAGAAAAAACACTGTGGGAAGATTATCGCTATGAAAGAGAAACTTCGTTAAAAAACAGAGAATTTTTTATTTATTGGTTAGGTTGTTTTTAAAGAGGCATGCTCACGTTCTTCAAAGGAGTATGCCTCTTTTGTTGTGCTTGCCTTATCTCCTATGCGTGCATACAAAACGGCTGTGAAACAATTTTACGGTAGCTTTTTAATCTTTATCTTGCGCGGGCATTTAAACTGCACTTCACATGAGAACATTATACAATTCAAGAATAGCCGGTTTGGGAAGCTTTGTTCCTGAAAATGTGGTAACAAACAATGATTTGACCGCCTTTATGGAAACCAGTGACGAGTGGATCCAGGAGCGTACGGGTATTCAGGAACGCAGATGGGTGGTACCGGGAAGCGGGGAGACCACCTCCACGATGGGAGTCAAAGCCGCCAAAGTTGCCATAGAGCGTGCCGGAATTTCAAAAGACGATATTGACTTCATCATATTTGCCACCCTAAGTCCGGACTATTACTTTCCGGGTCCCGGGGTGCAGGTGCAGCATGCCCTGGATATCAAAACCGTGGGTGCCCTTGATGTGCGCAATCAATGCTCAGGCTTTGTATATGCGATCTCTGTAGCCGACCAGTTTATCAAAACCGGGATGTATAAAAATATTCTGGTGATTGGTTCAGAGTTGCATTCGCATGGACTTGACAAAACCACACGGGGCAGAGGGGTTACCGTTATCTTTGGTGACGGTGCCGGTGCAGCAGTCCTGACCCGTGAAGAGAACCCTGATAAAGGTATTTTATCCACACACTTACACTCACAAGGAGAACATGCCGAGGAACTTTCGCTCATAGCTCCCGGGATGGGCAAACGCTGGATCAATGATATCCTCGCAGATAATGATCCCAATGACGAGTCTTATTATCCTCATATGAACGGGCAGTTTGTGTTCAAGAATGCTGTGGTGCGCTTTTCGGAAGTAATCATGGAAGGACTGGCAGCCAACAAACTTGGGAAAGAGGATATTGATATGCTGATTCCGCATCAGGCCAACCTGCGTATCTCACAGTTTGTTCAAAAGAAGTTTGGCCTCTCTGATGAGCAGGTGTATAACAACATTATGCGTTTGGGCAATACCACGGCAGCTTCTGTGCCCATTGCCCTCACCGAAGCCTGGGAAAACGGAAAGATCAAAGAAGGAGACCTTGTGGTGCTGGCTGCTTTTGGCAGCGGGTTTACCTGGGGAAGTGTGATTGTGAGGTGGTAATTAGTATTAAGTATTAAGTACAAAGTATTAAGATTTTTAGAAGCTTATCTAAGCTTAGTTATTCAGCTGTTTTATAAAGGTTGTTATTTTTTCAAGGAGTTCGGGCATGACGGGGCGGTTGGGTTCGTTATAGGACTTGCTGTTGTCTATAGTGTCGCCTGCTTCTATTTCTTTCAGGACATGGTTCATGCCTTCAATAAGGTACATCTCGGCACCGAGTTTTGCTTTGTGTAATAATGCGGCTTCATTTTCATCTACCTGTACATCTTCGGTTCCGTTAAGGATAAGCACCGGAATATCGAGTTTTGCTATTTCAGTTTGCGGGTTGTATGCCATCCACGTGCGCATAAAAGGTTGTATGGCAGGTCTGAATATAGAAGCCAGCCCGATGCCATACTTAACAGCTACACCATTTACCCTGAGGTCATCAAAGCTCTGACGCGCATCATCTACCAGCGCAGGGGCCTGCCGTTGCAACTGGTCAACTATCACATCATCAATCTCTTGTCCGGCACCGGCAATTGAGACAAAACCATCTGCACCGTGGTTGTTTGCCGCTACCATACCTACTAAAGAACCTTGGCTGTGACCGATGATGACAAAGGTGTCAAAGCGTTTGTCTTGTTTAAATTTCTCGAGTATGTCCCCCGCATCTTTAATAAAATCGTCAAACTTTATATCTTCTTCTTTCAGGTCTCCGCGGCGGGCGAGTTTAACCAGTCTTTTATCATAGCGGAACGAGGCGATACCCTCATCAGCAAGGTGCTCAGCGAGGTATTTCAGGGAGTTGTTTTGCATATTGGGCTGGTTACCGTTGCGGTCTGTGGGCCCGGAGCCCTGAATGATGATGGCCAGGGTGTGTGGGTCATTATTTTCCGGAAGGAGCAAGAGGCCCTCAACAAGCGGGTTGATGGTTACTTCTTCGGCAGTGTAATTTTTTTGCCCAAAGGCCAGTGCTGAAAAAAGCAATGCGAGTGTAAGTGTTGTATATTTCATGTCAGTCTCTTTTAATGGTGTGATTCTTTTCTATTTTTTTGAAGATTTTCTTGAATGATTTTTTTAAAATCTGTTCGTTTGTTGTGATAAAGCTAACGTCTTCTTTAATTCTGTTAGGACTCACGCTACCCCTTACATGCTGAAGGTATATGATTTCCAGGTTTTCAAGGTCGTATATCTCAAGGGTAACCGTTGCAAGGTTGGTTCCCGGATAATCGGTTTGTGAAGCCTGAAGACCTCCTAACTCGTCTTTGATTTCTTGTGCCTTGATGTTTATAATATAGTCAAATCCCGTGCCGCTTTTAAGGGCTTTTAAAGCTTCCCTGTCAGGGTTTAAGGGGATCTTTCTTGTGCCCAAAAGTGCAGGGGTGTCTCTTATATAAACAAGATCATCCTTTAGATAGCTCCTGAAATTTTCAATTGCTAATGCAGTCAACTCCTCTTTTACATAAGGGGGGCTTTCAATTTCGTTGAGTAACCACGTTCCTTTTCGGAATTCGATACCGTAATTACTGCTTTCAGGGCTGAATCTGTAAGTAGCCGTGTAGCATGAACTCAAAATGACTGCTGCCACTGCAAATAAGACAAACCTCATATTTCTTTTAGTTTTCAAAGTAATGGTTTATAACGTTTTTTGCCTCGTTTTCTTTTTGGGTACCAAAAAGAATGTTCTTGCCTGATTTCAGTTCGAGTTGAATCCCCTTATTGCCTTTGACATTGTATGCCTTTCCTTTATGTGAAATGCGGAATCCCCAGCCTCCAAAATCTGTAATGGGGTTGTATGTGGTTACATAACATTTTGAAATTTCAGACCAGAGAATGTTTTTTTGTTTGTTTATCAAAGGAAAAAACCGGTAGTGTATTCCCTGCCTGTCTATGGTTGTTTCAAGTTTGAGAGCAAACAAAAGAAATACTACCAAAAATGTAGTAGCAAGGATAGCAAACTGCGTCCAGAAATAGTCATTTGAGATACCGTTTTCTGTCCAGTCAATGGCAAACGGAACCAGTGGAATCAAGAGTACTGCAAGTAGCAATAGTCTCAGCCACCATTGGTCAAAGCGTTGGGTTTCTTTAAATGTGGTTTTTGTCATTGTTGAATTTTTGTTTGAGTTTTTTTTCGGTTTTATAAAACAAATAGAAACAAAACAATAAAAGTGTTCCCAGACCAATCATGACATTGATTGTTTGAGAAAGAGGAACAACAAGACCCAACCCGCCCAGTAAAACAAAAACAAGCCCTCCCTTAATCATTAGCTTTGCTGAATAGACTTGAGCAAAGTCCCAGACCTTTTGTGATTTCATTGAGTTTTTTGTACGGTAACCATACAAATAGTTGATGCTTTTGGGTGGGTATTTTAATAAAATAAATCCTGCAATTATAGATATAAGTCCGAAGCTTACCCCTATTAAAAACAAGTCATTTGTAAAGTCCATACTATAAAATTATTAAAAGGACTTTAGAAACGATTTCTGCGACAATAATGGCGAGTATAAACATAATGATGTGTTTGGTTTCTTTTAGGTTTGTGGCCACTTTAAAGCCGTTATAGAGTAATATTATGAGCCACACAAAAACCAGTATGGCTAAAAAGGATGATATTATTAAAAATAGTATCATTTCCTGTGTAAGCTGCAGGTTAAAAGGATTTGCCATCGCTCCTAACAGCGGTTCTGTTTGTGAATATGCCCAGTTATTGATGTTCAAAGGCATCATCAAGTAAGCCGGTATCTTTACAATCAGTGAAATATTAAAAATATCAATGAGCCGGGTTTTTGGGTTGATCCATTTCCCCAACGGATAAAACACCACAACGATACTCACGATATTGATTAGGCTTTGTAAAGCAGCTGTTTTTAAAGCAACCTGCTTTCCGAAATGTGTGTCCAGCACCCCGTCAAAATGAATGTTTGTCAAGGTTGCAAAAACAACTCCGGCAAGAGTCGTAATAAGACCAAAGACGAGCAATTGCCGCTCACTGTATTTTTTAAACGGATTAAAGAGCAGTGTTTTCATTGTCTTTCAAGCGTTTTGTTTTTTCAATGATATCATCCAATTTGTTTCTTATGGTGGGGTAACTGTTGTTCATTTGTTTTGCCATTTCTTTCAGGCTGCCACTGTTCATCAAAAACTGCATTACAAAGTCCTGTTCCTCTTGCGAAAGTTGCAAGAATAAGGGAAGGGAGAAATTTCCATTTACTGAAGTCCCACAGGCATCACAATGCAATTGTGCTACCTGAAGGGTATCTGAGCATGAGGGACATTGTATGGGTAACTTTGGTATCATAATTAAATAAAGTTAAAGCAAATATAAATAAAATTTAGTTTATATTTAAAATAATATATTTTTATTGTTGTTGAAGCCCTATTTTAATTTTTACTATCTTTAACTATAAACAACTAATGAAATCAATATGAAAACACTTGGAATTATTTTATTGCTATTGGGTGCCCTGGGTACCATTGTTTTTGGATTACAGGCTATGGAAGATTCAGAAAGTTTCAGTTTTCTGGGGATGGATATTGCTGTGAGTACGGCAAACTGGACACCGGTCATCATAAGTGTGGTGATTTTGCTTGTTGGGGTGGTGCTTACTGCCCGTAAGAAAGTCTAATAAGTTTTTTAATCTAGCCGTTGCTGTCGGACCGGGTGTCTTAAAACAACAAAACCTGCTCAAGTATGCAGGTTATAATTGGGATTATCAAATGATGATCCCTTTGAAGCCGGATTAGGAAATGCAGCAAACCGTCCCTATCGGGCCGGGCGTCTTAAAACATAAAAAACCTGCTCAAGTAAACTTGGCAGGTTTTTTATGTTTTAATCCGCAGTCTGTCTGCGCTTCATGTGGAGTCGGAGGGATTCGAACCCTCGTCCAAACAAGGAATACAACAGCTTTCTACACGTTTAGTTTTTGTTTGGTTTTCGAGGTAACACCGGTCAAAAACAACCAAAGTTACCCGTATTCTCAATTAAGTTTCGAAATCACATCGAGACCCTGTGATTTCTAGGTTTACTTTTACGATGTCTCTTGATCAATTGCCGCAAACCAAGGCCGTTGAGAGACATCCTGCTTTCCGACCTAGTCGGACGAGGCATTACCTTACTATAATTCGGGTTATGCAGCTAGGGCGTAGTTATCTTCGCCGTTTAAAAAAGTCTGAATCATGAGATTTACGAGCTGTAATCCGGCGCTCGACGTGCTTACTATTCCATTCGTCTTGCTGTCAAAACCAGTCGACCCCAAGAAAATGTTTTCGCTTTAAGCGAGCTGCAAAGATACGACTTAAAATTATATCTTTGCAAACCTATATTATATAATACAAAAAACATACCAAAATGGCTGTTAAGTTTGCACTCATTAAAGAACGTAAAAATCCGCCTGACAGGCGTGTGGTCCTTTCACCGGATAAATGCATGGAAGTCCTTCAAAACTTTCCGAAAGCGCAGATTAAAGTAGAATCTTCAGATATTCGCATCTTCCCTGATCAGGAATATGAGGAAAACGGCATTGAGGTGCGTGATAATGTTACAGACTGTGATGTGATGCTGGGTGTAAAGGAAGTGCCCATCCCGGAATTGATACCTAATAAAAAATATTTTTTCTTCAGCCATACCATCAAGAAACAACCTTATAACAGGGATTTGCTAAGGGCAATTTTGGAGAAGAACATCGAACTCTATGACCATGAAACCATCGTTACCGAAAGCGGTCATCGACTCATTGGTTTTGGGCGTTATGCCGGTTTGGTGGGTGCCTACAATGGTTTTAGGGCCTTGGGATTGCGCGATAAACTCTTTACTTTGCCGAAAGTAGAAACATTTTCAGACCTTGAGGCCATGAAAACAGAACTCGACAGCATTCAACTGCCTGCTATCAAAATAGTTTTGACCGGAAATGGTAAGGTGGCCTTTGGGGCTAAAGAAATTTTAGACCACATGCAAATACAAGAGGTGACTGTTGAGGAATACCTGAATTCAAATTTTGATAGGCCTGTTTATTGTATGATTGATGTGCTCGACTACAACAAACGTAGTGACGGGAAACCGGGTGATAAACAAGCTTTTTTCACAGATCCTTCGGGATATGAAAGTGATTTTATGCGTTTTGCCAAAGTGTCAGATATGCTCATAACCGGTCATTTTTATGGAGCAGGTGCTCCGTTTCTTTTTACACGCAGGGATGCTGCGCATCCTGATTTTAAAATCAATCTTGTGGCTGATATTTCCTGTGATATTGACGGGCCTGTTGCGAGTACTATACGGCCTTCTACCATTGCTGATCCTTTTTACGTCTATGATCCCGCAACAGAAAGTGAGGTTGCTTTTGATGCTCCCGGGGCCATTACGGTTATGGCCGTAGATAATTTGCCGTGTGAGTTACCCAAGGACGCCAGTGAAGGATTTGGTGAGATGTTCATGGAAAATGTGATTCCGGCATTTTTCAATGGTGACCGAGACGGGGTATTAGCAAGGGCTAAAGTAACAGAAGACGGAAAACTCACAGAACGATTTTCCTATCTGCAGGGCTATGTAGACGATAAAAAGTAAGAATACAGGAAAAACCCCCGTTAAAAACAGGAAAAACCCCCTTGTTTTGTATATGTCTTTTAGGGCATCTTTGTGGAAACTTTTATTAATTGGGGAGTTAATAAAAGCGGCTTTTATTTCAAACAGGTTGTTACTTGGGGGTAGCAACCTTTTTGTTTTGTCTTATTCCGGATTGTTTTTCTTTTTTTCTGCATTCATCATTAAAATTACTGCAAGGACAAGTGCAATGATGACCAGCCCGAAAATAATGGTCATGATGAAGGCACCATTTTGCCATGAATACAAACTGATGTTCAGGAAATTAGTCATATAAAGGTATTTTAGAACGAATCAAAAATACTTTTCGCCCTCAACTTAAAAAATGATATTTATCAGTTTCGGGGTAAACTAAAGAGTTTTAATAACTTTCCTGATTGCTGTCAAATCACTCAATAATTTTTCCAAATATTGTAAATCCAGCATATTGGAAGCATCACTTTTTGCGTTGGCAGGATCAAAATGGGTCTCGATAAAAATGCCATCTGCGCCCACTGCAATTCCGGCCTTGGCTATAGTGGCAATCATATCGGGACGACCGCCGGTTACGCCGCTGCTCTGGTTGGGTTGTTGTAAACTATGGGTCACATCAAGTATGGTGGGTGCAAATTGTCGCATTGTGGGGATGCCCCTGAAGTCTACAATCATATCCTGATAGCCAAACATCGTCCCACGGTCAGTAACCATTACCTGAGCATTTCCACAGTCAGTTACTTTGGTCACGGCGTGCTTCATGCTTTCAGGGCTCATAAACTGGCCTTTTTTCAGGTTGACTACTTTGCCGGTATTGGCTGCTGCCACGACCAGATCTGTCTGGCGCACCAAAAAAGCGGGAATTTGCAATACGTCAACATATTCGGCAGCCATTGCCGCGTCATTTACTTCGTGTATGTCAGTCACCGTGGGAATATCAAAGGTTTCAGAAACTTTTTTAAGTATTTTCAATGCCTTTTCATCACCAATTCCGGTAAAGCTGTCGATACGGCTACGGTTTGCTTTTTTAAAACTCCCCTTGAAAATATAGGGGATTTCCAGTTTGTCAGTAATCTTCACAACCTGTTCAGCAATGCGCAGTGCCATATCTTCGCCTTCTATGGCACACGGCCCGGCAAGGAGAAAAAAGTTGTTTGATTGTGTGTGTTTTATTTTGGGTATACGGTCGAGTTGCATGGGAGTATTTTTAAGGCGCAAAGTTAATCAAAAATAAAAAGGGATTGATTTATAAGGTTTTCTAATGAAAAATTTAACATATTGTATTTTAGGCGCTGAGGTAAAACCAATTGAAATAAACAGTACCTTTGCGCCCTCAAAAAGAATACGTTATTATGACGCAAATTAAAAACATTGCTATTATTGCCCACGTTGACCACGGTAAGACAACCCTGGTTGATAAAATTATGTATCACTGTAACCTGTTTCGTTCCAACGAAAACACAGGTGATTTGATCCTGGACAACAACGACCTGGAACGCGAGCGCGGTATCACCATTACTTCAAAAAACGTTTCAGTGGTTTATAAAGACACAAAAATCAATATCATAGATACCCCCGGTCACGCCGATTTTGGTGGTGAAGTGGAGCGTGTGCTCAATATGGCAGACGGCGTGTTATTGCTGGTAGATGCCTTTGAAGGCCCTATGCCGCAAACGCGTTTCGTACTTCAAAAGGCATTGGATCTTGGTTTGAAGCCTTGTGTGGTTATCAATAAAGTAGATAAAGAAAATTGTACCCCTGAAGAAGTGCATGAGGCCGTTTTTGACCTCATGTTTGAACTCGGAGCAGAGGAGTGGCAGTTGGATTTTCCATCGGTGTACGGTTCTGCAAAGCACAACTGGATGAGTGACGATTGGAGAAAACCTACAGAAAATATAGAGCCTTTACTGGATATGGTTATTGAACACATTCCTTCTCCAAAAGTGGAAGAAGGTACTGTTCAAATGCTCATTACCTCACTGGATTTCTCTTCTTTTACGGGAAGAATTGCCATTGGTCGCTTACAACGTGGTACATTGAAAGAAAATATGCCCATCACCTTAGTCAAACGCGACGGAAGCAAAGTAAAATCCCGTATTAAGGAATTACATACGTTTGAAGGACTGGGAAGAAAAAAGGTAAGTGAAGTTCATGCAGGTGATATATGTGCTCTCGTTGGTTTGGAAGGTTTTGATATTGGCGACACAGTAGCCGATATAGAAAACCCCGAAGGTTTAAAAACCATCGCCATTGATGAGCCCACGATGAGTATGCTGTTTACCATAAACGATTCGCCCTTTTTTGGTAAAGACGGTAAATTTGTGACATCACGTCACATCAAGGAACGTTTGGAAAGAGAGCTTGAAAAAAACCTGGCGTTGCGTATGCAACCCACAGACAGTGCTGATAAATTTATGGTCTTTGGCCGTGGGGTATTGCACCTTTCAGTCTTGATTGAAACCATGCGTCGTGAAGGATATGAATTACAAATCGGGCAACCACAGGTAATCATCAAAGAAATTGACGGAGTAAAGTGTGAGCCTATAGAAGAGTTGACCATCGATTTACCTGAGGATGTTTCCGGAAGGGCTATTGATATGGTTACCATCAGAAAAGGTGAAATGCTGAGCATGGAAGGAAAAGGTGAACGTATGATATGTAAATTTCAGATACCTTCACGCGGAATAATCGGTATGCGGAACCAATTGCTTACTGCTACAGCCGGTGAAGCCATTATGACCCACCGTTTTCTCGAATACCAACCTTTTAAAGGAGGCATTCCCGAGCGTCAAAACGGTTCTTTGATTTCCATGGAAAATGGAAAGGCGATTCCGTATTCAATTGACAAACTGCAGGATCGCGGAAAGTTTTTTGTTGACCCGGGAGAGGATATATATGAAGGACAGGTGATTGGAGAGAATTCGCGTGGTGATGATATGGTAATCAATATTACCAAGACCAAGAAACTTTCAAACGTGCGTTCTTCAGGAGCAGATGATAAGGCTAAAATTGTTCCTGCAATAAAGTTTTCACTGGAAGAAGCTTTGGAATACATTCAAAAAGATGAATATGTTGAGGTAACGCCAAAGAGCATCCGTTTACGTAAAATTTACTTAAACGAAAACGATCGTAAGCGTAATAAAATAGCATAATCACATTTTTTAATACATTTAAGCCTCAATTGTTTCTAACGATTGAGGTTTTTTTACTTTATTATGGAACTATTCGGAATTACCCTCACAGATTATATAGGATACCTGGCGTCATTACTGCTTGTGATTTCATTTCTGATGAAAAACGTAAGCACATTGCGCATTATTAATTCATTTGGCTGCAGTGCTTTTATTGTGTATGGTGTGATGCTGGGAATGGCGTGGCCCATTATCATTACCAATGCATTTATCCTTGGAGCAAACACCTATTATTTGTTTATAAGAAAAAACACGCGCATTGTGTAATTTTTACGTTAATAAATCCTTATTTTTAATCCCTAAAATAAAAACCTATGTTTTTTCTATATTTTGATCCGGGTTTGGGGGCCATGATTGCCCAGGCAGCTATTGCTGCTGTTGCCGCTGTCGCGTTATTTTCAAAAACGGTCATGTACAAAATCAAATCGATGCTGGGGCTTCACAAAGATGAAGAACAAGACAGTTACGACAACATTGATCTGGAAGACAACGATAAGGACAATGACAAAAACAACACGAGCAAGTAATTCCCACGGGGCTTCTTTTAGGGATCCTTCCGGATACATCATACAAGAGGCCGACGAGATTAAAAGGGTCATTAACCCGATTTATTTCCCCCAATATAATAAGTTAACTTCTTCAGGCTTTTTTGATAAAGTGATTAAAGCGGGTCTGCTTATTCCGCATCAGGAGATTGAGAATACTGATGAAAAAATAATCATCCGTCCTGAGGTAATCCCTTTCATTACCCATCCGTATGAGTGGAGTTTTGAGATGTACAAACACGCTGCATTGCATACCCTCAAACTGCACAGGTTTGCACTGGCAAATGGATTTATCCTGAAAGATGCATCAGCTTACAATATTACTTTCCACAAAGGAAAACCCATATTTATAGACACGCTTTCCTTTGATTTTTATGAAGACGATACACCCTGGCGGGCCTTTAAACAATTTATCACGCACTTTTTTGGTCCGTTGTTACTGGCAAAATACCACGGGGTGGATATGTTGAAAATGATGCAAACCCATATTGACGGAATTCCTGTAAAAACTATTGCTTCCCTGCTTCCTTACCGAACGAAATTCAATTCCATACTCTATACAAACATCCACCTCCTGGCAAAACTGGAAGACCGCTACAGTGAAGATTATAAAGCCGAAAGCAAGATTGCCAAACTCTCAAAAAAAGCCCAGAACAATATTATTGAAAGCCTGTATGACTATATCAAAAAACTAAAGGTCAACGAAAAAACCGAATGGGGCGATTATTATAACAAAACCAATTACAACGATGTTTCATTTCAACAAAAAGCAAGTCTTATAAAAGAATGGACAAATGCGCTCAAGGCTAAGACCGTAATTGATGTGGGAGGTAATGACGGAACTATTGGCAGGGAAATCATTGACACTGCAGATTTGATTTTGGTCAGTGATATTGATGCAAATGCCGTGGATTTTAACTATCATCAGATTCAAAAAAACAAAGAGTCAAACATATTGCCTTTTGTGTGTGATGTCTTGCAACCTGCCCCGGCTATTGGTTTTAGTAATACAGAACGGTCTTCATTGATACAACGCTTACAGGAGTTTCAACCTGATGTGACCATGGCTTTGGCATTGATTCATCACATTACGTTATCAGGCAATGTACCCTTTCTAAAATCGGCTGAATTTTTTGCCCGTTTTTCAGAAAACCTGATTTTGGAATTCCCCACACGCGAGGATTCCTGGGTTCAATCCCTTTTAATCAGAAAAAGGGAGTTTATAAATCACTTTGATTTTTACAATGAAGAAAATTTTGAATCTGGGTATTCGCACTATTTTGACATTGTAAAAAAAGAGCCCATCAAGGCCTCTGAACGCATTTTATACGTATTAAAAAGGAAATAATCTTTGAAAAAGTTCATCGCATTTCTCAGTAAAGATTCCGTTTTACCTCTTCTCGCAGGATTGGCATCGGGTTTATATCCCTGGGCGTTTTATTATTCAAACAATTTTAAATTTGTCAATTCCCTTGAGCATATTTATTTTTTTCTGATTTTCTTTATTGTTCTTCCCATCATTTCATATTATCTGATTTATTTTTTGATGAGGAGAAATTCTCTGCTCCTCTTTAAAAGAGTGGTTTTGCCTTTTGTGAGTTCCTTTGTGTTTTTTTATTTATCGATGATCGCTTTATATGCTCAGGTGGGTTATAAAAAAATTGCATTGGCTCTTTTTTTAGCAGTTGTTGTCGCCGGGGTCTGTGCTTATGTAATGAATTTATATGCAAAAATTCTAGTTGTACAGTTTTTACTGGTGCTCACCACTTTTTTTACTCTGTATTATCATATTAAACCTTATATTTTCAGTTCTGATCAATGGCTGAATCAACCTGAGGTTATTCAGAACGTAGCGTTTAAAAAGAAACCCAATATCTACGTCATTCAACCGGATGGGTATGTAAATTTTTCGGAATTAAACAAAGGACATTATAATTTTGACAATTCACATTTTGAACAGTGGTTATATGATCAGGATTTTGTTTTGTATGAAAATTTCAGAAGCAACTATTTTAGTACATTGACTTCAAACAGTTCCATGTTTGCCATGAAACACCATTATCTTGATTTGAGGGATGAACGCAAAGTGATTATGGATGTGAATCCTGTGGTGAAAATCTTAAATGCCAATGGATACAAAACCCACTTTTTTGCAGAAAAACCTTATTTGATTGTCAACAGGCCCAACATCAGTTTTGACTATATGAATTTTGATATTGAGGATATTCCTTATCTCAGCAAAGGACTTAAGTCAAATAGGGATATTCTTGAAGACCTGCCTTTAGCTTTGGAGCAGGAGGAAGAAGCTAATTTCTATTTTTTCGAAAAGATACTCCCGGGGCATATAACAACTTTTAAGGACCTGGCAAAACCAAAAGAAATAGAACGTGAAGAATATCTGGATAACCTCAGGAAAGCAAACGAATGGTTAAAAGAAATAATCACTAAGATATCAACACATGATCCTGAAGCTATGATTGTTATTGTTGCAGATCACGGGGGTTATGTGGGTCTGGAATATACCCGGCAATCTCATATTAAATCTCAGGACAGGGACCTTATCTATTCGGGTTTTTCTTCAGCTTTAGCGATTAAATGGCCCGGGAACGACATCCCTGATGAAAGGCTTCAATTTAAAAGCTCTGTAAACCTGTTTATAAATCTCTTTGCTCATTTATCTGAAGATTATACGCTGATTGAAGAAACTCAGGATGATGCCAGTTATATTGAGATTAAAGAAGGCGCCCCTACAGGAACGTATAAAGTAATTGATGGGGAAGGAAATATTGTTTTTGAAAAGTATGAGCCACAAAAATAACCTATTGCTCAGGAAGGTTAAAATAGAATAAAAAATAAGCAAGTATGGCAAGCACCAGTACCGTTGCACACCCAAAAACAATTAAAAACCGCTTTCGGCTTTGTTTTCTTTCATCCAGAAGTTTTTCCTGAAACCTCTTAAATTCAAGGGGTGACATTTTTTTAGTGTCGGTAAATTTTGAATAGGCACCGTTGTTTTCAATGACGTCTTTTTCAAATATACTTGTCCGTTTTCTCTTATTACTTTTAAGAGAAACGAGAAAAGGTTGAAAGTTGCTTAAAAATGCCATAAAAATTACTTTACTTTTCTAACCTTTTTTAAATTTAGAAAATTCTGTGGATTGATTCCCAGACCTTGTACATTTTTACCGGTAAACCTGACGGCCTCGTCATAGTATAAAGGAACAATGGGAGCATCCTGAATCATAATGGAGTCCATTTTTCTGTAGATTTCCTTTCGGTTATTAATGTCAGTCAAAGTTTTGGCGTGTATATACAAACTGTCATATACTTTATTTTCATAAAACGTATAATTGGGTCCCCGGGGGGTATGGTTTGGGCTATAAAAAAGGGATAAATAGCTTTCGGCATCGGGATAATCTGCAATCCAGCTGGAGCGAAAAGCATCCAGCGAGCCATTCGCCCTGGCCTGCCGTATCGATGATGACGGTACAATGTCAATAGTGACTTTAATACCTGTTTTTTCAAGTTCGCGTTGCAGGTATTCATAAATGTCTTGATAATTACTATCTGTCGTAAAGGTAATCTCGGGACTTTTATCACCGCTTTCGGCTATGTATTGCTCCAGATAATCTCGAGCCAATTCAGGCTGGTAAGTATATCCTTCCACAAAGTCAAAGCCTGCCAGTCCTCTGGGAATGATTCCGTTCTCAGCAGGAAAACCAATGCCGTTGCGCAAATATTGGATCAATTTCTTTCGATCAAAACCATAGTTTAGCGCTTTTCTAAAAAGCGGGGATTGCAATGCGGGATTATTGGATTTTGTTTGTAATGCAATAAATTCGGTATTGAGGTAAGGTCCTTTAATCATAGATACCTCGTCGGAGTACCGGGGTTTAAGTTTTCCATCTGCTGTTAAGAGTTCGTCTTTATAAGAAGCGTCAAGTCCTGAAATAAAATCTATTTTCCCCTGGGTAAACTGTAAAAACTCACTTTGCTTATCAGGCAAAAAAGTAACGGCAACGGCTTCCAGATAGGGCAAGCTATTTCCTGAAGCATCTTTTTCAAAATAAGCATTGTTCTTTCTGAACACAAGCTTGATATTTTCTTCCCAAAGTTTAAAGTAAAACGGACCTGTTCCAATGGGGTTTGAGCGAAAATTAGTCCCGTAATGATCCACAACCTCGTGGGGTACCACAGAGCTATAGCGCATAGCCATAAGGCCCATAAAGGGTGGAAACGCCTCTTTCAACCGGATTTCAAAGAGCGTGTCATTTACTGCGTAATAATCGGCTACATTTTGCAATACCCAGCTTCCGGGTGAGGCTATTGTGGGGTCTTTCAATCGGTCAAAGCTGTACACAAAATCCTGCGCAACCACCTTGCGGGTGGAGTCGTTCCCAAAAAGTGCGTGTTTGTGAAAAAAAACATCATCCCTGAGATAAAAAGAATAGGTGAGTGTGCTGTCATTGATTTCCCAGCGTTTGGCGATATCCGGTTGGATGTTTAAAGCGTCATCCAGTTGCACCAGGCCGTTAAACAGCTGATTGGTTGCCCATATGGTTGAGGCATTACGGGCAAACGCAGGATCGAGCGAAGCGATGTTTTGGTGCTCGTTATAACGAAAGACCAGATGATCCCTTTCACGGTTCTCAGAGTCTGTACAGGAAAGGATTGAAAAAACAAGACTTATGAAAAGCAGGTGTTTAGTTTTGAAAATAAATTTCATAAGGTGATGTTGTTTTTTGAATGCGAAGGCAAAAGCCCGTTACTTAATTATTTTGTACTTTTGCCCTCCCGGCAATTTTCCAAAAATACAAGAATGAACCGTAGAAAAAAAGTCGCTTTTTATACTTTAGGCTGTAAATTGAATTTTTCAGAAACCTCTACCATTGCGCGCAATTTTACCGATGAAGGATTTGACCGTGTTGATTTTTCTGAACCCGCTGATATTTATGTGATTAACACCTGTTCTGTTACAGAAAATGCAGATAAGCGTTTTAAATCAATTGTGAAAAAGGCACAGAGCACAAATCCTGATGCCTTTGTGGCTGCAGTGGGCTGCTATGCCCAATTAAAACCCGAGGAACTTGCCGAAATTGATGGAGTAGACCTTGTGCTGGGTGCTACCGAAAAATTTAAAATAACAGATTACCTGAACGATCTGTCAAAGAATGATTTTGGCGAAGTCCATTCCTGTGAAATCAGCGATGCTGATTTTTATGTGGGAGCTTACTCCATTGGTGACCGCACCCGTGCATTTTTAAAAGTCCAGGACGGTTGTGATTATAAATGTACCTATTGCACCATACCCCTTGCACGCGGAATTTCGCGTAGTGACAAACTTGATAATGTAGTGGAAAACGCCAAAGAAATTTCAGATCAGGGAATCAAGGAAATTGTATTGACAGGGGTGAATATTGGTGATTATGGAAAAGGAGAATTTGGCAACAAGCGTCATGAAAACACGTTTCTTGATTTGGTAGAAGCTTTGGATGATGTTGAAGGTATTGAACGTTTGCGCATTTCTTCCATCGAGCCCAATTTGTTGAAAAACGAGACCATTGAGTTTGTGGCTGATTCAAATACCTTTGTGCCGCATTTTCACATCCCGTTGCAATCGGGAAGTAATGTTATCTTAAAGAAGATGAAGCGCCGCTATATGCGGGAACTTTACACAGATCGTGTAGAAAAAATCAAAGATGTGATGCCTCATGCCTGTATTGGCGTTGATGTGATTGTAGGCTTTCCCGGTGAAACCGAGGATGAATTTCTGGAGACCTATCATTTTTTAAATGAGCTGGATATTTCATATTTGCACGTATTTACCTATTCTGAAAGGGATAATACCGAGGCTGCAGCAATGGATGGCGTAGTGCCTCAAAAAAGAAGGGCCAAACGCAGTAAAATGCTGCGTGGTTTGTCTGCAAAAAAAAGAAGGGCTTTTTATGAGTCGCAATTGGGCACTATAAGGACCGTGCTGTTTGAAGGTGAAAACAAAGAAGGATATATTCACGGGTTTACAGAGAATTATGTAAAAGTAAAATACCCCTGGAATCCGGATCTGGTCAATACCCTCCATCAAGTAAGACTCACTGAAATTGATGCAGACGGACTGGTAAGGTTTGAATTTGTGAATGAAAAGGTTTTGAGTGCATAAAAAAAGGCATACCAAAAAAGGTAAGCCTAACCATATACTTCTAACGTTGTACTTCTAATTTCGTACTTTAAATATTGATTCCCACAGGAAGTAAACCTTTATACTTTCTGCGATTCCTTCTGATGAAGGATGTTACCTCAACACAGGTGGGAACCAGGCTGATATTGCGGTTTTTAACTTCTTCAAAAACAGCTTCCAAAAAAGGATCTGCATAGCCCTTTTCTATCATCTCATCGGGCATTTCAAATTTGGTAAGGAAAATTTTTCGTTCTTGAAGGCTGTATTCGATACGCGCCATTTGGTTATCCAGGTGAAACTCAAATTGTCTTAAGAAGTCATTGTCTTTTATTTCTACTTCGCTTGTCATAATTTAATAACCTATATTACTTACTATTGCTAAAACGCTACAAAATTGTTTTCAGAGTAGGCTGTATATAGAAAATCTATTAAATAAACAGTTTACCTATGGTAAAATACTGCTGGGGAAAATTTTATTCTTTTCAGGATTTCTTATGCTGAAGAATTAATCCTTAATTTTGCCTTACAAATTTACGAAAAATAGTTGATTATCTCCTGTAGGACTTGTTAATTAAAAAAATGGATCCAAATAAAACCCACATATATTTTGTTCCCGGACTTGCTGCAGGTAAAGAAATTTTCAGGAATATAGAATTGCCTGAAGAGCATTTTATCATTCACTATCTGGAATGGTTAATACCTGAAGAAAAAGAAAGCATTTCCCATTATGCCAAACGAATGGCAAACCTTGTGGAACATGATGATGCTGTGCTGATAGGGGTTTCTTTCGGAGGTGTGATGGTGCAGGAAATGAGTGCTTTTCTTAAGTTAAAAAAAATGATCATCATATCCAGCGTAAAGTCTAAACACGAGTTACCATTGCGCTTGATCATTGCCAGAAAAACCCTCGCTTATAAACTGCTACCCACGCGGTTGGTTTTAAGCACTGATGACTTAACCAAATTTGCCATCGGGCCAAAAACCAAAAAAAGGCTTCAAATATATCAGGAATACCTGTCTGTTCGTGATGCGGGGTACCTGGATTGGGCGATTGAAAAAATGGTGTGCTGGGACCGCGACACACCTGATGAAAATGTCATTCACATTCACGGCAGTGATGACATTGTTTTTCCTATTGAAAAGATCAAAAACTGTATTGTACTGGAGGGGGGCACCCACATAATGATTCTCAATAAATTCAGGTGGTTTAATAAGGAATTGCCAAAAATCATTCTTGGGTAAATGTTTGTTAATATGCTTCTTGTTTTTTTTAAATTATGTATCTTTCATGAAATTTAGATTTTACTGTATTTAACCTCTAATAGTAACCTCAAAGATGAAAATAGTATATAAAATTGCGTTTGTGTGTCTCCTGATTTGTGTGAGCGGCCTCCTGATATTTGCAGTACAGGAAGCACCCACAGATGAAATATTTGAATCAAAGCGTTTGAATGATTACAATGTGTATGCATTACCACTTCCTGAATATATAGATTTTGCCGGAGAACCGGCCCCCATTAACGACCCGGATGTGAGGGAACGCCTTGACCGGGAACTATTGGTCAACACGTACTGGCAATCCAACGGTTTATTAATGTTTAAAAGGGCAGGCAAAGCTTTTCCTGTTATTGAACCCATCCTGAAAGAATATGGAATTCCCGATGATTTTAAATATCTGGCCGTAATAGAAAGCGGTTTGCAAAACGTGGTTTCTCCTGCGGGAGCCAGGGGTATATGGCAGATTATGCCCTCAACCGCAAGGGAGTTAGGTCTGGAAGTCAATGATAATGTTGACGAACGGTATGATCTTGAAAAATCCACAATAGCTGCCTGTAAGTATCTCCTCGCTTCAAAAGAACGTTTTGGAAGCTGGACACTGGCTGCTGCAGCATACAATGCCGGCAATGCCGGAATCAACAGAAGATTGGATGGTCAGGAAGTTGAAGATTATTATAACCTTTTGCTTGGGGAGGAAACCGGACGCTATATTTTCAGGATTCTTGCTCTAAAAGAGATTATGAGCAACCCCAAAAAATATGGATTTAATTTCAGGGAGAAAGACCTTTACAATTTGGTACCTTCATTTAAAGTTGAAGTAGATACACCGGTGACAGACCTCGCTGCTTTTGCTAAAAAGTTTGATATCAACTATAAGGTTTTAAAAATTCACAATCCCTGGTTAAGAGAACCAAAGCTCAACAACAAATCAAGAAAGATGTATTATATTGAAATCCCGAACAAAGGGTATTATCTTACCGGGCTTTAATTTTTATTAGTAACAGAAAATGAAGTATATGACATTGATTATTTTACTTATCATCATAGGGCTTTTAGCCGGATTATTTAGTGGTTTACTTGGTGTGGGTGGAGGTATCGTGATGATTCCCCTTATGGTTTTTGCATTGGGTTTTACACAACACGAAGCACAGGGCACAAGCCTTGCCGTGTTAGCAGTACCTGTAACCCTCATAGCTGCCTATAGTTATTACAATGCCGGACATGTTAATTGGAAGTATGCTGCCGTGATTGCCGTGACATTTGTGGTGGGAGCTTATTTTGGATCTAAGATTGCGATTTCAATCGATCAGGGGATGCTTAAAAAAATATTTGGAATTATCCTGATTATTGTTGCTCTGCGGTTGATTTTCTGGAAATAAGCTATTTGTTAGCGTCCACAAGGCCTTCTTCTTTCTCATCATAATTCAACAATAACGAAATCCCGTTTCTGAAGGACTCATAGTTCAATGAGTATGAAGTGGAATAAGACTCGTTGTAATGATGCAAAACCCCCCTGCGCACGTCAAGAATTTTTTTATTGCTGTCGAGAAAAAAAGATGTGGGAAAGCCCAGGCTGTGTTTTAATGTTCTGATAATGTGACAGTTTTTATTGTCCAGTTCATCAACATATAATATAGTAACACTTCTGTCATATTCACGGGCCACTTTTTTAACTTCTTTTTTCTTGTCCCAAAACAAAATAACAAAATCAATCTCGTCTTTATGTTGTTTTGCAATCTCATTAAGTGCCGGAATTTCACCGGAGCCGGGAGTACACCACGATGCATATGTCATTAAAAAAACAGGCTTTTCAAATTTACTGAACTGTACTTTTCTCCCACTGGTTTTTTTTACCGTAAAATCATCAAAGTAGCTGCCATTAATAACGTGTTTTACAAGGGAGTCAAATAAAAACTCAGCACGATCAAAATCCTTGGCCCGATATGCCATTTTTACTTTCTTATTGTAAGGTCGTATGTTTTTTGAAATAACGTCAGAGAAATACTGCTCATGAAGTTCCTGACTACTGAGAGAAAAAGAAACCGATAAGAAGATACAAAGTAAAAATCTTACCATACAATTCATTTAAAACGACACAATAAAAGTAAGAATTATTTACTGTATCTGTGCTGATTTAAATAAAAAGTAAGACAAACTACCTGAAAATCAGGTTAAATGGTGGTTTTTGAGAGGTTTTTTGGAATTAAAAAAGCCTAAATGCGTTTCATTTGCTCTTTCATCATTTTTATTTGTTCACCCAGCATATTGTGCTTGTCCAGTTTTTTAGCTTCGGTGAGAAGCATCTGCGCTTCCCTTTTTCTGCGTTTGGTCATCGCAATCCCGGCAAGGTTCAATTTGGCCATCGCCAGGTCGGCATTCATGGAAAGGCCCAGTTGTATTGCTTTTTTAAAATACTTTTCTGCCTGGTTCATATTGGTTTGAGAAACCATCAGGCCATGGAGGTAATTGTAATATCCTTGTTGTTTTCTCACAAGAGAAGCTTCCGGGTTTTTAATTTTATCGAGCCATTTTTTTGCACCGGCAAAATCCTGTTTCCGCAAACGTAAAAATGCAAGCAGTATAATTTCGTTTTTATAATATAAAAAGATGAAAATGGAAGACAATAGGATATACATGATACCATTGCCGATATTACCTTCTGTGAACTGCCATACAGCAAGGCCAATGATCAAAGCTGCAAGGATTAATTTTATATTTTTGTGAAACATATTTCGGGTTTTATTTGAGTTGCCAAAGGTAGTAAAAACAAATAAAAATTATTTAATAAATCCATTTGTCAAACTGAAAAAGGTTTGTATATTTGCACCCGCCTACGCACCGATAGGAATCGGCGCTTCGGCGGGCAAGCCCGCAGAATACTAAAGGCTTGACTTTTTAGAGTATTTCTCAAAAAAATCAAAAAGAAACAATTTTTACAGAAGATAAAGATTTACAATCATGAGCAAAAGAACATTTCAGCCATCGAAAAGAAAAAGAAGAAACAAACACGGTTTTAGAGAGCGTATGGCTTCTGTAAACGGAAGAAAAGTGCTTGCAGCTCGCAGAGCTAAGGGCAGAAAGAAATTGTCTGTATCTTCTGAAACACGACACAAAAAATAATGCTTTCATTATTTAAAATACAAGGTGTTACTTTTTTAAGTAACACCTTTTTTTATACCTTAACATCAGTGTTCCATATAAAGTTATTGTAAATGCCAAGAAATAAAGACCTTAAATCCATTTTGATTATTGGCTCGGGACCCATCGTCATCGGGCAAGCTTGTGAATTTGATTATTCGGGAAGCCAGGCTTTGCGCTCCCTTCGTGAAGACGGGATTGAAACCATCCTTATCAATTCAAACCCGGCAACCATTATGACCGATCCTGCCATGGCAGATCACATTTATTTGTTGCCGCTCACCACAAAATCAATCATTCAGATTTTAAAAGAACATCCTCAAATCGATGCCGTACTTCCCACAATGGGAGGTCAAACGGCTTTGAACCTGTGTATTGAAGCAGATGAAAAGGGTATCTGGCAAGACTTTGGTGTAAAAATCATTGGGGTGGATATCAACGCCATCAATATAACCGAAGACCGGGAGCAATTCCGTAACCTGATGGAACAAATTGGTGTGGGAATGGCACCTCAGGCAACGGCAACATCTTTCCTGAAAGGAAAAGAAATTGCACAACAATTTGGTTTTCCATTGGTGATTCGCGCATCATACACCCTGGGCGGTGCGGGTGCCTCCATCGTTTACAAAGCCGAAGATTTTGACAGACTCCTGGAACACGGTCTGGAGATATCACCTATACACGAAGTGATGATCGATAAAGCCCTTATCGGTTGGAAGGAATATGAATTGGAATTACTTCGTGATAAAAATGACAATGTAGTCATTATCTGTTCCATAGAAAATATGGACCCGATGGGAATCCACACAGGAGACTCAATAACAGTAGCACCGGCAATGACGTTATCTGACCGTACCTATCAGCGTATGCGCGATATGGCCATCAAAATGATGCGCAGCATTGGCGATTTTGCCGGTGGATGTAACGTGCAGTTTGCCGTAAGCCCTGATGAAAAAGAAGATATTATCGCCGTGGAAATCAATCCGCGTGTATCGCGTTCTTCCGCCTTGGCATCCAAAGCAACAGGTTACCCCATTGCAAAAATAGCTGCTAAACTGGCTATTGGCTACAACCTTGACGAATTAAGCAACCAAATAACCAAATCCACTTCGGCACTTTTTGAGCCTACTTTGGATTATGTGATTGTAAAAATACCACGCTGGAACTTTGACAAATTTGAAGGCAGTGACCGTACATTAGGACTTCAAATGAAGTCAGTGGGTGAAGTGATGGGTATTGGCCGTTCCTTTCAGGAAGCGCTTCATAAAGCCACCCAATCCCTGGAAATCAAGAGAAATGGGTTGGGAGCCGATGGAAAAGGCTACAAGGATTATGATCAAATCATCGAAAAACTTACCTATGCCAGCTGGGACCGGGTGTTTGTAATATATGACGCCATTCAAATGGGAATCCCCTTAAGCCGCATTCACGAAATTACCAAAATTGATATGTGGTTCCTCAAGCAATATGAAGAACTGTACCATCTTGAAAAAGAAATTTCAAAATATGAAATTGACACGGTGCCGCGCGAACTCGTTTTAGAGGCAAAACAAAAAGGCTATGGTGACCGCCAGATTGCCCATATGCTGGATTGCCTTGAAAGCGAAGTGTACAAGAAACGCGAGGAAATGAACATCAAACGCGTCTATAAACTAGTTGATACCTGTGCTGCCGAATTTAAAGCAGAAACCCCTTACTATTATTCCACTTTTGAAAATGAAGTGGAACCCGCCAACGGCGGCGAAAGTTATGCCGCCAATGATAGTGTGGTTTCCGATAAGAAAAAAATCATTGTACTGGGCTCCGGTCCAAACCGCATCGGTCAGGGAATCGAATTTGACTACTGTTGTGTTCACGGGGTTTTGGCTGCATCTGAATGCGGTTATGAAACCATCATGATCAACTGCAATCCTGAAACCGTCTCCACAGACTTTGATATATCAGACAAACTCTATTTTGAGCCTGTGTTCTGGGAACATATCTATGATATCATTCGCCACGAAAAGCCCGAAGGCGTCATCGTTCAGTTAGGCGGGCAAACAGCCCTTAAACTAGCGGAAAAGTTAGACCGCTACGGTATAAAAATCATCGGTACAACCTTTGAATCCTTAGACCTTGCTGAAGACCGCGGAAGCTTTTCAACCTTATTGAAAGAAAACAGCATTCCGTATCCTGAATTTGGTGTAGCTGAAACTGCTGAAGAGGCACTGGCTATCGCAGATGAATTGGATTTCCCCATTTTGGTGAGGCCTTCCTATGTATTGGGTGGTCAAGGAATGAAAATTGTCATCAATAAAAAAGAACTGGAAGAACACGTGGTCGATTTGCTGCGTAAAATTCCAAACAACAAACTCCTTTTAGACCATTATCTCGACGGGGCTATTGAAGCCGAAGCCGATGCCATTTGTGACGGTGAGAATGTCTACATCATCGGGATTATGGAGCATATAGAGCCTTGCGGTATTCATTCAGGAGATTCTAATGCAACGCTGCCACCTTTTAATTTAGGTGAATTTGTAATGCAACAGATTAAAGACCATACCAAGAAGATTGCTTTGTCACTCAACACCGTTGGATTGATCAACGTGCAGTTTGCCATTAAAGACGATATCGTTTACATTATTGAAGCCAACCCGCGCGCTTCAAGAACAGTACCCTTTATCGCCAAGGCGTATGGTGAACCGTATGTCAATTACGCCACCAAAGTGATGCTGGGCGAAAAGAAAGTAACCGACTTTGATTTCAACCCGCAACTGAATGGCTTTGCCATCAAGCAACCGGTCTTCTCTTTTAACAAGTTCCCGAATGTCAACAAACAGCTGGGACCCGAAATGAAGAGTACAGGCGAGAGCATTCTCTTTATCGACGATTTGAAGGACGACGCCTTTTATGAGTTGTACAGCAGAAGAAAGATGTATTTGAGCAAGTAAATTTTAAACATTATTTTATTTTAAACCTCGGCATTAGTCGAGGTTTTTTTGTTTTGAAATATGTGCAGATGTTATTCATTTTAATTTTCAAAAATGATATATTTATAATCCAACCCTCATAACCCAAAATTATGACTGATAAACAAAAACATGCCACAGCATACTGGAAGGAAAATATCAAATATGTCGCCATTCTCCTTTTTGTTTGGTTTGCTGTTTCTTATGGTGCCGGAATTTTATTTAAAGATGCTTTGGATGCATTTCAAATTGGTGGGTTTCCTCTTGGTTTTTGGTTTGCGCAACAGGGATCCATCTATGTCTTTGTCATTCTGATATTTGTCTATGTACGCTTGATGAACAAACTGGACAAAAAATACGGATTTAATGAATAAGGTTCAACAACTTAAAGCCACAAAAGAATGACGGTACAAATATGGACATATATAATCGTGGGTATCACATTTGCACTTTATATTGGCATAGCAATCTGGTCACGGGCAGGTTCAACAAAAGACTTTTACGTGGCCGGTGGAGGTGTGGGCCCGCTGGCAAATGGTATGGCAACCGCTGCAGACTGGATGAGTGCTGCCTCATTTATCTCTATGGCAGGATTGATATCATTTATGGGATATGATGGTACGGTTTATTTAATGGGATGGACCGGTGGTTATGTCTTATTGGCCCTGTTACTGGCTCCTTATCTTAGGAAATTCGGTAAGTTTACTGTACCCGACTTTATTGGTGACAGATATTATTCAAAAACAGCCAGGTCTGTTGCCGTGGTTTGTGCTTTGATTGTTTCCTTTACCTATGTTGCCGGACAAATGCGGGGTGTGGGTGTTGTTTTTTCCAGGTTTCTGGAGGTAGATATCAATACAGGTGTTCTTATCGGAATGATCATTGTCTTGTTTTATGCAGTTCTTGGGGGTATGAAAGGCATTACCTATACGCAAGTGGCACAATACTGTGTTTTGATTTTTGCTTTTATGGTACCGGCTATTTTTATCTCGATACAAATGACCGGAAATCCCATACCTCAAATTGGTATGGGAAGCACCCTTGCAGACGGCTCGGAAACCTATCTGATAGATAAGCTGAATGGCTTGTCAACAGAACTGGGCTTTTCTGAGTATACCAGCGGCAGCAAATCCATGACAGATGTATTTGCAATTACGTTGGCCCTTATGGTGGGTACTGCCGGTTTACCTCATGTGATTATTCGGTTTTTTACGGTAAAAAAAGTGAGAGATGCCAGAAAGTCTGCCGGTTTAGCATTGCTGTTCATTGCGATACTTTATACAACGGCCCCTGCGGTTGCCGTTTTTGCCCGTACAAATTTGATTGAAACCGTAAGCAATAAAGAATATGCAGATATGCCGGAATGGTTTTCAAAATGGGAAGAAACCGGTTTACTGAAATTCAATGATAAAAACGAGGATGGTGCTATTCAGTATGTAGCAGATGCTTCTGTTAATGAATTGACTATTGACAATGATATTATGGTGCTGGCAAACCCCGAAATTGCAAAGCTGCCAAATTGGGTAGTTGCATTGCTGGCAGCAGGAGGTTTAGCCGCGGCTCTTTCTACAGCTGCCGGACTCTTGTTAGTTATCTCTTCCTCAATATCTCATGATTTAATCAAGAAAATGATTAAACCCAACATTTCAGAAAAAACAGAATTAGCAATCGCAAGAGTTTCGGCTATTGGTGCGGTTTGTGTCGCCGGATACTTTGGAATTAATCCGCCGGGGTTTGTGGCAGCAGTTGTTGCCCTGGCTTTTGGCTTTGCAGCTGCTTCCTTTTTTCCGGCAATAATCTTGGGAATATTTTATAAAAAAATGAACAAAGAAGGCGCAGTGGGTGGTATGATTGTGGGAATGCTTTTGATGCTTTTCTATATTATGAAATTCAAATTTGGTGTTTTTGACGGAGGGAAAGAAGCTGTAGCAGCACTACAAGAAAGCTGGTGGTTTGGAATTTCGCCTGAAGGTTTTGGAACCATTGCCATGCTTGTAAATTTTGCTTTTGCATTGATAGTTAATACATTTACCAAAGAACCTCCTAAAAAGGTTCAAAGAATGGTTGAAAAAATCAGAATTCCCTCCGGTGCAGGTAAAGCTGTGAAACATTAGGGGTACACTATTTAAAATCGAAGCATATGAGTTTTTATAAAATAAAAGATCTTGAGCATTACTTTAAAGCCTATAAAAAATCGGTCAAGGATGCCCACATTCTCTTTTTTATAACAAGAAGAAAGGTATATTTTGAGTAAATAATTTACCCTTCCAGTCATGTAAATAACTGAAAGGGTACTTTTTTTTAAGATAAAAGTTTTCTGTGTGTATTAATTCTATCTACCTTTTTTTATTTTGAAAATAGATAAGAGGTCCTATTATTGGAGTTAAAAGCAATAATAAAATTTGGCTTTTATTTTCATTATTTTTAATAATATCAACAATAGCCCAAATAAGTAGGAATAATGAAAGTAAAATTAAAAGTGTTCCTAAAAAGTAATACATTTTATAAAAGTTTAAATACGGCATACTCTTTTTCAGGTTAAAACTAGCAAAGAATAAAAATAAATACAAAGCATAAATTTTAAAATATTCTTAAAAAATTTAATTAATCACTAAGAAGTTTGGAAGTGTAAGATTGATAGAATAATTAGTAACTTTAAAACGAAAAATTTATTTCTATGAGTTACTACACCATCAAAAACCTCGAGCATTACTTCAAAGCCTATAAAAAATCGGTTAAAGACCCCAAAGGATTCTGGGACAAAATAGCCGATGAAAACTTCACCTGGTACCGCAAGTGGGATAATGTGCTGGAGTATGATATGCAGGAAGCCGAGTTTACTTGGTTTGACGGGGCCAAACTCAACATCACCAAAAACTGCATCGACCGCCATTTGGCCAAGCGTGGCGATAAAACCGCCATCCTCTTTGAACCCAACAACCCCAAAGAGGAAGCACAATATATTACCTATACCCAATTGTATGAACGCGTTGCCAAAATGGCCAATGTCCTGCAGGAGCAAGGCATCCAAAAAGGGGACAGGGTTTGCATTTATTTACCCATGATTCCAGAGCTGGCTGTTTCCGTTTTGGCGTGTGCCCGCATTGGTGCCGTGCATTCAGTTGTGTTTGCAGGCTTTTCAGCGAAAGCTTTGGAAACCCGTATCAACGATTCAGATTGTAGCATCGTGATCACTGCAGACGGTGGCTTTCGCGGAAACAAAACCATCGACCTCAAAGGCATCGTGGATGAAGCCTTAAAAAACTGCCCCGATGTAAAAAGCGTGCTGGTGGTCAAGCGCACGAAAACCGAAATCACCATGAAAGAAGGCCGCGACCATTGGCTGCAACCCTTGCTGGACAAAGCCTCAGTCAACCACGTGGCCGAAATCATGAAAGCCGAAGACCCGTTGTTTATCCTCTACACTTCCGGCTCCACCGGGAAACCCAAAGGCATGCTGCACACCACCGCCGGCTATATGGTGTATGCGGCCTATACGTTTAAAAACGTCTTTCGCTATGAAGAAAACGATGTCTATTGGTGTACGGCCGATATCGGCTGGATTACCGGGCATTCGTATATCGTTTATGGTCCGCTCTTAAACGGGGCAACCACCGTGATGTTTGAAGGCGTACCTTCTTATCCTGACCATGGCCGTTTTTGGGAAATCGTGGAAAAGCATAAAATCACTCAGTTTTATACAGCCCCCACGGCGATACGCGCTTTGGCGAAAGAAAACCTGGACTATGTGGAAAAATATGATTTATCCTCTTTGAAGGTCATCGGTTCTGTGGGTGAGCCCATTAACGAAGAGGCCTGGCACTGGTATAATGATCACGTGGGTAAAAAGCGCTGCCCGCTGGTGGATACCTGGTGGCAGACAGAAACCGGAGGAATCCTTATTTCGCCTTTACCGTTTGTTACACCTACAAAACCTACTTATGCATCTTTACCATTGACCGGGGTACAACCGGTGCTGATGGACGAATTGCGCAATGAGATTGAAGACAATCAGGTGGTGGGGAGTTTGTGCATGAAGTTTCCCTGGCCGGGCATGGCACGCACCATCTGGGGTGACCACGAGCGCTTCAGGCAAACTTATTTTTCAGCCTTTCCCGGAAAGTACTTCACGGGTGACGGAGCCTTGCGCGATGAGGTGGGCTACTACCGCATCACGGGGCGTATGGATGACGTGGTCATCGTTTCGGGACACAACCTGGGCACGGCACCCATTGAAGATGCCATCAACGAGCATCCCGCGGTTGCCGAAAGCGCTATCGTTGGTTTTCCGCACGATATTAAAGGCAATGCCTTGTACGGGTTTGTCATCTTAAAAGAAACCGGTGCCGGAAGGGATCAAAACAACCTGCGCAAAGAAATCAACGACCTGATTACCGACCAGATTGGGCCCATCGCCAAACTCGATAAAATTCAGTTTGTTCCCGGCTTGCCCAAAACCCGCTCCGGGAAGATTATGCGGCGCATCTTACGAAAGATAGCGGAAGGTGATTTCTCGAACTTTGGCGATATTTCCACCTTGCTGAATCCTGAAGTGGTGGAGGAAATAAAAGTGAATCGAATGTAGGATATCAACCCTCTCAGGGTTTTGAACCCTGAGAGGGTTACTCTAAGGATACCATTTCTTCATCCTCGTCTTCAGAAGCCCTTTTCAACAACTTCTCATTCTGCTGCTTGCTGGCTTTGGCGCCCAGTTTTTTCAGGTTCTCCACCCGTTTGATGAGGTTGCCTTTTCCGGTGAGTTTGACCATGGCGTTTTCATAGGACTTTTGCACGGTGCCAATCTGGTTGCCCACTTTGATGAGTTCATCGGTCAAGTTTACAAAAGAGTCATATAAACGTCCCGCCTGCGTGGCAATCTCGATGGCGTTTTCTTTCTGCTTTTCATTCTGCCACATACTGTCGATGGTTTTCAACACCGCCAGCAGGGTCGTGGGGGTCACGATGATGATGTTCTTTTCAAAGGCATCACTGTACAAAGCCGGGTATTCCATAGAAGCAATCGCAAAAGCAGACTCGATGGGGATAAACAGCAACACAAAATCAGGGCTTTCCATTTCATAGATCTGATGGTAGTTTTTTTCGCCCAGTTCGCTTACCCGTTTCCTGACGGAAAGCAGGTGGTTTTTTAAATGCTGGGGTCTTTCGGTTTCTTCCGGTTCATTGATATAGCGCTCATAAGCCACCAACGAAACCTTGGAATCCACCACCAGTTTTTTGTCGCCCGGTAGATGAATAATCACATCAGGCATCACGCGCCGTCCTTCTTCGGTAGTGAAGCTTTGTTGTACAAAATACTCACTGTCTTTTTTGAGCCCGCTGCGTTCCAGGACACGCTCCAGGACGAGTTCGCCCCAGTTACCCTGCATTTTAGTGTCGCCTTTTAGGGCTTTGGTGAGGTTGGTGGTTTCTTTGCTCATCTGCTCGTTGAGCTCCTTTAACCCAATGATCTGCTGACGCAGGTCTGCCGTGCGGTTGATATCTTCCTTATTGGTTTCCTCCACCCGTTTTTCAAAATGCTGTATTTTTTCCTGTAGTGGCTTTAAGATGGCATCAATGTTTTCTTTGTTCTGGGTGGTGAACTTGGTGGACTTTTCATCCAGTATTTTGTTGGCGAGGTTTTCAAATTCCTTTTGAAAGCGTTCCTGCAGTTTTTCGACTTCGGCTTTTTGCTCGTCGTTGCGTTGTTTGAGGTTGTCAAAATCGGCATTGCGGCGGGTGAGCTCCAGGGCGAGTTGGTCTTTTTCTGACCGGATGCCCTCCCGGTCTTGCTCCAGTTCGTTGATGCGTCCCTGAAGTTTGCTTTCATTCTCTGCTTGCGAACGCAGCCGTTCTTCCAGCGAGGACACCCCCGCTTTTTGTTTGAGGTTGCTGATAAAAACCCCCAGGGCGATGCCAATGGCGAGAAAGAGGATGCTGAGAAGGAGGATGGTAAGGGTACCGGTCATTGTTACTGTTGTTTTTGTAAAGATATTTATTTTGTACTACTAAAGAAATAGATTTTGGGAAAGGTTATCTTTTTTTTGGCGTAATATTATGGTGGAACCATCCACTCGATTAGGTGGGTTTTTTACTTTAATTTTTATGTAATTCCAAAGAAAAATCCTTCTGGATTTTGAATTTCAAAATTCGGGTTTTTATTATCTAACATCCAAACTTTATTTTCTGGGTGTTTATAAAAAGATATTCCATCAATATTTAAAACCTCAGAAAAATCTCTGTCTTTTATATTGTCTATGGGATAAATTATACTGAAATCTGTACTAATAAGATATCCTTTTCCATTTATGTTTTTAGGAATTAATTGCCCATCCCAATCGTCTATGCTATTAATGGCAAATGGTTCAATTTTATTAATTGTTCTTGTATGTTTTAAATTGTAAGTATGAAATAAATCTATCCATTTAATAGTATTTTCAGAAACCTTTGATTTAATTTTTTCAGCATTTCGTAATATTTTATTCTTATAAAAATTAATACTTAATTGCCAAGAGTCATCAGTAAATAATGCAGCAATTTCTATAGATGCTGAACGAGACCTAATTCCTGCTTGATAGATTTTAACTGCTGTTAAATTTGGTAATCCAGTTTCAACCAAAATAGATAATTCTTGTAGAATTTCTGAGGCTACTTCATGACCTTTGTCGTCTAATTTTCTTGCAATTCCATTAAGAACCCATGGAAGTTTAAAAGAAAAATGCTCTTTTATTATTCTTGAAGCACCTTCTATTCTATTAATTTCTGTCATTGAATCTCCCCCTATCCAATGTGTTCTAATCAAATGCAAATCATCATTTTCAAGGTAAGCTTCACGTAATACAGGAACGTGATTGATAAGATCTTCAATTTTGGTCAACAGAATTATTTTGTTATTAATAGAATAATCATCTGAGTCAATAAAAACTGAAATCAATTCAATAATTTCATTGAGTTTATCTTCTATTTTTAAATCGCTTTGTAAGGGAATTCCTGAGCCAATATGTTTTTGCCAATTAACCTTATCTTCTCCAACCGATTTAACTATTCCCTTTACCCTATGTTTAATAATTTTAATAAACTCCTTTTTAGTTATTTCCTCATCATCCTTTGAAATCTGGAGATAGGCCAAAGACTTTCTTAAGTAATCTTCAACCCAGGTCACATCTAATGAATCTTCGCTTCCTAAATATTTGTGAAGTGTAAGCAAAGTGTCATCTATTAAGTCTAATCTTTCAACAAGAAAATCTTCAACTTCATCAGTAACTGAATCAAATGAGTTTTCAGATATAAGTTGTAAAAATTGATTAAAATCTAAACCTGAAAGTCGAGTTGAAACAATTTTTAAATATTTTATAGTTGCCAACAAACCACTTTGTACACGATTAATATTTGATTTATTAAAATAACCATCAATTAATCTTGTGTCTCTTCTAACTTGCCAAGAACTTCTTGTTTTGTCAAGAGAAATTAATATTTTACCTTCATGGTCAACAAAAGCTCTACCAGCTCTTCCTGCAATATTCCAAAAATCTCCATGCTCAATTGGAATTTGCTTTGTACCATGAGGTTGAAATAATGTAGAAAATATAACTGATGAAACTCCTAGGTTTACACCTTGACCAAGTGTAGATGTAGCAATTATGATATATGGTTTTTCAGTACGCATTAACCTTTCTAAAGCTATTCTTGTATTTTCTGGTAAATCAGCATTATGGCAAATAATTCCTTTTTTTGCATACATTAACCAGTGGGAATGTTCTCCATCAAATTCAATACAAGATAATTCAAATGCTTTCCAATTATTTTGGCTTTTCCATATAAAGTCTTTTGCATCATCTCCAAGTACCTTGAGGTATGCTCTCGCTATCGTAAAGCATGACTTTTTAACTCCTACAAAAACTAAAACGGGACCAAAAGTAAATAACTTATGAGCTGTCATAGCAATTGCTTCATTTTTATCACTAGGGAAAAATCTGTCCTTTCTCTGGCGTTTTTGCCTTGATAGTTTTTCAGAAACAACAAAATTCCTATTAAAAGAATCTCTTTCATCATCAGCACTTTGCCAGTTCAAATTAACTCTTTTTCCTGTCCACTCTAAAACACCTAATCGTTCCTCGGATGGTCTCCAGTTGCTTTTATATACATTCTCACTTGAGAAAGTTAACCAATTAGATAGCTCCTCTGGATTTGGTAATACCGCAGATAATAAAATGAATTTGCCTTCATTTTTTTCAATATTATATTTTAATTCTTCTATTAGAAGTTCGCTTCTAATATACCTATCATTATCACCAAGCAAATGACCTTCATCTAAAATTATTAACTTTATAGATTTTTTTATTTCAGAATCACTTCTTAATAATGCTTTTGTTTTTTCTTGAGTAGCAATAATAACATCTGTTTCTTCAATTATTTTTTCATCGAGTTTATTAAATAAACTCCCTCCATATAATTGAGAAACCATTATTCCTGTTGATGTAAAAATTCTTTCTAAATCATTTTCTATTTCAAAAGCTAGTGACCTATATGGCGCAATAAAAAGAATTTTAGAATCGGGATATTTAATTTTACAATCCAGTATTCCAACTTCTGCAATTCTAGTTTTACCGCTACTTGTTGGCATACTAACAATAAGCCCATCATCTTTATTAATAACTTGTTCTAATGCTTTTCGTTGGGTAGAAAAAAATTCATGAATCTTTGTATATCTTGAAAATACATGAGAGTAAATGTATTTTTGAGCAAGCAATGGGAAATCACTATAATATCCTCCTATAACATTCCAAAATGATGCTTTTTCAACTCCATCAATAATTAGTAATAATAATCTAATAACCCACCACATATCTGGCTCCTTACGTGCTTCGGCTATGTCTTTTAGTAAGCGTAAATCTTCTTTAGCTTCTCTTAATAAACTCTGTGTTCCAAAATTTAAATACCCAACAAGTTTACCTAATGACTTTGCAATAACTAATTCATAAATACGAATAGGTAAATTGATTCTATTTACTTTTTTGCTTTGAGTCACAGAAGCATAGTCTTTTATGACTATGATTTCGCTTATTAGGTTTTGTAATCTAGTGAAGTCTCTTTTTAGAAAAAATGAAATCAAACTGGAAATTAGTGTATCGCCTTCGGCTTTTTGAATTAAAATAAATGATTTAGAATATTGAAATCCAGAATAATAAGCAAGTGACGAAATTAATACATAATAACTTCTATTATTAATTTCGTTGTTAGAAGAACCATATATGTATTCTAATATTCCAGCACCTTTTTCAAGTGTGCTTGATGCTTCTTCAATTAAATCACTTTCAGCAAGTCGGCATCCAAGGTTTAAATACTGAAAACCCAATAATGTTAAATTCTCATCCTTTAATTTATAGTTTGGGAAATTCTCTTTGTCTTCATTAGTGTTAAAAAGAATATATCTAGCATTAAGTTGAGCAATTTGATTTTGTAAATATTTATCGGAATTGTAATTCTCAATTTTTTCAAAAGTGCCTTTTATACTCATAAGCTATTAGGAGTTAAAAGTTTTTTTTCTGCTAAATCAAAAGCTTCTTCTATCAAAGTTTCCGGATTTTCAATTCCTAATGAAATAAATACTAAGTTTGGATTATCATTATCTAAATGTTTTTCGACTTTAGCAGAAGTTCTAGTGTCACTAAATAATAAACCAACATACGTAACGTCTTCGTTACTTTTTATAGCCTCTCTAACAAAATCGTCTAATCTTTCACCTAATTCCTCAGTTTCTGGATCCTTTAATAAAATGTCTGTTAATAGAGTATAAGATAACGGATGTTTATCCTTAGTTAAGGATTCCGAAACCATATTCACCGCTTGTTTGGTTGGTATTCCTCTAAATTTCGCCTCACCTAAGAAAACTTTTATATCTTCAGAGTCATCAATTAATAATACATCATCTCCTTTCATAGATTGCTCTACATTTGGATTATATCTAAATCGATAGATATGAGTTAGTTTTTTTTTTGTTGAACTACAAACATATTCACATAAAATAATTTCTGTTAAATTCCCCTTTTTTGTAGTTAGGTTTGTAGGTGTTTTTAAGGTTCTCTTTAAGTAATTTGAATATTCTGTAAAGCCAAGCTTTGCGTAATTTTTTACAAGTCTATCTATTCTTTCATCAGGATAATGATGTTTAATAATGTCATTAGAAAGCTGTTCTAATAAATCATTTCGACTATATTTTGCTTGTTCTGTTAATTCTCGATGACACTTAGTTGCAGTATGTGGATAGTCATTAGAATATAACCAATTACCAAAAGAGTTTGGTTTCGTTGGGTGTTTTCCAATTAAGTTATCTTGTTTACTCATATTTTAATCGTTGTTTTTTTTAAAATACAGCTAATGGTGTGTATATGGCATGTTCGGCATTAGAAAGCGATAATACTTCGAGTTTGCACTTAGCCAAAGCATTGTATTTAGTTTTAATTTAATCATTCTTAAATACCAAATCAACGATTTGGCGGTATTGATAAATAGTAATGATTTCGTAAAGTACCGAATGCCCTATTTGCTATAACCCTTGTTATCTTCATTTACCAATCCATATTGATAGCATTCTCGAGTTCATTGATAGTCTCTTTAATATATCTTTCTGTTGATTTCTCCGTTCGCATTCTTCTTCTATATTTGGTAGAGGATGTTTTATCGAACGCAACAGGTAAATCCCTTTTAATATACATCATTCCGTTTTTTGTAAAGTCACTATCTAGGTGTTCCTCAAAATCATCAAAATGTTTGATTATTGTCTGATATGGCATATAGCTAGAACTTACGTCACTGAATTTATACTTTGTCGCAGACTTTGTCAATGTAAAAGGAATCGCACCTAGTCCATCCATATGAATGAAAAAGGACTTTCCGCCCTTATGAAAATAACCATGTGACATAGGGTTTCTTATTTGTTGTTTTATTTCGTCCAATATTTCAATTTTTTTATTGGCTACTTTATTCTCTTTATGCTCTAAGATTATTTGTAGTTTGTCTTTCCAATTTTTCCCGATAAAATCTTCAAGGCTCATATTGTCCATTTTTATATGAGATAAGAACGGAATTAAAAGAACGGTGATATGTTCCATCAAACTAAAATAACTATCAATCATTGCATAGAGATAGTAAGAATTAGAACTTTTAAGTCTCTTTATTTCATTAAATTTATCCTCTGCTTCTTTTGCATTTTTAAAGTTATTCCAACTTAAATTTTTGAGTTTTTCTTTAAGTTTTATAGATTCTGCGTTTTCAGGACTCTCGAGTTTTTCCCTAAAAAATATATATCTATTCCTTATTTGTGAATATTTATTTTCAAGGGTGATTTTACCTGACTCTACTTTTTCTTGAATTTTGGAGTTAACTAATGCCTCTATTAAAGGAGTTGCTTTGTTCATTTTTTCGATAGCTTCAATGGCAAGCTGATGTAATTCATCAGATTCTTTATATGCTGAAATATCAAAACCAAACTTTCTATGGGCAAGTATGAACTCATGGTTCTTATACAGAATCGGTATTTCCCATGCTACTTTTTCAAATCTTGGAAGTACTGGGTAGTTAAGTCCTTCTTTAAACAATAAGTAAATAATAAATGGATATCTTACCTTTTGTTCTCTTGGCAGTTCAAATGGATACCGTTTAAGCACTTTTCTTCCATCATCTAAATCAGTCCAGACTTCTCTATAATTTAGATTAGGTTTGAAGTCTTTTAATATCTGGCTAAAATTCTGTTGTATTTTTTTTAGTTTCTTTTTATCCATTAATCAGAATTGAAGATAACGTGTTTATATCAGAAATAAACCGGCGGCTATTACTGTTATATTTCATATCTCTACATTATTTTTTATTTGCTAACATATACCAAATAAGGTGTATATAAGACGTGATATAATTATTTATTTAACAAATTGGGGAGTAATCAAATATACTAAAAAACTGTTAAAACCCGCACCCTCCAAAAATAACAAGATCATTGCAATCCACTTTACGGTTTTCCTCATTCCCACAACAAAACCAACCCATTCCCCATTCTCCCACCCAGATTCCAGATTTGTTCGAGGTTTGTTCCTGAAAAGTACCTTTTTTAAAAAACAATCCCGAAGGAATCCCGAACAAAACCCGAAGAAAACTAAAACCTCCCTGGAACAAGACTGGGAGAAAACTGGGAGAAAACCCCTCGTTTTTTACTCAAAAGGGTCAAATGGTGTCATGGGGTGTCAAAAGGGGTCAAAAAGGGTCATCTGGTGTCATATGGGTTCATGGGTTGCCGGGGTGCATTTGAACCGGGGCAAGAATGGATGAAATAAGGAAAAGTACTTTGCTTCACAATCCTAAAAGGGCGGTTTCAGAGGGGTAAAAAAAGCGTAGTAATGCAACATTCAAGTTGGGGTAATGCAATGTTCAACTTGAGTTAATGCAATGTTCAGGACGTGTTAATGTAACGTTCAAGGGGGTTGAATGCGACGCGAATGCTACGTTTACTCGTCTCAAAGGCAACAAAAAGACTACATGTATAGCATGGTCAAGGCATGATAAAGGCATGGGAATGCCATGAAAGAACTTGGAAAAGACGGGCCAATAACAAGGCTCATGTAAGGATACTACTACCTTACTTCATAGCAAAGGCTAGGATAAAGCCACTCTTGGCTTTTTTAGATATATTCTAAATAAGGTGGTAATCCATCCAATGATTTTATATGTTTCCGATTGTACATCCATAATTCATAGACAATTAAAAAATAAATACCTTAAAATGCATCCTTCACAACAATCGAAACCTGCAATTCAACATCCTTATCCACCAAGGTCTTATCAGCCCAGCTGCCTTCATAAGCAATATTCCAGTCCAGGCGGTTAAAGGTAAACCGGGTGGTGAAATGGCGATCCTTATAATGGGCATAAAATTGAATGTTTCGGGTAACTTCCCTAATGGACAGGTTTGCTGAAATGTTGAGGCTGTCCTGTTTAATTTTTTCGATAGAAGTGATTTCTAAAGTGGACAGGGGATAGGCAGCAACGTTAAAAAAGTCATCGCTTTTTAAATGGTCGAGCAGGTTTTTACGGGCTATTTTTTCGTGGAGCGGCACATCGGTGATGTCCATGCTGTTCATGGCGACAGTAAATTTTCCTCCCACGAGTTCCTTGTTTTTGGATAAGAAGAATCCGTCGTGAAACGAAATAACTCCTGTGCGTCTTTTTGTTTGCCGCATTTCGGTGGCGATCCAGTCAATTGTTGATTTACGCAGGTCTATGGTAAGCGTGTCCGCCTCAATTGCAACATGGAGACTCGATTCCGGATGGACAACAATTTTTTGGGCATCCGATTTATGCTGACCGATGCACGAGCTAAGAAGCAAAATCAAAACCGGGAAGTAAACCACTTTAGTCATAATCCGGAATGTTTTTACCTAAAATAATGTCGCGCTCAATGGTCAGCATACCGTTTATCATTTTAGGGGTCCCTATTCCGGAGCCGCCGCGGTTGCGTCGACTTTTTCGTTTTGCTTGCGTCAACAACGGGTCATCCTCAAAAACATAGTCGTCGAGGTAATATTCATTTTTGCCGGGTTCTTTTACCGTAAGGTGAATGTGTTCGTTTTCGCTGCCATTGGGGTATGCCCCGGGGCGAAAGGTATAGAAGGTGTATTTTCCGTCCTTTCCGGTCTGGACCCAACCCCTGATAAAGCCGTGCCGCCGTGCCCAGCCTTGTTCATCGCCTTGGGTTTCATAAACGCCTTCCCGGTTGGTGTGGTAGATGTAGAGGATGACGTTTTCGGCGGGTGTTTTGCCGTCTTTTTGGTAAACGGTTCCAGTGATTTTGAGTTTGGGTTCCCTCTCCGCAAAGGTGGGCAGCGTGTCTGTGGCCGTTAATTTTTTATCGCCGTATTCGTGGATGGCTTCACAGCCTTCACAAGGACCACCCACGCGTTTGGTTTCGGTGGTCGATTTGGTAGTTGTTTGTGCACAGGAGGTTAATACTAATAAAAAAAGGAAAGCTATTACAAGTAATTTTTTTTCTGGGTAGTCCATATCATTTTTGTTTAAAGTTTTTCGGCACCTTCTCCGCCTCCCTTTAGAGCCTGTCCCGAATTTATTTCGGGAGCGGGGCCAAGCGGACGAATCAAGGAAAATCATTCATCCGCCAAAGGCGGGCGGGGCAAAACTGATTTTCCGTAGAACAAATGTAGGAGCATTGGTACCGTGATAAAAATAAAATGCGGTAAGCGGTGGAGTTTATGTGGTGAGTGGATGACCTGATGCAAACGCTTTTTTAAAAGCAGCCGCATAGGTCCTGCTCAGACGTGTTTGGAGACCGTTTTTCAGCAAGACATCATAATCGCCGTTTAAGCGGGAAGTATAAGAAACCACCTGCCGGATGTTCACGATCGTGGATTTATGGATCCTGACAAAAACGGTGTGGTCCAGTTGTTTTCCCACCGACTTAAGGGTCTCTGTATGCAGGTATTTTTTGTTTTCCAGCTGAATGGCAATATAGGGAGTGGCCGAAGTGATGACCACAATATCGGTGGTAGCTACCAGGGTATTTCCCTTTCCGGAATGGATGACCAAATGATCCAGGGTCTTTTTAGAATGTTCCACTGCCGAATGAGCCGGTGTTTTGGTAAGGTATTGATACCCCAACACAAAACCGCTGTAAACGAGAACCAGTTTGTAAAGGTCGTTTGAAAGGGTATGCATCACGATTTTGGTCACATCATACCTTCCGTTATAAAAAAAGAACGATAAAACGGTGAAAAGAAACAGTAACAGGAGAAAGTGAATGACCGTGGGGACCAGGATATATAAAACGGTCTGTTGTGCCCCCTTGATGTCTTTGGATTTCAGAAGGGTGTACAGCCCCGTCAAAATGGGAATAAAAAGAACCCAGATGGTTTTGAACAAGAGGGATTCGCTGAGGTAAAAGGCATAGCCGTTTTTTTGTGACGCGACGAAATCCTGAAAAATGGTAAGGCACACCATGCATAAGAAAGCTACCGAAAGACCCGTCAGAAGCTTGTTAGTACTAACCTTACTATCAGCCTTACTATCAGGCGCAAAGACTTTTTGAAGGATGGTACTTACCATGATTATTTCTGTTTAAAGATGCGATCCTGTTCTAACAAATAGATTTATTTTACAGGGTATTCAATGGCGGGACTGTTAGTTTTTGAATATCCCACCGGGCTCGTTTGGCCCCTGCCTGATAGGCAGATTCCATAAAGTCAAGAAGGGCCTCTCTGGGATTATTTTCTTTTATCAAGTCATTGTATTTCAAAAGCGCCATCGGACTTCCGTTATTGTCAATCCATGCTGATGAAGATGGCTGTAAGGGTTCCCGGTCCAGGCCTTCGGGAGCGGGATAGGTATAGGAATAGAATGCAGGTTCGGGCATCTTTTCATCACCCGCCCAGAAACCAAAACTGATGCATTCATGCGAATAAGCATCTTTGTCTGAGATGCGTGCGCCATCCCCCATGGGAGGTGCTTCCTTACCAGAGAAACGTGTGACCGCTATATCCATCGAGTGCCAATAGAGGTGAACAGGACAGGTTTTGCCATAAAACCGACCGCTGAATTCCTTTAACACATCATCTACCCAGAGGAGGGTTCGCCAAAGGGTTTTGGTATATACCTTATCATAATGATGGTAGTCTGTGATTTCTTCAAAAGCTTTGTCAATACCCACATCAAAGGGAGTATCCATAATTGAAACCGGAATATTGAATTGCTGAAGTATGGCCATAAGTTTCCTGTAAAAGCCTGCCACCGTAAGGCTTTCACCTAATGAGAAACGTTCCAGTTCTCCTTTGCTGGTAGTCACTTCCACTTCGTGACGGATGACATTTAAAGTGATGCTGAAGGTGTCCAGACCTGAATTGTAGGGTATGGATCCTGTGGTAAGGCCTTGCGTATTTACATATTCTGTGATATACCACCAGTGGTTTTTTCTGGGGGTCATTTTTAAACGAATTTTACCCATAATCTGCAGGAACAAATGAAGGGTCATTTTCTTTTTTTCATTTCCCTGGTAGCGCAGTGGGGGTAAGTTTAGTGGAGTGTCCATAATTTAAAGTTTAAGGTGGCAATTTTTTCTTCTTAGATATCAAAATCGTTTTGGATTCTGAGCCAAAACATTAGGCACGGTTTCGATATTGAGGGATTATTTTGTTTTTCTATTTGTTTTGCTGTAAAATCTTTAAAAGTGCTTTGGGGTCTTGTCTGTTATCCCAAAAAGCAGTAACCGTGATGAATTTTTCAGAAGTTTTGTAAAAGATGCTAAAATTACCTAATGAAGCTACTCTTGTATCATTAAAATCAGCACGTTTGTATAAAAAGGGGTTCTTGGCAATTTGTTCTGTTCTTTTTGAAACTAAGGTGATGAGCTTTTTAGAATAGGTGTTCGATTTGTTCCTTTTTACCCAATATTCTAAAATGCCAACAAACTGTATATCGGCTGTTTTAGTCCAAATTACAGAGCGTTTAACCATTCAAGATTTCTTTTATCCATTGCTTCCTGCGAGATCAGCTTTCCATCTTTAATATCCTCTTCACTCATTTGAAGCAAAAGTTTTTGTTCCCGGGTTAGTTCAACCAAATCTGAATCAGTAGTACTGGAAGATATAAGTTGGTCAAGTGCTTTTAAAAACTCTTTGTTTTTAATCGCAAGGATTTTATCAATCAATCCGCTTTTTATATTATCAATTGTAGCCATTAATTTCTTTTTAAAATATAAATTTCCGAAATTATATTGATATTACCTAATGTTGCTTACTTGAACCCGGTAAGGGTATATGAAACCTTAAAACATTGGTTTTTTGAATTAGTTACTTATTTCACAATCCTAAAACTCCCCGTCTCCCCATCAAAATCAATAAGGTTTTTAGGGAATAATGCAGAAAAACAGCCTTGTTCTATTAATTGACAGGGGTCACCAAAATAGGTTTTCTCAGGGGTCATGACTACCATTTGGTCGCACAACTGTATGGCGAGGTCAATCTCGTGGGTGGAGAAGAGGATGGTTTTGTTTTTGCTGAGGGTTTTCAAGAGTTTCAAAATGGATGCTCGGTGATAAATATCGAGGTGGGTAGTGGGTTCATCCAGAATGATGATGGGCGTGTCTTGTGCCAATGCCCTTGCAATCAAAGCCCGTTGCAACTGCCCGTCACTTAGTTCGTAGCATTTACGGTCTTTAAAGGGGAGCATTTCGGTGGCTTCGAGGGCTTGTATGATGTGGGTTTTGTCACTTTCGGTGAGGGTGCCCAGCCAGTTGGTGTAGGGTTGGCGGCCCAGGGCAACGAGTTCGCCCACGGTCATGTTTTTGGAAGCGGGTATTTCGGTGAGGACCACACTCAGGGTTTCTGCAAGGGATTCAAAATTATAGGAATCCAAAGAATTTCCATTGATAATGACCTTTCCGGAAAGAGGGTCTTGCACTTTACACAAGGTGCGCAACAAAGTGGATTTGCCAATGCCATTGCTTCCCACCAGACCAACGAGCGCTCCTTTTTGCAATGAAAAGCTGAGGTCCTTTGCCACCACGTGGTTTCCGGTTTTGTGGAAATAGCCTATGGAAAGGTCTTGGGTTTGGAGGGTGTATGTAGTTTGATTTGACATTCGTAAAATGGTACCACAAGTTGCGCAGAGGTACCGCAAAGTTACCTTTAGATTTGAATATCAAAAATAATGATAATTATTATAATTA
>TARA_R110000850_G_C9996309_1_pt1 | contig 102526 bp, 95 predicted proteins | sample TARA_R110000850 | Tara Oceans TARA_R110000850 (sample SAMEA4397586) | marine metagenome | biome: Polar Biome; feature: [SRF] surface water layer (ENVO:00010504); material: water (ENVO:00002006), including particulate matter (ENVO:01000060) such as... | depth 5 m | reverse complement strand
AAAATATAAAAAAACATTTTGTTAAGTCATAGAATACGCAAAGGGCAAAGAATTATAAAGTGTAAATTACAAGAACGTGTGTGATTGTTTTATCCTGCTTTCTTAGCGGCTTTGCGGAAATCTTTGCGGCCTTTGCGTGAAAATGCGTACGCAGCTCACACGTATCGATTTGTAAAACCTTGTTTTATGAAAACTTCATATCTTCAATCTTTCAGAAAATGTATCTTTGAAGTTTGAATTTTATTGCTATTTTGTAAAAGAAAAACGTAAACTATAATCCCTTAAGAATCAATGTACATAGCTCAAGCCTTTAACTCATTACACGACTGGTGGCGGTATGCCGTGGGTGTCGTGATTGTTTTTATCGCCACACAAATAGGCTCCATTCCCTTTGCCATGGCAGCCGGTTTTAAAGTCATGCAGGAAGGTGGTGAATTGACAGACCTCAATGATATCAGTAAACTGATGACCGTTCTCGATTCAAACCTGACGTTGTTTTTAATGCTGCTCTCCTTTGCCGTGGGACTCTTTGCCTTGTTGTTTGTCATAAAGTTGCTGCACAAGCAACCTTTGGTCGAAGCAACCACCGCCCGTAAAAAGATAGACTGGGGACGATTCTGGTTTGGATTTGGACTTATAGCTGTCACAGTTACAGCCTTGACAGCCCTGGATTATTATTTCAATCCCGAGAGCTATGTGGTACAGTTTGACCCGGTGCCATTTATGATCCTGGCGGTTATCGTGATTATTTTCATTCCCCTGCAAACCAGTATGGAAGAATACCTCTTCCGTGGTTATTTGATGCAGGGCATAGGCGTTCTGGCAAGGAACAAATGGCTGCCGTTGGTGCTTACTTCGGTGGTGTTTGGTTTACTGCATATTGCCAACCCTGAAGTAGAGAAGCTGGGCAATATACTGATGGTATATTACATCGGTACCGGTTTGTTTCTGGGCATCGTCACACTGATGGATGACGGACTGGAACTGGCCCTCGGCTTTCACGCCGCCAACAATATGGTCGCAGCCCTGCTGGTCACAGCAGACTGGACGGTGTTTCAGACACATTCAATACTGAAAGATATTTCTGAGCCCTCTGCAGGATTTGATATTCTGCTTCCGGTACTTATAGTGTATCCCATCTTCCTGTTTATTATGGCCCGGAAATACGGCTGGAAAAACTGGAACGAAAAACTATTCGGGCGTGTGGAAAAACCACTTCCGGAAGCAACTGATGCATTTGAACAAACAAACAACCTCCCATAATGACAGAACCCTGGCTGGACATACACCCTGACTTTACCCTAAACGGAAAGCACTATACCCTGGCAAAGCTTATCAACCTGGCCGAAGCCCTTCAGTTTGAAGGCGACAAAGAAGATAAGGAACTTGCCGTGTTTTTGCTGGACTGGCTGTATCCTAAAAAGACCATGCTGCTGAAAACATCGGGCACCACGGGCAGCCCCAAAAGTATTGAGCTGGACAAACAAAGTATGATGGCAAGCGCCAAAGCCACCGGTATTTACTTTGACCTGCCGGCGGGTACCACGGCCTTGCACTGCCTTTCATTTAATTATATCGCTGGCAAGATGATGTTTGTGCGGGCGCTTGTTTTAGGTTGGCACATTGAAGTGGTCCTTCCGAACAGGATTCCCCTGTCACAAACCAAAAACAATTTTGATTTTGCCGCGATGGTACCTTTACAGGTACGCGAGTCACTGAGCGAGTTGCACCGCATCAAACAAGTGATTGTGGGCGGCGCTCCGGTATCTGAAGTGCTGCGGCAACAATTGCAGGAGGTGCCTTCGCGTCTCTATGCCACCTATGGTATGACTGAAACCATCACCCATGTGGCGATTAAAAAACTAAACAACTGCAGTCCTGAGGAACTGGAGCAACAGGCCTATCATGCACTGGACAACGTGAACTTCTCAACCGATGACCGCAGTTGCCTGGTCATAGATGCCCCCGCAGTAGCCCCGGAACCCGTGGTAACCAATGATATGGTGGAACTGCTTTCAAATACGTCCTTTAAATGGCTGGGCCGTGCTGATTTTGTCATCAACAGTGGCGGGGTAAAAATACACCCTGAGCAGGTAGAACAGGTACTGGATTTGGTGATTGATGCACCTTTCTTTATCAGTTCCCTGCCTGATGAGGCCCTGGGACAAAAGGTGGCATTGGTCATTGAAGGCGATGAAGATATTTTTCCGGAAATAGACTATGTGGGGCTGGAACCTTATGAAGTGCCCAAGGAAATCTTTTTCGTCAACGAAATGAAATACACCACCACAGGAAAAATCAACAGGGAAGCCACTCTTAAGGGTTTGATGGAGTAAGGAAAAGAGGTTTACAGGAGGTAGTTATTCTGCTTTGGAACCTTTACAGAGAATCTCCATTTCGTTTAATATTTTCTTTTTTCGTTTCTCGGAAACCCCCAGATGATCCAGAAAAAACTGGTCGTTGATGAGTTCCCTGCACAGCACGACATCCCGGCTTAAAAGGAATTGTTTTTCACGTCCTGTGAGAAGGTTTGATACCGTGATGGGGTAGAGACCGGTATGGTCGATGCGGTCTTTTAAAGCATCTCCTTTAGGATAGTTCCAGCTAAGCAGTTTTAATCCGGAGCATTTTGCATATTGAATGGCGTCTTCGGTAAACTCGGTATTGGTAACCACCCAGCCTTCATCAAAATAAAAATCGTTTTTGTGGTTTTTGATATCCCTGAAACGTGAGTCGATATACAAAGGAATTTTTACATCGGTCTTTTTGCCCTCAGTGCCATGGAACTTGCATTCCATCAGCAGGGTGGTACCGGTTCTTTTGGCAATGACATCAATCTCGTGCGTAACACATTTCCCTTGCAGGATTTCGCCTACTTGCACACTGTAACCTGAATTTGATAAAATAGCAGCGATAAACTTCTCAAAAGGAAAGCCGGTGGGACCCAGTTCATAGATGGCCTTTTTCAGCTTATAGCGCGATGCCGTAAAAGGGTTACTCTTTTTGAGCAGCCGGAAGGCGCGGTTGTATATTTCGCGGGTGGTAATGCCGTCATAGAGCTCACTTTCGAGGCTTTCTATAATCGTCGTGATGACCTCCGGGCTTGCACCGGCCCTTTGCAATGACTGCCTTACTTTTTCAGAAGAAAAGACATCGTGTTCGCCTGACTTTTTAAGTACAAACAGGTTTTTATGGGATGTTTTTGGTTTCATGGTTTATGAATTAAGCATCGCGGGTTCTGTGCAACACCAGCACGGGTGTTTTGGAATAATCCCCTAGATCTTTGTACAAGGGGCTGAAAAGCAGTTTTTCGATAAAGGTGTACTTCTTATTTACAAAAGAAATCATACTGCTGTTGCGGCTTTCGCTAAAACAATAGATGCCGATGGGCACATTGACATGCTCCAGGATATGAAAGGAATGGGGCACGTTTTCAATAAAAGAATTCAGGGTTTTTTTGTGCTCCTGCTGTTCTTTTGTGAGTCCGCCGGTTTCTGAAATGGTAAGGATTCGCAGGGGTGCATCCTGCTCTTCGGCCAGTTGCAGTAAGAAATCAAAATCACTTTTTCCATATTCCATATAGAAGCCGGTTGCGAGTACTATTTCGTTGAGGCCCGTGAAAGTCTCTTTGCTGGGTATGGCAAGGATGGGACAGTTTTTGATTTCCTCCATAATGCTTATGGTATTGCTGCCGTAAACCGTTTTATAGTCACCGGTGCTTCCCTGGGTACCAATAACAATCAAATCAATGGCGTTTGCATTGAGCTGTTCATTTATGGCGTCAATCAGGGAATAGTTTCTGGAAACCGTTTGAAAGGTATGTTGCCCGTTGGGTCTTAGGTCCTCAAGGGTTGCTTTGAGGGTTTTTAAATTGGTTTTTGAGAGTTCTTCTGCTTCGTGCATTAAAGATTCATTGGGCCGTGCAATAAAGCGGGTTCCTTCCACATATTCATTTACGGCAAACGCATTCAGGAGGATGAATGTACAGGGCAATTTTTCATAGAGGGCCATAGCATACTTAAAGCCGTTAAGCGCATTGTCTGAAAAATCTGTTGGGAATAATATGGTTTTCATAGGTTGTTGTTTTTATCGCATTATATTCACGGGCATACTGCGCACGGTGTATTTTCCTGAAGGGATGACCAGAAAGGGCACTTTGATGTGAAAGCCCACACTGTGCACCACCGGTGTGAAGAACAGGTTTTCAAAAAAGGAGTGTTTGTTGTTAATCATCGCCACCAGTTCAACAGGGTTTTCTTTTGGAAACTTTAGGATGGTTTCTTTTACATCATTCGCTTTGACAATGTGGAAATCGTGATTTACATCTTTGAAATATTTTGCCAGTTCTTTTTTTCCTTCTTCCTGGTCTTTGTTTAGTCTTTCCTCTTGCAACACGTGCAATATGTGTAGGGTTGCTTTTGTGGAAGTGGCTAGGGTCCTCAAAACCTGCAGTTGGTTTTCCCTGAACCCGATGCAGAGGTCTGTTGGCAACAGGATATTCTCAATGGGTTGGAATTCATATTCCGATGGAATGGCCAGCACAGGGCAGGTAGCTTTCTTGATGGTATGCACCGTTTGTGTACCAAACAAAACCTCTTTTGCACCGGTGGCTCCCTGGGTGCCCATCACCACCAGGTCAATGTCTTTTTCTTTTGCCATTTCGTTGATTTCATCGGGCAGAAAGCTAAAAGCCGAAACCTTTTCAAAACGGTGGTTTGGGTTGTTGAACTCTTTCTTTAAACGTTTTTCAAGCCTGTCAAGGCCTTTTTTGGAGTTGGTTTTATAAATGTCATCAAGGGTCATTGTGGGTGTGTAGTACATATATTCACTGTCATACAAAACGGGAGTGTAAGTGTTCAGTAAATAAAAAGTACAGGGTTCATCTTTGAACAGTTGCACTGCATAATCAATGGCATTATATGCATTTTCTGAAAAGTCTGTGGGAAGGATGATGTTTTTCATTGTATGGTGTGCTTAGGGTTGTTTATTCAGGAATCGTTTCTTATATAGTTTTGCAGTATTAAAAAAGGGATTTTTGGGTTGAGGCCAATTTTATCTATGGTTGTTTTTGATAATATATTCTCCAGATACGTGTGCCGTGAATTGACCATCACCAGCAGGTCAATGTCCATTTTTTCAATGGTGTCATTAATCACGTTTGTTTTGCTTGATTCTTCTGCCTGGTGAAAAAATATGGTTGCATTGTATAGATGTTCTTTTAAAAATGTTTGATTGTCCCTTTGCCTGTTAGAGTGGATGTCAAAGTTTGAGATGTAGAGCATATGCAGTTCGGCATTGTAGTACTGGCATACTTCATCCACCAGCTCAAGCTCTCTCTTTTGATAAGGAATCATATAATTTGTGGGGAACAGTAGTTTTTTTGGTTTTTTGAAGTGGTATTTCTCCGGGATACAGAGCACCGGGCACTGAACGTTTTTTAAGACCTGTAAGGTATTACTGCCAAAAGTAATATTCCTGTCATTTGTAGCTCCTTTGGTTCCCATCACCAGAACGTCAATATTTTCTGAACGCACCAGCTGTACCACTTCATCAATCAAATAGCCGCATTGGGGCATGATTTTAAATTGGTGGTCCTTATTGGGGTGTTTGGTTTTTATTTCATCAATGAGCCGGGTTAATTTTGATTCACAATCCACAGCCTTTTTGTCGCGCAGTGCTTCCAGTTCGGCATCCGTTAGCTTGACATTCTCAGCATTGTAAATGGTGTCGGCATAGGCGTGCATCAGGTAGAACAGCCCCGGCTCGTTAAACAAGCTTACTGCATATTCAAATGCATTGAAAGCATTTTCTGAAAGGTCTGTGGGAATGGCTACTCTTCTCATAGGGTGGGTTTATCTTCTCAAATGTATACAAAGCCTGTGGATTTGCATATGATTTATATCAGTTTAAATAATTAGTTTATAAGAATCAAAGTATTCTTTTAGAATGATATATATCATTATTTATTATAACTTAAGTCGTACCTTTAAGTCATTAAATATGAATTATATAAATCATTAACGCATAAAGTTATGAAAACAATTTATCAAACCCTAATACTTATTTTGCTCCCTTTGATGGTTGCAAGCCAGACTGTTAAAAATGCTGATTTTATAAGCCCCGTAGAAGATGGTTATGCATCATTTAAGGTGGGAAACCAATGGGGGTTTATGGACGAGACGGGAGAGCGTGTCCTTGATTTAAGAAACGACCTGGTGGCCCATGAAGTGGTTCAGAATGCTGTTGACCTGGGAGTGGCCTCCCAAATGTACCCTGTGATGCTGGAAGAAAGGAGCATCATTAAAAAAAACAAAGACGGCATTGCCCATTATGGTTTCATAGACCTGAATGGTGATGTTGTGATTGAACCCCGGTTTTTAAACGTGTCAAACTTTAAGGATGGCTATGCCCTTGCATTGGAAATTTCTGAAGAGGTGCTGGGTCAGAACCCCGCCCTGGCAAAGCGTGTGGTCAATTATTATTACAACCTGGTGATGATCGACAAGAGCGGAAAGGTTGTTAAATACCTGTGCGGACCCTTTCCTTTTGTGTATGCAAAGGAGAAATTAAAACAGGCACCACCCATAGTTGCTAAAGACATTGGCGAAAAACTCATAGCAGTAAGAACCCCCGAAGGCAAATGGGAAGTCGTAACCTTTGAATAATCTGCGTTAAAATATAAATCATCAAAGGAAGTTTCAATTCTAAAAACACCTTAATTTTATTCCTATGAAATTATCTAAAGAAACCAGGAAGTTTTACCTGAAACTGGGCAACCTCTTCTATGCTATAGCGGCAATCGACAAAGTTGTAAGGGAAGAAGAAGTACAAACCCTGAAAAACATCATCAAAGATGAATGGGTGTTTGTTGATGATGCAACAGATGAGTATGGTGTGGATTCAGCCTATCAGATTGAAATTGTTTTTGACTGGCTGGAAGAACTGCAGCCTGACCCTGAAGACTGTTTTAATTCGTTTAAAAAATTCAAACAGGAACATGAAGCTATGTTTCCGCAACACATCAAGGATTTGATCTGGAAAACAGCAGACCGCATCGCGGCATCTTTTTCAGGAAAGAATAAATCTGAAGTAATCCTCTTGGCAAAATTGAAATCAGTGCTGCTGGATTAATACCCTTTATAATATTCTTTTTCGAAGTCAATAGCTGTTTAAGAAAAGGAAACCTTGTTGCTATCTCATTTTTTTTAACTTTACCCTTTAAAAAATGAGATATGGAAAATAAATCCTGGTTAAGATTCATCCCCGATGCTGTTTCAATTGTTGTTGCAATCATGGCATTTTTAGCTGTTTTAACCTGGATAATCCCCGCCGGGGTTTTTGAAACCATGGTCAATGAACAGGGGAGGGAAATAGTTGTTCCCGGTACATATCACACCGTAGCCTCAAATCCGCAGGGATTTTTCAGCTTTTTAACAGCTCCATTTAGCGGTATTGTTTCAGCAGCAAGTATTATTGCATTTGTTTTGATCGTGGGCGGTGCTTTCAAGGTTATCCAGGCCACAGGGGCTATCAATGCAGGCTTAAAATCCATTGTGACACTTTCTGTTACCTATCCCAAATTTAAAAGCCTCATGCTGGCTGTTTTGATGTTTTTCTTTTCTATTGGAGGGGCTACTTTTGGAATGAGCGAAGAGGTACTTGTATTTGTACTGATTACGATTCCATTGACATTAAAAATGGGCTATGACTCCATCACTGGTGTGGCCATCCCCTTTGTGGGTGCAGGTGCAGGTTTTGCAGGAGCTTTTTTAAATCCATTCACCATCGGGATTGCTCAGGGAATTGCTGATGTACCCATCTTTTCAGGGTTTAGTTACAGATTATTGGTTTGGTTTGCTTTTACAGCTTTAGCCATTTGGTTTGTACTTCGTTATATGAAGAAAATCGAGAGAAATCCGCAAACGAGTTTGATGTATAAAATTGACCAAAAAAGGGATCTTTCTGATTTTGAAAATACAACGGAAAGCTTTACACTGAGGCACAAACTGGTTCTGGGTATGCTCGCACTTTCCCTTGGGTTATTGGTCTATGGTGTCAATGTGTATGGGTGGTACATCGCAGAAATATCGGCTTTGTTTTTTGGTCTGGCATTGTTTTCAGCAATAGTCGGTGGAATTACCCCAAAACTCACTTCAGAATCCTTTGTCAAAGGAGCCGAAGAAATGGTACTTGCAGCCCTCGTTATCGGTCTCGCCAGAGGTATTCTGGTAATAGCGGAAGACGGAAAAATTATTCATACCATGCTGGACTATGCAGTGTCGTTAACAGACGGACTTCCTGCGTATATCACCGTTCAGTTTATGTTTTTCATTCAGACATTCCTTAACTTTTTCATTCCTTCCGGCTCCGGACAGGCGGCATTGACCATGCCCATTATGGCGCCGCTTAGTGATTTAATGGGAATCTCCAGACAAACAGCGGTACTGGCTTATCAGCTGGGAGATGGGATTACAAATTTAATTGTACCCACATCGGGAGTGGTAATGGGGATTCTGGCGATAGCCAAAATTCCTTATCAGGTCTGGTTTAAATGGATTTGGAAACTGTTGCTGCTGTTTACCATTCTGGCGATGCTATTTTTGATTCCGCCGGTCTTGTTTTTTGAATGGTTGTAAAGGTTTAATAATCCTTTTTCTCCTTACTAAAACCCATTTTGTTACTCAATGTTGGAACTTCGCGTTTGATAATTTCTTTGAGGAAAATATCGAGTTTCTCGACGATGAGCTTTTCATTGATATCTCCGGGACTATAAGTTCCAAGATCTTGGGTGTCGTTTTCTGTTGGTAAGGAGTTTTCAATAACAGGAAACAATATCATCACATTGATATCGCCATTGTGCTGTTGTGAGAACACTAAAGACCCTCCCTGTAGAAACTGATAGGTGGGAAGTTGATTAGTAAACTCAATCATATCAGGCGGGAAGGAATCAAAAGTGATGTTGACCGCTTCATTGCTGTGAATCCAGTTCAGCTCCTGAACCTGCCATCCAATAGCATAAGAGTTTTCAGCCTTTTTTAATACGGAAACAATCAAATCTTTGGTGGTGGTTTTCCACATAATGCGCTTCTCAACAACTATTTTTATAGAGTTTTTGTAGTCGAGGATGCGCTCTTCAAGGTGCTCTATTTTCATGGGCTTCAATTTTTAATTATTCTGTCTGCGTTCTTCTCGTGCTTCCTGTCGTTCCAGTTTTCTAAAATAACCCCTGAACAGGAAGTTGTGCCTTAAGGCTTCCATATTTTTATTCAATTTGTCACTGGCTTCTTCTACATTTTTTAAAGTGGCATCGAGGTTTCTCACCACAGTGGTATCATGAATGGCATAGTTTAACAAGCCGTCGTTGTTTTTTAAAGTTTCTGAAAATGCATTCAGGTTTTTGGTCAATTCCTCAATTTCTTTTGATGAGGTTTCAATATTGTCAAATACCGCAGCAAGCTTTCGCGCAGATAGGGTATCATTTAAAAGCAAACCGGCAACATTGTCTTCAAAATGGATTTCATTGACGAGCCTGTTTAGATTGGCCATGGTAGTTTTAGCAGTCTGTGTAGTTTGTTGCAGGTTGGATAAGCTTTGTTTTACATCATCCACCATGCTTTCATCTTTTATTAATGCCCCCAGAACACCTTCCCCTTTGTTAATGGAGTTAGTAATTCTTAGTAAATCCTGAGTAAGCAAGGCAGCGTTTTCATTGGTAGTATTGAGGGTGGTGAGCATATCTGCAGTAGCAATTTTACTGATGGAAGCGATGGTGTCCCCGGTTTCAATTCGTTCAGCTACCGGAGTCTCATTGGGGATGATGTTGACAATCATACTCCCCACAAGTCCGTCTGAACTTATAGTCGCTAATGCATTTTTACGTATAAGTTGTGAGGTTCTTTCATTGATGAACATATCCACACAAATTGCGGTGTCGTTCAGGATGGTAATTCCCCTGACAGTGCCCACATTGACCCCGGCAAATCTGACGTTGTTTCCCATTTGGAGTCCGTTTACATTTTTAAAAACCGAACTGATTTTCACATTGTCGCCAAACAAGTTTTGCCTGTTGCCCAAAAAATAGACGGCCAAAATAAATATAAATACCCCGGCAAATACAAAAATGCCCAGTCTGATGTTCTGTGATGTGTTACTCATAACTTTTTATTTAAAAAATGCTTTAATCTTTTCATCATTTGAAGTGGATAGTTCTTCAAAAGTGCCCTCAGCATAATTGACACCGTCGAGCAATAAAATAATCCTGTTTGAAACCACCCGGGCACAATCCACATCATGAGTGATTATTAACGATGAGGTTTGGTACTGCTCCTGTATGTTGTTCATCAACTCAATAATTTCCTTTGACGTGATGGGATCAAGCCCGGTGGTGGGTTCATCATAAATAATGATCTTAGGCTTCAAGATCAACGCCCTCGCCAATGCAATGCGTCTTTGCATTCCACCTGAAAGTTCTGCCGGCATCAAATCAACGGTATGTTTTAAACCAACACTCTCCAAAGCTTCAAAAACCAATGCTTCTATCTCCTTTTGTGATAACTTTTTGGTATGCCTGCGTAAAGGAAACTCCAGGTTTTCCCTCACCGTCATAGAATCATAAAGTGCACTTCCCTGAAATAAAAACCCGATGGTAGTCCTAAGTTCATCCATTTCCTTTTGCTCCAGCTCAGCAATATTATTCCCGGAAATCTCAATGGTCCCAAGATCCGGTTTAATAAGTCCCACCAGGCATTTGATCAAAACCGATTTGCCCGAGCCTGACCGCCCCATCAACACCAGATTCTCTCCCTTTTTTAAGTGCAGGCTAAAGCCGTTTAACACTTTGTTTTCGCCAAAAGCCTTGTACAAAGTATCGATGCTGAGGACAATCTCATCAGAAGCAAAAGTGGGTTTTGGATTACTATCTTTCATTATTAAGAATAAAATATATCAGAAACAAAAACGGCTATAAAATCAATTATAAATAGCAACATAGAAGTATAAACAACAGCCGAATTGGAGGCCTTCCCAACGCCGGCTGTTCCTTTTTTACTGTTATATCCCTTATAACATCCCACGAGTCCAATAGCAAAACCAAAGAAAAAGGTCTTCACCGTGGCGGGCATCAAATCACTAAACTTTAAAGAATTAAAAACCTGATTGAAATACAACTGAAAAGAAACATCCCCTTTCATATTTTCAATCAAAGCCGAGCCAATCAAAGCAATAAAATCACCCAGTATCACCAATAAAGGAATCATCAAAGTAGTAGCGGCAATGCGCGTAACCACCAAAAACTTAAAAGGGTTGGTGCCTGATACCTCCATGGCGTCAATTTGCTCTGTAACTTTCATAGAGCCCAGTTCGGCCCCAATACTGGAACCGATTCTTCCGGCGCAAATGAGTGCAATAATTACCGGCCCAATTTCCCTTACAATCGAAATACTGATCATAGAAGGAATATAAGCTTCGGCTCCAAATTCTTCCAGTGTAGGACGCGTTTGTAAAGTGAATACAACACCAAGTATAAATCCGGTTACGGCCACCAGAAAGAACGATTTGTTGCCCATATAATAACACTGCTTCAGCAACTCCCTGAATTCAAATGGCGGCGTAACAGCTTCCCTGAAAAAGCGCCCGGCAAAACGTGACATATCACCAACTTCCTCAAAAAAGGACTTGATGCTGTCAAAAAAGGATTTATTATCTGCCATAAACACAGTTTCTTATACTCAAAGTTAAAGAAAATTTGGTGAGCTACTATGATATCTGTCAGTCTTCACTTTTGAGAAATTAGTTCAGTGCACAGAATTTAATAAGGCCACTTCTTTTAAGTTTCTTTGATTTCACTATTTTTACCTCATATTTAAATTCTATGTACAAGCTGCTCATTCGTCCCATTCTCTTTTTTTTTGACCCTGAAAGCGTGCATCACTTTACGTTTAAAATGATCCGCTTTTTCAGTGTATTGGGGTTTTCCGGTATATTCAGGAGTATTTATGAAGTAAAGGACAAAAAGTTGGAACGAAAAGTTTTCGGTTTAACCTTTAAAAACCCCGTGGGACTTGCTGCCGGTTTTGATAAGGATGCGAAACTTTATCAGGAATTGTCAAACTTTGGTTTTGGTTTTATCGAAATTGGTACCCTCACCCCAAAGCCACAGGAAGGAAACCCTAAAAAAAGACTCTTTCGCCTGAAGGATGACCATGCTATCATTAACCGGATGGGATTCAATAACGGCGGGGTCGTGGACGCCGTTCAGCGGTTAAAAGAAAATAAAAATGTCCTGATTGGGGGGAATATCGGTAAAAACAAGGTAACACCCAATGAAAATGCAGTGGATGATTACCTGATTTGTTTTCACGCGCTTTATGAGCACGTAGATTATTTTGTAGTCAATGTCTCTTCACCTAATACACCCAACCTGCGCGAACTCCAGGATAAGGAACCGCTTACAAAACTATTAAAGCGCCTTCAGGATGAAAACAAGGTTAAGCCAAAACAAAAGCCCATCCTCCTCAAAATTGCGCCCGATTTGACCGAAAGTCAATTACTCGATATCATCGCTATTGTCAATGATACAAAAATTGCCGGAGTGATTGCTACCAATACTACCATTTCGCGTGAAGGCCTTCAGTCAGGAAACAAAACCGAAATGGGAGGCTTAAGCGGAAAACCCCTTACATCGAAATCTACGGAGGTAATTCGGTTTTTGCATAGCCAAAGCAATGGGGCTTTCCCCATAATTGGAGTGGGAGGTATTCACAGTGCTGAAGATGCTCTGGAAAAACTTGACGCCGGCGCCAGTCTGGTGCAACTCTATACCGGGTTTATTTATGAAGGGCCGCAGTTGATCAAAGAAATCAACAAAGCCATCCTCAAGAAACATACAACATAGCTCATATTTTATGATCGAACTCCTCATTTCCTTCTGTATTTCATCTGCGGGAATGGCTATTTCGCCGGGACCTGATAATGTGTATGTACTTACTCAAAGCATCACCAACGGCACCTCCTATGGCATTGCCACTACCGCCGGACTCATAGCAGGATGTATTGTCCATACCACCCTTGTGGCGTTTGGGGTTTCGGCAGTATTGCTGGCTTCGGAAACGGCTTTCTTTATCATAAAAATGGCGGGCGCAATCTATTTGCTCTACCTCGCATACAAAGTTTATAAAGCCGGAAACACCTTGATGATTACTTCAGCAGGCGCTGTAAAAAGGTCTCATTTTCAATTGTTTAAGCAAGGAGTGATTATGAATATACTAAACCCAAAGGTCACTATTTTCTTTATGGCGTTCTTTCCGGCATTTCTGTGGGACACTTCGGGAAATACCGTGTTTCAGTTTTACATTTTGGGCGGATTGTTCATGGTTATTTCGTTTGTTATATTTTCTGCGATTGCGTTGCTTTCAGGGCGTATTTCTGTGTTTTTGCAAAAGAAAAAAGGCGCCGGAATGTTCTTCAAATGGCTGCAAATCATTGTTTTTGTGGGTATCGCGGTTTTTCTGTTTCTTCCGTAAAGAAATTGTATTTTTACACAACCAAACGACCGTAGTTTTTTCTGTCTATGAGCCAAAAAATAAAAATTATCGAATGCCCACGGGATGCCATGCAAGGCATCAAAGACTTTATTCCCACAGAAAAAAAAGTACAGTACATTCAGTCCTTGTTGCGTTGTGGTTTTGATACCATTGACTTTGGCAGTTTTGTTTCGCCTCGGGCGATACCGCAAATGGTCGATACCGCAGAAGTTTTGTCAAAACTGGACCTCTCCAAAACCGAAAGCAAACTCCTCGCCATCGTTGCCAATCTGCGTGGTGCTGAAGAGGCCGTAAAGCACCCTGAAATTAAATACCTGGGCTATCCATTCTCCATTTCTGAAAACTTTCAAATGCGGAATACCCATAAAACCATAGCCGAGTCGATGGTCATCCTGCAGGAAATCCTTGACCTGGCGCATCAAAACAACAAAGAAGTGGTCGCTTATCTTTCCATGGGATTTGGAAATCCTTATGGGGATCCCTGGGATGTGGATATCGTGGGGGAGTGGACCCAAAAACTGGCTGCTATGGGAGTGACCATACTTTCCTTGTCAGATACCGTAGGAACTTCAACTCCCGAGGTGATTACTTATTTGTTTAAAAACCTGATTCCGCAATTCCCTCAGATTGAGTTTGGTGCCCACCTGCATACCACGCCCACAAGCTGGCACGAGAAAGTGGACGCAGCATACAAAGCCGGTTGCCATCGGTTTGATGGAGCTATACAGGGTTTTGGCGGTTGCCCCATGGCAAAAGACGAACTCACAGGCAATATGCCCACAGAGAAGCTGTTGTCTTATTTTACAGCAGCAAAAGCCGATACCAATGTTTCCTGGTTATCCTTTGAAAGCGCCCATAACGAGGCTACTAAAATATTTACCAAATACCATTAAAATGAAAAAATCACTCCTGTTTGCTACGCTCTTTCTATTAATACTTGCGGGATGTAAATCTGTTAAAACAACTGAAAAGAAAGGTGATGACGGAATCATTACTTTTAAATTCATTCAGTTGAATGATGTGTATGAAATCGCTCCACTTGGCGGTGGGCTTTATGGAGGAATGGCACGGGTGGCACATGTGGTCGATTCTGTAAGAAATGTTGAACCCAACACCTTCCTGATGATGGCAGGGGATTTTTTAAGCCCCTCATTACTGGGAAGTCTTGAGGTGGGAGGGGAACGCATTATGGGAAAACAAATGATTGATGTGATGAACGAAATGCGGTTTGACCTGGTGGTATTTGGGAATCATGAGTTTGACCTCAAGGAAGCTGAACTGCAAAAAAGGCTTAACGAATCCAATTTTCAGTGGATTGGCACCAATGTGCGTCAAGTAACCGAAGGCGGTTTGCAACCCTTTAGTATAGAAAGAAACGGTCAGAATATGCCTGTAAATGATACGTATCGTTTGCTGCTCACAGATGCTGATGGCACAGAGGTGGTGCTTGGTTTTTTTGGAGTCGTGCTGGATTCAAATCCACAACCTTATGTCTCTTATGAAGATTATCTTGATGCCTCCAAAAGAGCTTATAAAGAACTGGATGGGAATTCAGATATTGTTATTGGGCTCACACACCTCACGCTCAATCAGGACAAAACGCTGGCTGAAACCTTGCCGGGAATTTCCTTTATTATGGGAGGCCATGAACACGACAACAAGCTTCTCGATATTGGGAACACTAAAATTGCCAAAGCAGATGCCAACGCCAAAACACTTTACATCCATACACTTACATACAACCGGAATCAAAAACGTCTGGTAATCGACTCTCATTTATTTCCCATTGATGAAACTGTGAAATCCCATCGCACCGTGGCAGAGGTAGTGGAAGACTGGAATTTTATTATGGAACGTGAATTGAAAACAGTGGTTAATGACCCTTATGAAACCATTTATATGGCAAACGTTCCCCTTGATGGAACAGATAGTGCAAGCAGGGGTATACAGACCAATTTGGGAGGATTTATTGCAGAGTCTATGGCAGCTGCTTTTGATTATGACGTAGATGCAGCATTGGTTAATGGTGGATCCATTCGAGTGGATGATATGCTTGATGGCGAAATTGTAGCCATGGATATTTTCAGGATACTTCCCTTTGGAGGTGGTGTGTTAAAAGTTGATATCACTGGTGACCTGTTAAATCAAGTATTGGATTTTGGAAAATCAAAACGGGGTACAGGGGCTTACCTGCAACGATTTAATGTTTCTCAAAATGACAGTGGAGAGTGGCTCATCAATCAAGAGGAAATTGATCCTGATAAGATATATAAAGTTGCTTTTAGTGATTTTCTGCTTAAAGGGTACGACATTCCTTTTTTAACACCTGACCATAAGGGTGTCCTTAAGATTTATTACCCGGAAAGCAATGAAATAGCATTTGATATCAGAAAAGCAGTTATTGCTTTTTTAAAGCAACTCAAATAAAATATTTAATACAAAATATTTACTTGAGTACCTGTTAATTTATTAATATATCAAACCCTCAGTACATTAGGTATTGAGCTTGTTTTTGAATGACTAATGTTTGTCTTGCTCATACTTATAGTTTTACCCCTACTATCAATTTTTCTTATAAAGCATCATTTTTCTTATAAAACATTTAACAAGAATTTAAGCAAAATCGCTTAAACCAAGCGGTATTTTCGCAGTCAAAGCAGGGGTTCATAGGAACCTTTCATTATTATATACCAAAACTTGACTATGAAAAAATTACTTTTGCTATTTGCATTCTTCTTCACCTCAAATTTTATTATTGCACAATCCCAATCTTTTGATGTTTCAGGTAAAATCCTGGAAGAATCTTCAGGACAGCCGCTTGAATATGCCACTGTCTCTTTCAATAAAGCCGGAACAAATGAAATCGTGACCGGCGGGATTACAGATTTGGATGGTAACTTCATCATTGAAGTCCCTGAAGGCTCCTATGACATAAAATTTGAATTTATTTCCTATGAATCAAAATTTATCAGAAACAGGACAATCAATTCAGACACACAATTAAGTCCCATTTCTCTTGCTTATGATTCTGAAAGCCTTGATGAAGTAGTAATTCGTGCTGAAACAACCGAAGTACAGGTGCGACTGGACAAAAAAATATACAACATTGGTAAAGACCTGACCACACGCGGTGCTACTGTGGGTGATGCACTAAGCAATGTGCCGTCTGTAGCTGTTGACGTTGAAGGCGCCATCAGCTTAAGAGGAAATGATAATGTGAGAATCCTTATTAATGGAAAGCCTTCTGCTATTGCCGGTTTTGGCGATACAGACGCTTTGACACAGCTTCCGGCAGATGCTATTGAAAGAGTTGAAGTGATTACAAGCCCATCAGCCAGATATGATGCCGAGGGTACTGCCGGTATCCTTAATATTATTTTACGTAAGGAAAAAACACTGGGTTTTAATGGCTCGGTGAGTACTAATCTCGGAATTCCAATCAATAATGGAATCAATACAAATGTTAACCTAAGAACAGATAAATTTAATATTTTCAATACATCAGGCTATACATACAGGGATTCACCCGGAAACGCCTTTTTTAATAACACCTTTGAAAATGGAGAATTTTCGAGGACTGTGGAAGAAAGGGAATATGATCGCAACAGAAGACAATTCAATACCAACCTTGGTATAGAATACTACCTAACGGAAAGTTCGTCAATTACAGCCAGCGGATTTTTCAGGATCAGTGATGATGAGGATATCACGACAACTGATACCCGGAAATTTTCAGGAGCCGGTCTTGCTGAACAATCGCTAAGGCGACAGGTTGAAACCGAAGATGATACACGGTATCAATTTGCTTTAAACTATGTCAACAAGTTTAATGATGAAGGTCATGAACTTACTGCTGATTTACAATATGAAAACAGTGCAGAAACACAAAATGCATTTATTACAGAGCGCAATACCTTTCCTGACAATCAGGCTTTTCCATCAGAGGATATTATAACAAAAGAAGACCAGAAAGAATATTTGGTTCAGGTTGACTATGTGCGCCCCATTGGTGAAAATGCACAGTTTGAAGCAGGATACCGTGGTGATTTTGAAAACGAAATAACAGATTATACCCTTTTTCAGGAAAATCTTGAGACAGGTGATTTTGAACTCAATCAATTACTGACCAATGCATTTGACTATTCTGAAAATGTACACGCTCTCTATTCACAATATGGAAACAAATTTGGAAAATTCTCCTTTCTATTGGGACTCCGTTTGGAAAATACCCAATTAAAAGGAAAACTTACTTCAGAACTTTCTGAGGAAGAATTATCTGATGTGTTTGGTGTAGATATAGATACAGATTTTGATAAAAACTACCTGGGACTATTCCCCACCGTAAACCTTATATATGAAATTGGTGAAAGAGAAAATATTACATTGGGATACAACAGAAGAATCAACCGTCCCCGCGGCTGGTTTATCAACCCGTTTCCATCGCGCTCAAGTGTGACCAATGTATTTCAGGGAAATCCTGACCTTGATCCGGCTTATGCAAGTGCTTTTGATCTGGGATATTTAAAACGATGGGATAAGCTTACCCTTACTTCATCGATTTATTATCAGTATGAAACTGATGCCTTTGAAAGGGTACAGATCAGAACCGGTGAAACTGTCAATGGTATTGAAGTAGTGCGCACCATTCCCATCAACCTTTCAACAAACCAGCGCATAGGTGCAGAAGCCGGGGTTCTTTACAACCCTGCAAAATGGTTGCGCCTTAACGGAAGTTTTAATTTCTTTAGATTTGAAACAGATGGCACCTTTGAAGGAATTGATTATGGAGCTACAAACACCAGTTGGTTTGCACGATTCAGTTCAAAAGTGAGTTTACCCGCAAAAATAGACTGGCAAACCAATATGTTTTACAGGGGTCCTTCTGAAAATGCCCAGACAAGATCTGAGGGCATTTATTCCATAGACCTTGCGTTCAGTAAAGATATTATTAATGATAATGCAACTATATCCCTGAATGTGAGTGACCTTTTGAATTCAAGAAAGAGGATGTCTTTTACAAGGGGTGATGGATTTACTTCTGATAATGAATTCCAATGGCGTGAGCGCCAAATAACCATGTCATTTATATACAGGTTTAACCAGCAAAAAAACCAACGTGACAGAGAAAGAAGACAAAATGGAAACGGAGAGGACTTTGAAGGAGGAGAATTTTAAAACCTTTCAACAGCTACAAAAAAGAGGGGAAGCCATATGGCTTCCCCTCTTTTTTGTTAAATATATTTAATAAGAAAAAAGTATTATTCTTTATCTTTTTTACGTGCAGCTTTTATTTCTTTTATGTTTTCCATGATAGCTCCGCCTATCCAATATGGCACAAAAAGCATCAGGAAAATCATTAACCAGAACCCAATGGTTACTATGGTCATAAAAGCTAAAAACCCTAAGTATTGATCAAATTCAAACATATCTGCATGTATAAAATATAACTGAATACAAAGATACAAGGATTTTTTTAAATTTTACAAGCAATCGTTTTAAAAAAGTCTCGCCTTTTTTGATTTTTGTGTAGACTGAACAGTAAGTAATTGAGAAAGAAATATATCACGAGAACTTGAAAGTATGAGAAAAGAAATTTCCATCACAAGGTCTTATTTTTTCTTTCAGAATAAAAAGGAATCTATTGTTTTAAAAGATGAGATTGTAATACATTTGTAAAGAATCAAGTTTTTGAAAGTCAATTTTGAACATATTTTATGGAGGAAGAATTATACACCGCAATTGAGGCCGCCATTGAAGCGGGAAATGTAATTATGGAAATTTATAAAAAAGATTTCAGCGTGGCCTTCAAAGAAGATGAATCACCTCTCACCGAAGCCGATAAGGCTGCAAATGCAGTTATAATGACATTTCTTGCCAAAACATCGCACCCCATCATAAGCGAAGAAAATAAAGAGGTTCCCTTTGAGATAAGAAAAGAGTGGTCAACCTGTTGGATTGTCGACCCACTTGACGGAACCAAGGAGTTTGTGAAAAAAAATGGTGAGTTTACAGTAAACATCGCTTTAATAGAAAATAACAAGCCGGTATTGGGTGTTATTTATGTGCCGGCAACAGGTCAGTTGTATTATGCTGTGGTATCCAAACAAAAGGCATATACACTAAAAATTGAGAATCACCGGTCTCCTTCAAAAGACCAACTATTTGAAAAACCCAAGGAAATAATTCCGTCATCAAATCCTGATGTTGTCAGGGTGGTGGGAAGTCGCTCTCATATGAATCAAGAGACACTGGATTATATGGAGACCTTAAAAACCCAAACTTCCAAACCACTGGATGTGGTTTCAAAAGGGAGTTCGTTAAAACTCTGTCTGGTTGCAGAAGGAAGTGCAGAAGTGTATCCACGTTTTGCGCCCACGATGGAGTGGGACACGGCTGCAGGTCACGCTATATGCAATGCAGTGGGTATTCCGGTAACAGATATGCATACTCTCAACGAAATGCAATATAACAAAGCAAATCTCTTGAATCCTTATTTTTTGGTAGCAAATGAGAGATCAATCACATAAGCGCCATTTAGTAAAAGCTATAACCTGGCGCATCATTGGAACACTTGATACCATGCTGCTGGCCTGGTGGATTTCCGGTAACCCTTTGATTGGCTTACAGGTTGGACTGGCAGAAGTGCTTACCAAAATTGGCTTGTATTATGTTCATGAACGCATCTGGTTTAAAGTCAATTTATCAAAAAACGGTGTCCTTTTAGAAAGCCGGAAGCGCCACCTTGCAAAGGCAGTTACCTGGAGGCTTGTGGGCACGCTTGATACCATGCTGTTGGCCTGGTGGATTTCAGGAAACCCTTTGATTGGTCTGCAGGTGGGATTAGCAGAAGTACTCACAAAAATGGTACTTTATTATTTGCATGAACGTGTGTGGTTCCGCATAAACTTTGGATTGTCAAACAGAAAAGAAGAAAATGAATAAAAACATTGTAAGACACGATTATACAATCACCAGGGAAAATCGTAACAAAAACTACAAACATCCTTCCTTTGTACTGTGGTTTACGGGTTTATCTGGCTCAGGAAAATCAACCATTGCAAACGCTGTTGAACAAGCGTTATTTGAGCAAAACCTCCACACCTATGTTCTCGATGGAGATGCAATCAGAAGCGGGTTGAATGACGGGCTGGGATTTAGTCAAGAAGACCGCTCTGAAAATCTGAGACGCATAGCCGAGGTGGGAAAACTTTTTGTCGATGCCGGTATTATAACATTGGCAGCTTTCATTTCACCTTTACAAAAAGACCGAAATCAAGTAAGGGAAATTATCGGTAAGGAATACTTTTATGAAATTTTTATTGATACCCCCCTTGAAGTGTGTGAAGCACGTGATGTCAAAGGACTTTATAAGAAAGCCAGGGCAGGGGAAATCAAAAATTTCACGGGGATTGATGCCCCTTATGAAAAACCACAAAATCCTGACGTTATTGTTAAAACAGAAGAAGAATCTCTTTCGCAGGCTGTTGAAAAAGTTGTTACCTTTGTGAAATCTATTATTGAAACAAATCAGGATGCGTAAATATTATCTGAATTACTTAGACGAACTGGAATCTGAAGCAATCTATGTATTGCGCGAAGTTTGGGCCCAGTTTGAAAATCCGGTGATTTTGTTTTCCGGAGGGAAAGATTCTATACTTGTTACCCATCTGGCAAAAAAAGCCTTCTTCCCGGCTAAAATCCCCTTTCCTTTGGTACATATTGATACCGGTCACAACTTTCCCGAAACCATTGCTTTTCGGGATCAACTTGTCAAAGACCTGGGGGTACAGCTTTTAGTGGGCTCAGTTCAAAACTCCATTAATGAAGGCAGGGTAGCTGAAGAACGCGGTAAAAACGCTACACGCAATGTACTTCAAATCACTACCTTACTGGATACTATTGAAACTAATAAAATAGATTGTGCCATTGGTGGCGGAAGACGGGATGAAGAAAAAGCACGTGCCAAAGAACGCTTTTTTTCACACCGCGATGATTTTGGACAATGGGATCCAAAAAACCAGCGACCGGAGTTGTGGAATATTTTTAACGGAAAATATTTTGAAGGGGAACACTTCAGGGCTTTTCCTATCAGTAACTGGACAGAAATGGATGTATGGAATTACATCCTGAGGGAAAAAATTGACATTCCTTTACTCTATTTCGCCCACGAGCGACAAGTAGTATGGCGCAACAATTCCTGGATTCCGGTATCTGAACATCTGAAACTTGAGAAAGATGAAGAAATTTTTATTAAAAAAATCCGCTTCAGAACCCTTGGAGACATCACCATTACAGGAGGAATTGAATCTGAAGCAGATACTCTTGAAAAAATAGTCGCTGAGGTCTCAGCAATGCGGCAAACAGAACGTGGTAATCGCTCTGATGACAAACGCAGCGAGTCTGCCATGGAAGACAGAAAAAAAGAAGGGTACTTTTAAATTTATACAATGATTGACAATAACCAACTATTACGATTTACAACCGCAGGAAGTGTGGATGACGGAAAAAGTACCTTAATCGGTCGTTTGCTGTATGATTCCAAAGCCATTTTTGAAGACCAGCTGGCTGCCGTGGAAGCTACGAGCAAACGCAAGGGTCTGGAAGGTGTCGATCTGGCATTGTTTACCGATGGATTGCGTGATGAGCGCGAGCAGGGTATAACCATTGACGTGGCCTACAGGTATTTTACTACCCCAAAACGAAAATTTATTATTGCTGATACTCCGGGCCATATTCAATATACCCGCAATATGGTTACGGGTGCCTCTACTGCAAACGCAACACTGATTCTTATCGATGCCCGTCACGGAGTAATAGAGCAGACCAAACGTCACGCATTTATTGCTTCCCTTCTGCAGATTCCGCATATGATTGTGTGTGTGAATAAAATGGACCTCGTTGATTTTTCTGAAGAGGTGTTCAATGATATCGTCAGTCAGTTTGAAGAATTTTCATCAAAATTGTATGTAAAAGATATCAGGTTTATTCCTATCAGTGCCTTGCTGGGCGACAATGTTGTTAACCGTTCAGAGCAGATGCAATGGTATCAGGGCGGTGCCTTGTTACATTTGCTTGAAACAGTCCACATAAGCAGTGACATTAATAAAATAGATGCCCGATTTGCTGTTCAAACGGTAATACGTCCGCAGCGTGAAGGCTTTATTGACTACCGGGGATATGCCGGCCGCATCGATAGTGGAATCTACAGGGTGGGTGACAAGGTAGCTGTTTTACCTTCGGGCTTTATGTCAACTATAAAATCAATCAATTGTGGAGAGGAAGAGATTGAAGAGGCGTATGCTCCCATGTCAGTTTCCATGACACTTGAGGATGATATTGATGTGAGCCGTGGAGACATGATTGTAAAAGATAACAACAGACCGGATATGCAACAAGAGTTTGACGTGATGCTTTGCTGGCTGAACGATCAACCGGCACGCCCACGGGCTAAATATATCATCAGGCACACGACAAATGAGCAACGTGCAATGATCAAAGATGTTGTTTATAAAATCAATATCAATACATATGAGCGGAATAAAGACGACAAAAACCTCAATATGAATGATATTGTAAGATTGACGTTGCGCACCACAAGACCTTTAATGCTGGACAGTTATCGTGATAATCGTTTTACGGGAAGTATTATCCTCGTTGATGAAAGCACTAACGATACTGTCGCAGCGGGAATGGTGGTTTAATTTTCTTCACTTAATAATTTTTAGAGCTATAACTTAAGTAATTGTAGTAATATTTTCAATTTAATCTCTTTCTCAGAAGAATTTTCTATTCCTTTAAATTTAACAAATATTTAAATTCGTTTAGTTTGGTGTGTTCCGAACTAAAGCTAAATTCGTGGTTCTCATTTAATTCATAGTTTTGACACCATACACGAAAGAAGAACTCATTGAAGAACTGGGTATTCATTTTGAAAACCTATACCATTTGCCGCCCCTGGCCACACGCATCTATGCCATACTCATTTTAAACGGTAATGATGGGCTTACTTTTGAGGAATTAATGGATTTGACCGAAGCAAGCAAAAGTTCTGTTTCCACCAGTATCAAGTTGCTTCTTCAAACAAATAAAATTGAATATTTTACAAAAGCCGGTGACAGAAAACGGTATTTTAAAAAGAAAAAAGACCACCTGAAATTGCGCCTTTCCAATTATATGGAAATAATTGACAGGGAAATAGGACTCTTTCAAAAAACCTCAGGGTTTATGAAAGCAACTGATATTAAAACCTATGAAGATAACCTTTGTTATACATCCATCTACATTGATCATCTTCATCAGATAAAAATAACATTGGAAGAAACCCTTCACAAACTGGAAAATGTTTCTACCAATAAACCATAATTGATTATATATACCACCCTTAGTTACTATGAAACAATCAATATTTTTATTATCACTATCCTTTTTTTTGTTCTTGCAATCCTGTGGGGACAAGCAGGAGCAACCTGCACAAGAGGTTGGAGAGTATCCTGTAATTGAAATCCCCTTAAAGACCATCACATCTTATAGTAGTTATCCAACCCGTATAGAGGGAACGACTAATAGTGAAGTGCGTGCAAAAGTTTCCGGGTATATAACGGAAGTACTGGTTGATGAAGGAGAGGCAGTAAAAAAGGGAAAACCTCTTTTTAAATTGGAAACCCAATCTTTGTCACAAGATGCCGAAGCTGCCCAGGCAAATGTAAATGCCGCACAGGTAGAGGTGGATAAACTGCATCCGCTGGTGGAAAAAAACATCATAAGCAACGTTCAACTTGAAACTGCAAAAGCTCGGCTGGCCCAGGCAAAGAGCGCTTATAACAGCATTGCGGCAAATATAGGGTATGCTACAATCAAGAGCCCTGTTGAGGGGTATGTGGGTTCTATTCCCTTTAGAAACGGTGCATTGGTAAGCCCTGGAGACGCAACACCACTAACAACAGTTGCAGCAATTGAAAATGTATATGCTTATTTTTCGATGAATGAACGGGAGTATCTCAATTTTATTGAGACTGCCTCTGGAACCAACTTGGCAGAAAAAATAAAAAATCTCCCCAAAGTGGAACTGATTTTAGCAAACGGAAGTACCTATGAAGAACAAGGAACCGTGGAAACAGTCACCGGGCAGATTGACAGAAACACGGGAACAGTAAGTTTCCGGGCGCTTTTCCCCAATCCAAACCGTCTTTTGGCAAATGGAAGTAGCGGAACAATCAGAGTTCCCAAAGAGTACAAAAATGTTCCGGTAGTACCCGAGTCTGCTACCTATGAACAACAAGGTGTCGTCTATGTGTATAAAATTCAGGATGATACACTTGCTATATCAACCCCTGTTGAACTGGTTGAACGTGTAAAAAATATTGCTATCATACGGTCCGGCATTAAGGAAGGTGATGTGATAGTAGGACAGGGTGTGAGTAAATTACGTAATAACACAACTATTGAAAGTAAGCCGGTAGCCTTTGACAGTATTGTAGAATCCTTTAATACAGTCTTTCAATAATGTTAAAGCAATTCATAGACAGGCCGGTATTATCTTCAGTAGTATCCATTATTATTGTTATCCTGGGGATATTGGGTTTACAGGAACTACCCGTAACGCAGTATCCTGACATCGCCCCACCCACCGTGCAAATTTCAGCCAGTTATCCCGGAGCAAATGCTGAGACTATTTTAGAGAGTGTTCTGATTCCCATTGAGGAACAGGTAAATGGGGTGGAAGGTATGACATACATTACTTCAACAGCAAGTAACAATGGTTCTGCAACCATCAATGTGTTTTTTGAACAGGGTTATGACCCTGATATTGCTGCGGTAAATGTCCAAAACAGGGTTTCAAGAGCTAATGCGGTATTGCCTTCAGAAGTTATTCGTGCAGGTGTTATTACCTCAAAACAGCAAAGTTCTGCATTATTATATGCTTCTTTATTATCCACCAATCCTGAATATGACGACACATATATTCAAAATTACCTTAACATCAATGTAAAACCGGCTATACAGCGTATCAACGGCGTTGGAAATATGAATGTTTTTGGAGGCAAGGATTATGCCATGCGTGTATGGCTCGACCCTGCTAAAATGGCAAATTACGGGTTAACCACAAATGAAGTTATCGCAGCGATAGGAGAACAAAGTCTGGAAGCCGCCGCAGGCTCCCTGGGTCAAAATGCCGGGGAGTCTTTTGAATATGTAATTAAATATAAAGGACGTTATAAAACCGCTGATGAGTATGAGAATATCATTATCAAAGCCACCGGTGACGGAAATTTTCTGCGTTTAAAAGATGTCGCCAAAGTAGAACTTGACGCTTTTTCTTATAATACTCTGGGCAAATCCAAAGGCTATCCTGCAATGAGTTTCGGAATCTTTCAAACACCGGGTTCCAATGCACAGGAAATCATTGAAGAAATTTATGTCGAACTGGAGTCCCTTAGTCAGGATTTTCCGGAAGGAATCGAGTACCTTATCAACTATGATACTAATAAGTTTCTCACGGCCTCTATCAGCAAAGTACAAAAAACACTTATAGAAGCTTTTTTACTGGTGTTCCTGGTGGTTTTTCTGTTTCTTCAAAACTTCCGCACTACACTTATTCCCGCTATTGCGGTTCCGGTTTCCATCATAGGAACTTTCTTTTTTCTGGGTATTTTAGGCTATTCCATTAACCTTTTGACACTTTTTGCATTGATTCTTGCAATTGGTATCGTGGTAGATGATGCCATTGTAGTTGTAGAAGCCATCTATGCAAAAATGGAAGACGGCATGGACAATGCCCATGAAGCTTCCGTTTCCGCGATGAGCGAAATAACAGGAGCCATTATTTCGATTACACTTGTTATGGCTGCTGTATATGTCCCCATTACATTTATTCAAGGGCCTTCCGGAGTGTTTTATGAACAGTTTGGCGTAACGCTTATTATTGCAATCCTTATTTCTGCAGTGGTTGCTTTGACTTTAAGCCCGGCACTGTGTGCTATCTTTTTAAAACCGAAGCACAATAAAGAAGGGAAGAAACCAAACCTTTTGCAACGTTTTTTCATTGCGTTTAATGCCGGTTTTAATGCATCACGAGCCAAATATACCCGCTCACTTGGATTCCTGATTAAAAACAAATGGATTCCCATTGGGGTGCTGGCAGCAAGTGTAGTACTTATCATATGGAGTGACAGCACCATTCCCAAAGGGTTTGTGCCCACAGAAGACCGTGGTGTTGTATTTGTCAACATCGAACTACCACCCGGTGCATCTCTTGACAGAACTTACAAGGTAACAGAAGATTTATATGCACAAATGGAATCCATAGAAGGTATTCGCACGGCTACGCTCGTGAGCGGAAGGAATTTCTTTTCAGGTGCCGGAAGCTCTTATGCACTTGGTTTTATCATTCTGGAAGATTGGGATAACCGTACAACAGAAGCTACCTCAATTGATGCCATAGTAGCCAAACTGAATGAAAAATCGGCCACGGTAGCAGAAGCGAATATTATTTATTTTACACCCCCCAGTGTTCCCGGCTTCGGTAGTGCTGATGGTTTTGAAATGCAATTGCTGGACCGTCTTTCAGGCGAATTGAAAGACCTGGATGCCAATGCGTCAGATTTTGTGGCAGCACTCAATCAGGAACCTTCCATTGCGTTTGCTTCAAATTCTTTTAGTACTGATTTTCCCCAACTGGAAATGGAAATTGATATCGCTAAAGCAAAAGAGTCCGGTGTAACAGTCAATGACATTCTTTCAACCTTACAGGGCTATGTAGGTGGTTTTTATGCATCAGATTTTAGCCGGTTTGGAAAGCAATTCCGTGTGTTTGTTCAAGCCTTGCCCGAAGATCGGGACAATATTGAAAGCTTGAACACAATGTTTGTCAAAACCTCTAGCAATGAAATGGCACCCCTTTCCCAGTTTGTGACTTTAAACAGGGTGTACGGGCCACAAACAGTAAATCGGTTTAACCTCTATAATTCAGTTACCATTAATGGATCAGCGGCTCCCGGATATAGTTCGGGAGATGCAATCGCAGCCATTGACAGGGTTGCGGCTCAAAGTTTGCCTGCTGATTACAGCGTAGCCTATTCCGGGATTACCCGTGAGGAAATTGCTTCGTCCGGACAGGCCATACTTATTTTTATGCTGAGTATTGTCTTTGTCTATTTTCTGCTCGCAGCCCAATATGAAAGCTTTATCCTTCCGTTATCGGTTATTTTCTCTTTACCCATTGGAGTCGCCGGAGCTTACTTAACTACAATGGTTTCCGGCCTGCAAAACAATATCTATTTTCAAATTGCCTTGATTATGCTTGTGGGTTTACTGGCCAAAAATGCCATCCTAATCGTTGAGTTTGCAAGACAACGGCGTGAACAGGGCATGTCTATAATTGATAGTGCTATCGACGGTGCACGTGTGCGCCTGCGTCCCATATTAATGACTTCATTTGCCTTTATTCTTGGTTTATTGCCCCTGGTATTGGCTTCTGGTGTTGGTGCACAGGGAAATAAATCAATAGGGACAGGTGCAGCGGGTGGCCTACTCGTTGGAACACTCGTCGGGGTCTTCATTATCCCTGTGTTGTTTGTCATTTTCCAATGGCTGGAAGAACGACTGCGCCCGGGAAAAGTTGTCACTATCAAAGAATAAATTGACGTATGAAAGGTATAAGACTTATAAAACAAATATGCTTCAGAACATTGTTTTTAGTAACAATAGCCTTAACTCTTCAGGGCTGTTTTGTAGCCAAAGACTATGAACGTCCACAGGTTGCTGATGAATCGTTTTTCCGAACAGACCAAATTCCGAAAGACAGTCTGAGCCTTGGAGAAGTATCTTGGCGCGAACTTTTTACAGACACCTATCTGAAAAATTATATTGAAGAAGGTTTGCATAATAACCTGGATATTCGTGTGGCACTTCAGCAAATCGAGACAGCAAATGCATACTTCCGTCAGGGAAAAGCAGGATACCTTCCCACGTTGGATCTTAACGCCGGGGTAACCCATCAGGAACTTTCCGGAAACAGTCAGTTCGGGTCCATCTTTGACGGAAATATTACCCAATATGAACTCACGGGCAATATGGCGTGGGAGGCTGATGTCTGGGGAAAAATACGCAGTAATAAGCGTGCCTCAGAAGCGGGTTATTTGCAGTCTGTGGCAGCACATCAGGCCGTTAAAACAGAATTGGTGGCACAAATAGCAACGGTTTACTACCAGTTGCTTACATTGGATGCTCAATTAGAAATTGTTGAAAAAACAATAGCAAACCGTAGCAGCAGTCTGGAAACTACAGAAGCTCTGAAAGAAGCAGGAATTGTAACCGAAGTTGCCGTAAAACAAACCGAAGCCCAACTGTATAATGCAGAAGTGCTTCGCATTGATTTGAAGCGCGATATTGCTCTCACCGAAAATACCTTTTCTATTTTACTGGGAAGCAGCCCGGCTGATATTGAAAGGAGTCGCCTGGAAGAACAGGAAGTTGTAGCTGACCTTAACACAGGCTATCCTGTTCAATTACTGAGAAATCGTCCTGATGTTATCGCTGCGGAATACCAACTTTTGGAAGCTTTTGAAATGAGTAATGTTGCCCGAAGTAATTTTTATCCTTCTTTGAGGATAACAGCTACCTCCGGATTTCAAAGTTTGGAACTCGATCGTCTCTTGAGCGCCAATTCCATATTTGCCACATTTGTGGGCTCACTGGCACAACCGCTGCTAAACAGACGTCAAATTAAAACACAATTTGAAGTGGCACAATCACAACAAGAAATCGCTTACCTCAGGTTTAAGCAGGCATTACTCACTGCAGAAAGGGAAGTGTCTGATGCATTGTATTCCTACGCTGCAGCTGAAGAAAAGATTGGATTTAGCACCAAAGAATTTGAAGCCTATGATACCGCGACCCGATATTCTGAAGAATTGCTGGACAACGGACTTGCCAACTACCTGGAAGTATTAACAGCTCGTGAAAATGCATTGAATGCTGAAGTGCGCATAACCACCACGCGCTTTGAACAAATGCAGGCAGTAGTGGAATTGTACCGTGCCCTGGGTGGTGGAAAGGAATAGTTTTTTTCCTGATTAAAACATCTAAAAGAAGCCTTTAATATTAACCATTTCGCCGCAGTAAACTCAGGGAGTAATAACGTTTTGAATCAATAAAGTGCTTTACCGGTTCAAAGCTGTTTTCCCTGCTCAATTGCCCGATGTCATCTAAATGGTATTTTTTGGATATCTCGGTGTGAATGACTTCGTTTTTATAAAAAGATATGTTTTCGTTACCGATAGTTACGCTTTGTTTTTTTAGACTGACCAAAAAACTCAAACAGTTGCCTGAAAGGGGATCGTAATATGGATAATGATCAAAAGCATTTACGTCAAAACCGGCATTGAGTTCACGGTTGATGCGTGTGAGCAGGTTCAGGTTAAAGGCTTTGGTGATCCCTTCTTTGTCATTATATGCATTCAGGATAGTTTTTGGGTGCTTTTTTAAGTCAAAGGCAATGAGGATGAGGTCATTTTTTTTCATTCCCTTATAGAGCCATTGCAAAAATTCATTGGCACGTTCCTTATTGTAATTCCCAATTGTACTCCCCAGAAAGAGGATTAAATTATGGGATTGTTTTTTGAGGACTTCATCACAGGTTTCAAAATAATTTCCTGCAACGCTTTCTACTTCAAGTTGTGGAATAGCGGCGGTTACATTGGCTTTGTTTTCTTTCAGTATATTGGGCGAAATGTCCAGAGCCGTATAACGCATAGAAACTTCACTTTCATCCAGTTTTTTTAGAAATACAGCTGTTTTGGTCCCGTCTCCGGCTCCCAGTTCGACGATATTCCAGTGCGGATTGTGTTCTTTCAGGATTTTAGCAATATCTGCGCTTTGTTTTTCAATGATTTCACGTTCGCAACCCGGCAGATAGTAGCTTTCCATATGCATAATTTGTTGAAAGAGCGCATCTCCTTTTTTATCGTAAAAATATCTTGAAGGCAGGGTTTTTTGTTCTTTCCTGAGCCCTGACAGGATATCCTCTTTAAATGAATTCATCTATATTTTTATTAGTTGTTTTTGGCCAGCCTGATACCTGAGAAAACCCATCGGGAGGAGGCGTGAAAAAAGTTTCTGTATGTGATTCTGCTGTGACCGGGAGTAGTTGCAACCGAGGCACCTCGAAGGACATTTTGATTGACCATAAATTTCCCATTGTATTCCCCAAGTGCACCGGGGGCTTTTTTAAAACCGGGATAAGTCACGTAAGCCGAATTTGTCCACTCCCAAAGCATTCCCCATTTTAGCTTTGGTGCTGCTATTTCCCATTCCATTTCGGTGGGGAGACGATAACCGGCCCATTCCGCGAAAGCGAAAGCTTCATAAAAGGAGATATGACTCACCGGAATTTCAGGGTTAAGGGTTTGCAGGCCTTCCATAGTATATTGTTCCCACCCATCTTTTTGACGATGCCAGTATAATGGGGCTTCAAGCTTGTTTGTATTGATAAAGCTCCAGCCTTCATCATGCCAGAGATTGTGATTTTTATATCCACCATCCTTCACGAATTCAAGAAATTCACCGTTGGTTACCAGGGTGCTTCGCAACGAAGCCTCTTGCAGATAAACCTTATGGCGGTCAAGTTCATTGTCAAAACAATAGGAGTCGCCGGTAGCGCCTATTTCATATATGCCTTCAGATATATTTTCCCATCCTTTTACGTGCGTTTCCTTCTCCAGCATATAAGCAGATGCATACCGGGGAAAGGTGGGCTGATTGCCCAGAATGTATTTAATATCATATACCAGCAATTCCTGATGCTGCTGCTCGTGATTAACCCCCACTTCTATCAGAAAAAGCAAATCCTGCGGGCATTCTTTATCCAGTAATTGCAGCATATGTTTTTTGACATAAGAACGATAATTATAAACATGTTCAACGGTGGGACGGCTCATAAAACCACGATCAGACCGTTGGGTTCTGTCACCCATGTTGTTGTAATAACTGTTGAAGAGAAATGAAAATTGCTCGTCAAAAACGGTGTATCCATTAAAATGGGGCAGCAGCACAAATTGCTCAAAAAACCAGGTGGTATGTGCCAAATGCCATTTGGGTGGGGACACATCGATGATGGGTTGGGGCATGTAATCTTCAGTTACCAGCGGCTTGCAAATAGCCTCAGACCGTTGCCGGGTATTTTTAAATTGGTTAGTTAGTGTTTCCTGATCTATGGTATATTTCATTTTTAATATTCCTTTTTATTTTTCAATGTGCACGCCATTCCAGAAAGCTATATAATCCTTTATTTTTTTAGCAGCTTCCTTTGGTTCAGGGTAATACCAGGCGGCATCTTTATTTATTTTTCCGTCAACTTCAAGGGTATAATAACTTGCTTCACCTTTCCAGGGGCAGTGTGTATGAGTTTCTGAAGGCTTTAAATGCTTGCTTTTGACGTCTCCGGGAGGGAAATAAGCGTTGCCTTCTACTTCTATTGTTTGATTGCTTTCAGCAATAATGGTATTGTTCCAGAGAGCTTTCATATTTTTATTTTAAAATTACACTTTTTTCAGGTTTTCGAGCATTGTGGGAATCAATTCGCTAACAGTGGGGTGAGGAATCACGCTGTCGCGGAAGGTCTTGTAAGGAGCATCTGCATACATAATATTTAAAATACCCGATATTATCTCATCACCTCCGGTGCCCAGAATTGCAGCTCCCAATATTTTATCTGTTTTGCCATCGATAAGTATGCGCATAAATCCGTGGGTTTCTCCTTTTTCCTTCGCTCTTGCAACGTTGCTCATAGGTTGAAAGGCCTCCCTTACATCAAAACCCTTTTCCAGAGCCTCCTTTTTGGTCATGCCGGCACGCCCTAATGGAGGATCTACATATAAACCATAGGTGAGGATGCGGTCTGAAACTTTTCGGCTTTTATCTTCAAAGGTGTTAGCTGCAATTATCTCATAGTCATTATAGGCAGTATGTGTAAAAGCTCCTTTGCCGTTGCAATCTCCCAAAGCATATATTCCGGCAACATTGGTTTGAAGGGTGTCATCTACTGTAATATAGCCGCGCTCATCTGTTTCTATACCGGTAGCTTTCAGGTTAAGGGTCTCAGTATTGGGAAGTCTTCCAACGGCGAGAAGCAAGTGGCTTCCGGTGATTTCCTTGGGGGTGTCTTCACAGTCAATGCTTACGGTAATAGTGCCGTCATCGTTCTTTTTTCCGCCTATGCACTTCGCTTTTAACCGAAAGTCAATACCTTCCTTTTTCATAAACTCAAGGATGGCCTCACTGATGTCTTTATCTTCTTTGCCTATTATCTGATCCCCTTTTTCTATAATCGTGACTTTACTTCCAAAACGTCTGAACATTTGCCCAAATTCTAAACCGATGTAACTACCGCCAATGATGATGAGGTGTTCAGGAAGTGTTTCCAGTTCCAGGATATCGGCATTGGTAAGATAGGGTACCTGGCTGAAATCATCAGGTATGTTAGGCCGTGCACCGGTGTTGATATAGATGTTTTCAGCTCTTAGGGTTTTGTCGTTGACTTGAATGGTTTTGGGAGCCGAAAAAGTAGCCTCCCCCTGAAAAAACGAAATCTTCTTTTCATTTTCTATACCCTGATGAATCCCATCAACCGATTCTTTAACCAAGGCATCTTTGCGGCTTTTAATTTTTGGAAGGTTTGCCAAACTGCCTTTAGGAATATCAATGCCCAATGACTCCCCATTTTGAGCCTCCCACATACGGCGGGCACTGGCAACATACGCTTTTGTAGGGGTACAACCCGTATTAACACAGGTGCCACCCAACCGGTCCTTTTCAATGAAAGCAACAGATTGTCCTTCAGAAGCGAGTTTGAAAGCAAGCGGTGTGCCTGCCTGACCCGAACCAATAATGATAGCATCAAATGTCTGCAATGGGTTGGTTTTATGGTTACGTAATAAAGATACGGCAACAAGGTTTTATAATAAAAGTCTTTAAGGGAAATTTAAGGGTTTTGATATCTTTATGATAGCCGGTTTACAACTATTATATGGTTAAGTGAAAAGAAATTTAAAAACACAACTACTGTACAGAATAGTTCGGAACTTCTTCCAAGAAAATGTATTTTTCATTCTCATAATCGAGTTTGCAGTAATAGTGTTGCAAGCCATTGGTAACCATAAGATAAGTAGCGTCCAGGCTCAGGTTGTAGCGGGCAATCTGGTCAAAGGTTTCCTGGTGTATATTGATGTGTGGGGCTTTGCATTCCACGATAAGGTGGATACTGCCGTCCGGGTTGAATACCACTATGTCATAGCGTTTTCGGGTGTTGTTTAAAATGAGCACTTTTTCCACATTGACATGGCTTTTTGGGTAATTCTTTTCACTCAGTAGGAATTGAACCACGTGTTGCCGCACCCATTCTTCCGGTTTAAGAATCACAAATTTTTTGCGGATTTCATCAAAGATGGAAATTTTATTTTCGCTACTTTTGAATCGAAAGCTGTAAGAAGGAAAATGAAGCTCTTGCATATCACAAAAATGATAATTTTTTTTCAATGGAAGAAGTAAAACGCATCGCAAACGACATAAAGAAAGGTAATTTAAAACCCATCTACCTCCTTACGGGTGAAGAACCTTACTATATCGATTTTCTTGCTGACTATATTGAGAAAAATGTACTGACCGAAGATGAAAAGTCCTTTAACCAAATGATTTTATATGGACAGGATGTGACAGTCGAAGACATTGTGAGTCACGCCAAGCGCTACCCCATGATGGCTTCATATCAGGTCATTATTGTCAAGGAAGCCCAGGAATTGAACCGCACCATTGAAAACTTGGCATCTTATTGTCAACAGCCGCAACCCACTACAATCCTGGTGCTTTGTTATAAATACAAAAAAATTGACAAGCGCAAAAAGCTCTACAAAACCATAAAAGAAAAAGGGGTTATTCTGGATGAAAAAAAGCTCTATGAGAATAAAGTGGGCGACTGGATCACCAAAATGCTTGCATCCAAAGGATATCAAATTTCGCCTAAAGCATCTTTGATGCTGGTTGAATTTCTGGGAAATGACCTGAGTAAAATTGCCAAAGAGCTTGAAAAACTTACCCAAATCCTCAAACCCGAGCAACAAATTACCCCCGAACTCATAGAAGAAAACATAGGCATCAGCAAAGATTTTAATAATTTTGAGCTTCAAAAGGCTCTGGGGAGCAAGGATATCAAAAAAGCCTTTCGCATTATCAATTACTTTTCAGAAAACCCAAAAGACAATCCCATACAAATGACGGTGGCATTGTTGTATTCTTTTTTCACGAAAGTTTTAAAATACCATGCCTTGTCCAATAAAGGAAGTGCCGCAAGCGCTTTGGGCATAAGTCCTTATTTTGTAAGTGATTACCAGCAGGCAGCCCGCAACTATCCCATGAAAAAAGTGAGTGCCATTGTTGCAGCCATTCGGCAAACCGACATGAAGAGCAAAGGGGTGGGAGCATCAAACGTCAGTCATGGTGATTTGCTGAAGGAATTATTGGTGGAGGTTTTTGGATAAAGATATTTAGAAAGCTTATTTTTGTAGCGTCAAATCCTGAATAAATGTCAAAAACCAAAGCCTGGCTCAATGCAGCGCGATTGCGCACACTTCCCTTATCTTTTTCCGGTATAATTGTAGGTTCAGCCATGGCATGGGATGCCGGTGCATTTGACGGTGTTATTTTTACTTTGGCATTGCTTACAACGCTTGGGTTTCAGGTCCTGTCAAATTTTGCAAACGATTATGGTGATGGTGTCAAAGGCACAGACAATGAGGAACGCAAGGGACCCAAACGAGCCTTACAAAGTGGTTTGCTTACTGAAAAAGAGCTAAAAAAAGGGATTGTTATTACCGTAATCCTTACGCTTATAGTTTCAGTTTTGCTGATTTACAAAGCCTTTGGTTCTGAGAACCTGGGATATCTCATACTGTTTTTCCTGCTGGGAGTTGCTTCCATCATAGCAGCCATTAAATATACTGTGGGCGTTACTGCATATGGATACCGGGGGCTGGGTGACGTTTTTGTGTTTGTCTTTTTTGGCCTGCTTTCTGTAGTGGGAAGTTTTTTCCTGTATACTCATGACCTCTCTGTTTTTGTTTTTCTGCCGGCAATCACGATTGGTTTGCTCAGCACGGCTGTTTTAAACCTGAACAATATGCGTGACCGTGTTTCTGATTCAAATTCAGGAAAAAAAACACTGGTCGTAATCCTGGGAGCTGAAAAAAGTAAAAAGTACCATTATGCGCTATTGGCGTGTTCATATTTTGCTGCATTTGTCTTTTTCTATATAAGCCGCGGAAGTTACCTGCGATTTCTCCCTTTACTGGCATTTATTCCCATTCTGATACATGCAAAAACTGTTGCTTTTAACCGCAATCCCGAAACCCTGGATCCCGAACTCAAAAAAGTTGCACTCAGTACGTTTCTTTTTTCCGTGTTGTTTTTTATTACGGCCATGCTGTAAAATATAAACACCCATTCCTGTAGTAGGCTTTTCTTAATAGTTCAACCTTGTAAAAAATATATTTTCAACTTATTTTTTGAACTGTAGCTTTTGATTTTAGTATCTTTAAGACGTAAACCAAAAATGCATAAAAGATGAAAATAACATTCTACGGACAAAATAGTTTTTTACTGGAAATAAAAGGAAAGCATATCATCATTGACCCATTTATAAGTGGAAGTCCGCTGGTTGATGGTAAAATTGATATCAACACCCTGCCGGCAGATTATATTTTACTCACTCATGCGCATCAGGACCATACACTCGATGCAGAGGCCATTGCCAAAAATACCGGAGCCACTATTGTCAGTAATTATGAAATTGCCAATCACTATGAGGCTAAAGGGATCAAGGTGCACCCGATGAACCACGGCGGAAGTTGGGAATTTGACTTCGGAAAAGTAAAATATGTCAATGCCATTCACACCAGCTCTTTTCCTGACGGAAGCTATGGCGGGCAACCGGGTGGTTTTGTCATTGAAGGGGAACACAAGAATATCTACATAGCCGGTGATACCGCCCTTACTATGGATATGAAACTCATCCCCATGCAAACACGACTGGATATTGCCATACTGCCCATTGGTGATAATTTTACCATGGGAGTGGAAGATGCAATCATGGCTTCAACATTTATTGAATGTGACAAAATCATTGGTTGTCATTATGATACTTTTGGCTACATAGAAATTGACCACGAAGAAGCCAAACGAAAGTTTTATAATGCTAATAAAGACCTGATGTTGCTGGAAATAGGGGAGAGTATCGAACTTTGATTTAATAACCCACTATTTTGAAAGCATCTTATAAAAAACACCTGCTTCATTTTAAAAAACCCGGCGGAACTTCCCGCGGTGTCTTGCATACAAAGGAAACCTGGTTTCTGGAAATCGGTGATAAAAATAGAAAGGGAGTGGGCGAATGTGGTTTGTTGCGTGGCCTCAGTATTGATGACCGGCCGGATTATGAAGAAAAACTTCAGTGGGTTTGTGATAACATAGATTTAGGTGAAGAGGCACTGTATGAAAGCCTTACTGAATTTCCCTCTATTCAGGCGGGATTGGAAACTGCTTTTCTTTCGCTTAAAGCGAAAAACCCTTTTATTATTTTTCCTTCAGAGTTTACAGATGGCAAAGCCCAAATTCCAATCAACGGATTGGTCTGGATGGGTGATAAAGAATTTATGCACACCCAAATCAGGGAAAAAATTGATGCGGGTTTTAAATGTATCAAAATGAAAATAGGTGCGATTGATTTTGATACCGAACTGGAATTGCTTACCTCCATCAGGAAAGAATTTTCCTCTGAAGAAATCGAACTGCGGGTGGATGCCAATGGCGCCTTTGCACCCACGGAAGCCCTTGAAAAACTCAAACAACTTTCAGCGTTGGAACTACACTCCATTGAGCAACCCATAAAGGCTGGTCAATGGGAGGCGATGGCATCTTTATGTGAGAAAACCCCTTTACCCATCGCTCTGGATGAAGAATTGATCGGTGTTTTTGAACTTGAAGAAAAGAAAGTGCTTTTACAAACCATCAAACCGCAATACATCATCCTGAAGCCCAGTTTGATTGGCGGCTTTCGCGGAAGCGATTCCTGGATAGGACTTGCAGAAGAGCAGGGATGCGGCTGGTGGATTACATCGGCACTGGAAAGCAACATCGGCCTGAATGCCATTGCACAGTACACCTTTACAAAAAACAATCCGATGCCGCAAGGATTGGGAACGGGGAGTCTCTATACAAATAACATAACATCCCCGCTGGAAGTAAAAGGCCAATACCTAAGCTATAACCCCTCTCTGGAATGGAATTATGAATTTTAAAGAATAAAAAAACCCGCCCGAAGGCAGGTTTTATAGAGATGTTATTCTGTTAGTCTTCTTTTTCCCAGACATCATTGGAGCCGTCAATATCAGCCATAATTTTTTCAGGGTCAATGACTACTTTTTTTAGTTTTTTGTCACTTTCCAGGAGATAAATCCAGCGGTTATTGCGTTGCCACACTTCTACGGGAAGTTCTTTGCGCTCAGTACTTCCGTCTTCATAGGTAACTTCAAATTTCAGAGGCATTGGGAATCCTTTATTGACAAAAGTAAGCAGGTAATCACCGGCTACTTCATTCACAGCTTCAACAGCCATATCGATGTTGTCGTTAGAGTAAAACCAATGTTTCCAGTACCAGTTGAGGTCTTCACCGCTCACATTTTCCATGATATTGAAAAAGTCATTGGGCTGCGGGTGTTTGTATGCCCAGGCATTGATATAAGCCTTAAAGGCGTTGTCAAAGCGCTCGGGACCAAGGATGTATTCACGCAGCATAAAAAGCCCGTAAGCGGGTTTGTAATAAGCGGCCATACCCAGGTTCCTGCTTTGGGTAATATCCGGATGTGTCGAAATGGGCTCACGGTTAGGGCTGGTATTATATGCAATAATACTTTCACGGTTCATTCGTGCATCATATTCATTATTGTTGAAGGCTTTGGTACTGTAATAATTGATGAACGAATTAAAACCTTCATCCATCCACACGTGTCTTTTTTCGTTTGATCCCACAATCATAGGGAACCACATATGACCAAATTCGTGATCAGTTACTCCCCAAAGACGTCCTGCTTTGCTTCTCCAGCTGCAGAAGGAGATTCCCGGATATTCCATTCCACCCACATTGGAAGCAACGTTCACAGCAGCAGGATAGGGGTAAGGATACCATTTTTCTGAATAATGTTCAATAGAGAACTTGGTGTACTCAGTTGAGCGTTCCCATGCATTGCCACCGTTGCTTTCCAACGGGTAAGCTGATTGTGCAATGGCTTTTTTTCCATCGGGAAGATTGATGCGTGCAGCATCCCAGATAAACGCTTTAGAGGAAGCAAATGCGATATCACGGGTATTTTCCATTCTGAAATGCCAGGTGATTTTACCGCTTTGTTTAGGGCGTGTAAGCGAAGTATTACCCACTTCTTCAGGTTTTATCAAATGAACGGTAGCATCACTTTTTTCAGCAGCACGCATACGGTTTTGCAATTCCTTGGAAAGCACCTGGTTTTCATTTTGCAAAGCTCCTGATCCCACCACAATATGGTCGTATGGAACGGTAACTTTGTAATCAAAATCGCCATATCCCAGATAAAACTCACCTGCACCCAGGTAAGGTTCCGAATTCCAGCCGGTAATATCATCAAATACGGCCACACGGGGATACCATTGTGCCATAGAATATATGGTGCCTTTTTCTACATCAAGACGCCCCATTCTGTCAAGGCCTTTCATAGGTATCTTATAACTGAAATTCATGCTGATAGTAGCTTTTCCACCTTTGGCGGTAATGGGCTCGTTAAAAAACACCTGCATACGCGTGTCAGTAATCAAATGTTTGTTAGAAGCCACAGCTTTTCCGGTTTTAGCGGAAACATTTGTAATGGTGTATCCGCCGTCCAAATCACCGTCAAAACGAGAACCTTGTATCGGGGTGGTAAGAGCCCCGCGGGAATCTTCAGTATATCTGTTTTGCTCCAGGTGCAACCAGACAAAGTCAAGGGACTCCGGACTGTTGTTGTAATAGGTAATCGTTACGGTTCCGGAGAGCATATTAGTCTTATCGTCAAGTTCTACCTCAAGATCATAATCGGCTCCGTTTTGCCAGTACATAGGACCCGGAACACCGGAAGCAGAACGAAACATATTTCCTTCGCGGTTAGTAAAATGATCAAAGTCGCTTTGATTGTTTTGAAAAGGGGTTTGAGCGTTGATGCTCACGGAAAATAAGGTAAAAAGAAGAATGGCTTTCCCTAAAAATGACTTCATAGATGTATATATTTTTTTAGACGCGCTAAAATAGGCAAAGCTTTAACATTCACAAAAAGATTAACTTTTTTTAAATCCTAATAGATTAACCGATTTAGAATTAATAATAGTTTTAATTTTTTGAATCCAAACTGCTGGGATTCTCTGTATTCATTTTTTTGATTAGAGCCACTATACTCTCAAAAGTGAGCTCTTTTGCTTCGAGATGGGCATATTTTTCTCCCAAAAATTCGGTTACCTGTTTTCTGGACAGTAAATTGCCTTCTGCGTTTTTACGTTTCTCGTTAATTGCTGAGGTGTTTATGAGAAGGACCTTGCGTTGGATATTATACTGGTCTTTCCAGCTTTTGTTCCATTTAACAGATTCAGATACAACGACTCCTATTGCTCCTCCAACAACTCCACCGGTATAATGCTTACCTCCTGATTTAACAACCTGGGCTGAGTGTTCATCAATAAATGCAGCACAATAGGTTCCTGTTATCTCTAATTTTATAAACACATTGGGTTGATGCATATCACTTGAATGGGAAAGGTTAAAATAAGTATCCCCGTCGTGATCAATTGCCCAACTCGTCATAGATTTTTTAATTTTTTTACCTGTAGCGGCATCTATTATTTTTTTTACGAAAATATGTGTACTACTCTGTTGCCTTACAATTGCAACAGCATTTACATCCCTTTTTTTGTTCTTAATGAAATCATATGTCGTTTCATATAGTGATACAGGTATGGTATCAAGGGTTTGGGCCATATGAGACTGGAAGCTAATGATGAGTATGAATAAAACGAAATATTTCATAGTAGTATGTATTGGGTCTGAGAAATCACTAAGATTTTGCCCGCCAAAAATAATTTATTATTCGGGATAAAAAAATAATTATGCTTTTACGAAAGGTGTATCATCCCGAAGCCGTATTTCAAATTATAAAAAATAAGGAGGTTACCCTTTTCAAAAGCATCATTTTCCCAATAAAAAATAGTATATTTGCACGCAATTAAAACGTAATTGCAATGACTGCGCATCAAAACAAAATACTGGGAGAAGGTCTTACTTATGACGATGTACTCTTAGTTCCTGCTTATTCTGAAGTTTTACCACGTGAGGTATCCATCAGTACTCAATTCTCCAGAAACATAACCATTAATGTTCCCATAATTTCAGCGGCTATGGACACTGTCACTGAAAGTGCCATGGCTATTGCTATTGCCCGTGAAGGGGGGATTGGAGTGTTGCATAAGAATATGACCATAGAGCAGCAGGCGATGGAGGTTCGGAAAGTAAAACGTGCTGAAAGCGGTATGATACTCGATCCTGTGACACTTCCATTAACAGCCGTTGTTGCAGATGCTAAAAACGTTATGCGTGAATACAGCATCGGGGGTATCCCAATTGTTGATGATTCCGGAAAACTCATCGGGATTGTAACCAATCGTGATCTGCGTTTTGAAAAAGACAACAAACGTCCCATCAGTGAAGTCATGACTTCAGATAAACTGGTAACCACTCAAGAAGGGACTTCGCTTGAGCAGGCAGAAATTATCCTGCAAAAGCATAAAATTGAAAAACTTCCGGTAGTAAAGGATGACAATACCTTAATAGGGCTTATTACCTTCAGGGATATTACAAAACTTACTCAAAAGCCCATAGCCAACAAAGATCAATTCGGGCGTTTACGCGTTGCAGCTGCACTGGGTGTAACCGGTGATGTGATGGAACGCACCGCTGCACTTGTCCAGGCTCAGGTAGATGCAGTTATTATTGACACGGCACACGGGCATACTAAAGGTGTGGTTGATGTCCTCAAAAAAGTTAAAAACAAATATCCGGAACTTGATGTGGTTGTAGGTAATATTGCCACAGCAGATGCAGCCAGATATCTGGTTGAGGCCGGAGCAGATGCCGTTAAAGTAGGTATTGGCCCGGGTTCAATTTGTACCACACGTGTGGTGGCCGGTGTGGGCGCTCCTCAATTTTCAGCCGTATTGGAAGTAGCTGCTGCCATCAAAGGAAGTGGGGTTCCGGTGATTGCCGATGGCGGTATTCGCTATACGGGAGATATTCCCAAAGCGATTGCTGCAGGTGCCGACTGTGTTATGTTAGGCTCATTGCTTGCAGGAACCAAAGAAAGTCCCGGTGAAACCATTATCTATGAAGGTAGAAAATTTAAGTCTTATCGTGGAATGGGGTCTGTTGAAGCCATGCAGCATGGCTCCAAAGACCGTTATTTTCAGGATGTGGAAGAAGATATTAAAAAACTGGTTCCGGAAGGAATCGTGGGCAGGGTGCCATACAAAGGTGAACTTGCTGAAAGCATGACACAATTCATTGGCGGTTTGCGTGCCGGTATGGGTTATTGTGGTGCAAAAGATATTGCCACACTTAAGGAGTCCGGAAAGTTTATCAGAATCACGGCATCGGGAATCAATGAAAGTCACCCACACGATGTGTATATCACAAAAGAATCTCCCAATTATTCGCGTTAAGCTTTTATAGAATCTATATTGTAAAGACTAAAGTGAAATTGTAAGCATTCAAAAAATACCTGCTTACAGGGGCATTCTCATTACTTTTGGATTAAGTTATTGCCAATCCGGCTCGCGTTGGGTGAGGTTATTATTCTTATAATCCTCTAAATCATTTCCCGAATCCTTTTTTGGTTTCTTTTTCTCTTTTCCGGCTTTTTCTTTATTTGTTGCTTCAGCGTGTTCGGTTCCCCGACTTGCATTTTCTTCAGCTTCAGGAAATGATTTCTTTTTTTTTGGCTCTTTGTTTTTATCAGCGTGAGGATCTTCCTTTAAATTTTTCTTAGATGTGTCCATAGTGTAAATGTTTTATTTCCATGAAGATAAGAAGAATCTTTTTTCTGTTTATTAAATAAAATATAAAAAAAACAGACAGACCTTGTTGCAAATAAACATTTGCTACAAAAGGGGTATTTTTGAACTTTAAGTTTACTCAGTTACCAAAGGTTGGAGTGCTTCCCAGACATTCTCTGCAATAATTTCTTGTCCCGCTGCGGTGGGGTGGATGCCATCTGCCTGGTTTAAATCGGGTACTCCGCCCACATCTTCGAGTAAAAAAGGGATAAGCGGAAGCTTGTATTGTTCGGCCAGCTCAGGAAAAATATTTCTGAATTCTGAGGTATAAGACTGCCCCATATTGGGCGGAAGTTGCATCCCGGCTAGTACAATAGTAGCATCAGGATTTTTTTCCAATACAAACTCAATAATAAAAGCGAGGTTTTTTCGTGTTTCTGATAGCGGAATACCCCGCAAACCGTCATTGGCTCCCAGTTCCAATACAAAAATATCAACTGGCTGATTTAAAACCCAATTAATCCTGTTTTTGCCACTGGCAGTGGTTTCGCCGCTAAGGCCGGCATTTATGATTTCATAATTCAGGTCAAGGGAATCGATTTTCTCCTGAATAACAGCCGGATAAGCCTCTTCAGGGTCTAGTCCCAGTCCGGCGGTAAGACTGGTGCCAAAGAACAGGATGCGCTTCTTGTCTGTCGTCTCTTGTTCTTCAGGTTTTTCAGTTTGCAAACTTTCTTCAGTCTTTTTTTTCTCAGCAGATTTTCCGCAGGAAATAAAGAGTGAAAAAGATAAAATATAACAAAAGATTAACAGGCTTCGCATCATAACGTGGATTAAAATTAAAATGATTTCTTTATTTTACCTCTTTAAAAAAAGCAATCAAAGATACTCTAAATGGCAAAGATATTAAACGTCCACAACTTAGAAAAAACCTACACCTCAGGTTCACAAACATTAACAGTTTTACAAAATATTTCTTTTGCCATTGAAGAGCGGGAAACCTTTGCTATCGTGGGTCCTTCCGGAAGTGGAAAAACTACTCTTTTAGGGCTTTGTGCAGGTCTGGACCGGCCCAATGCCGGCACAATCGAACTGTGTGGCACACAACTCAACAACCTGACCGAAGATGAACGGGCACTTTTGCGCAACCGCAACATTGGCTTTGTTTTTCAGGATTTTCAATTATTGCCCACCTTGACCGCGCTTGAAAATGTTGCGGTTCCCTTGGAACTGCAAGGGGCAAAGAATGCAGCAAAAATAGGAATGGAGCTTCTTGATAAAGTGGGATTGGCAAACCGTTTTCATCATTATCCGTCACAGCTTTCGGGAGGTGAGCAACAACGCGTAGCTGTGGCAAGGGCTTTCTCAAACCGTCCATCCATCCTTTTTGCCGATGAGCCCACAGGAAACCTTGATGCCGAAACAGGCGAAAAAGTAGAAGCCCTCCTTTTTGAACTCAACAAAGAAGCCGGTACAACCCTTGTGATTGTGACCCACGATATTGAGTTGGCAAATAAGACTCAAAATATTCTGCGCTTGAAAGGTGGAAAAATTGTTCCCAACCAAAAAGAGGCTTCATGGAAATAGAAAAGAGTAAAACCACTTCCGGACCGGGTATCAACTGGTTGCTGAAAATGGCCTGGCGTGACGGAAAAGCAAGCAGCAAAAAACTAATTCTCTTTATGGCTTCCATCGTGCTGGGTATTGCAGCCGTGGTTTCCATTCAATCGTTTGGTGAAACCCTGAAAGACAATATAGCCTTGCAGTCTAAATCCCTCATGGGAGCCGATTTTAAAATAGACAGCAACAACCCGCCCAATGAAGAGGTGTTGCGCATTATGGATTCACTGGGAGGCTATGATGGAAGGGAAATAAACTTTCCTTCCATGGTTGCATTTCCCAAAAATGAAACTTCAAAACTGGTGCAGGTGCGTGGCATTGAGGGAGGATTTCCTTTTTACGGTGTTCTGGAAACCGAACCTGCTTCAGCGGCAAATACATACGAAGAATCCGGTGCAGCACTTGTAGACGCTACAGTAATGCTGCAATTGGGAATAGAACCGGGTGACAGTATTAAAGTGGGTGAATATACCTTTCCTGTTGCCGGAAGTTTAAAGTCGATTCCAGGAAGCAATGCCATCTTTAGTTCAGTAGCACCGCCGGTAGTGATTCCCTTTCGTTTTATTGAAGAAACAGAACTTGTGCAAACCGGAAGTCGCATAGATTATGAATTTTATTTTGTGGCAGACCCCTCAGTGAGTATGGAGCAACTGGATCGTGAAGTAGAACCCATGCTCGAACTTCAGGAAGCAGATCTCGACACCCATACATCCACAAGCGAACGCATGGGACGTCGGTATGAAAATTTTGGAAGGTTCCTCAACCTCGTGGCTTTCATTGCCCTTTTACTGGGTTGTGTGGGGATTGCGAGTGCCATACATATATACATTAAAGAAAAACTGCGGGCCGTGGCCGTCCTGAAATGCCTGGGAGCCACCAAGCGTCAAACATTTCTTATTTATTTACTGCAGATTGCAGGTATGGGATTGCTGGGAGGTATCGCCGGTACAGCCATAGGTCTGTTACTGCAACAACTTTTTCCCATGTTGCTGGGCGATCTGCTGCCGGTAGATGTAGCGATGGCTTTTTCGCCGCGCGTGATTATAATGGGAATCTTGCTGGGTATCTTCATGTCAGTATTGTTTGCCTTATATCCCTTGATGAATACCTTATATGTATCGCCCCTGCAGGCACTGCGTGTTCAGGAGAGTGATACCCCAAAATCACGTAAAGCCGGGCTTCTGGTCTTGTTGGGAATATTCCTGTTTATTTTCCTGTTTTCATACTGGTTACTGGAAGATATTCAATATTCGCTTGCCTTTGTGGCGGGTATCTTCGTGACTTTTTCAATTCTTGCCGGGGTGGCGCATCTCTTTATGCAGGCAATCAGAAAATTCTTCCCTTCTTCCTGGGGGTTTGTGGCACGTCAAAGTTTAAAAAATCTCTTTCGGCCGCAGAACCAAACACTTATTTTGGTGCTTGCCATCGGGGTGGGGACATTTTTAATCAGTACACTATACTTTACCAAAGACATTCTGCTCGCTCAGGCTTCAGTGGAAGCACAGGCTGAGAGCCCAAATATGATTCTTCTGGATGTGCAAAGTCCGCAGGCAGATGCTGTTGCAACAACAATCAGGAATAATGACCTTAAGGTTATTGATAACATTCCCATTGTGACGATGCGCATACACAGCATAGGTGACAGAACGGTCAATGAGATAAAAAAAGATACGACTACTTTTATCCGCGGTTGGATTTTAAATCATGAATTTCGTGTCACGTACCGTGATTCTCTGGTAGCCTCAGAAAACCTTCAGGAGGGGACCTGGACTGAAGTGGCGGAAGAAAGCGGACGTATTCCCATTTCGATTAGTGATAATTTTGCAAATGATGCCAAGGTGGGTGTAGGTGATCACATTACGTTCAATGTTCAGGGTGTTCTTACTGAAACCATCGTGGGAAGCATTCGCACAGTTGACTGGAGTCAAATGCAAATGAATTTTTCCATCGTATTTCCCAAAGGAGTTTTGGAAGAAGCCCCGCAGTTCAGGGTGCTAACGACCACAGTGCCTGATGAAACGGTATCAGCACGACTACAACAGGAACTGGTGCGCAACTTTCCAAACATTTCTATTATTGATATCCGGCAGGTGCTTACGGTGGTGGAAGGACTGCTCAACAAAATTTCCTGGCTTATCAATTTTATGGCGTTCTTCAGTATTCTTACGGGTATTATTGTATTGCTGGGAGCTGTGAGAACGAGTAAATATCAGCGCGTGCGCGAAAGCGTGCTCCTGCGCACACTCGGTGCACGAAGCAATCAAATCCTCAAGATAACAGCTCTGGAATACTTTTATTTGGGGGTTTTAGGTTCGTTATCGGGTATTTTGCTGTCATTGATCAGTAGTGAGTTGCTGGCGTGGCTTGTCTTTGATACGCCGTTTGTTCCATCCTGGGTACCATTTTTAGTACTCTTTCCGGGAATAACACTATTAGTCCTTGCCATTGGAATGGGCAACAGTATGGGAGTTATCAAAAGTCCCCCGCTGGAAGTACTTCGCAAGGAAGTAAGGTAATTCCCGTAACCGATTTTACGAGCACAGGAGTTTTTTTTTAGGGTATATCAACCATATTTTTCCTGCAAATAAGAAAGGGTTTGTTTCATTACCTTTCTTAAAACCTCTTCGTTGATGTCTTCCAGTTTTTTGACATAAATGCAGGCTTTTCCCATCGTAAATTTACCCAAATCATCGAGCAGGTGTTTGTGTTTTTCCAAACCGGTAAAGACATAGAGTGAGATAGCGGCTTTGCGCGGTGAAAAGCCCAGAAGCGGGGCATCTCCCTCATGACCACTGTCATAGACATAATGGTAGTTTCCGAAACCCACAATACTGGGTCCCCACATATAGGGGTCATGGCCCGAAATTTCTTTCATCAGTTCGATAAGTCTGAAGCTATCCTTGCGTTTTTGGTCGTGATCAACAGCATTGATAAAATCGGTGACACTTGCTTTGGTGGGAACGGTTTTGTTTTTGGCCATGAGTCATTGCTTTTAGGTGTGAAATGAAGAACTAAATTACAAAAAACATAAGGAAAGAGCCTTTATTTTTTCTCTGAAAACGCCATGCTCAAAGAATTCACACAATAGCGCTGACCGGTGTCTGTGGGTCCGTCATTAAATACATGCCCCAGATGACTGCCACAATTGGCACAGAGGATTTCAGTGCGTTGCATACCATAGCTGGTGTCCTTTACATACTCAATACTTCCCGGTACAGCTTTGTCAAAAGCGGGCCATCCGCAGCCACTGTCAAATTTTGATTCGCTTTCAAATAGCAGGGCATTACAGGCGGCACAATAATATTTGCCTTCTTCAGAATGCATATTATACTCCCCGGTAAAGGGTCGTTCTGTGCCTTTTTTACGCAGAATAGTATAGCGTTCCTCACCGAGTTCTGCCAGCCATTCTTCTTCTGTTTTTTGTACGGGATATTTTTTATCAGTCATTTTTGCTAGGTTTAAATTCAAGCGCCACACCGTTGATGCAGTGTCGTTTTCCGGTAGTGTCCTGGGGGCCGTCATCAAACATATGTCCCAGATGGCTTCCGCAGTTGGCACATTTTAATTCCGTGCGGGCATACCCCACCTTATAGTCAACATCATACTCCAGGTTTTTATCCACGCCACGGTCAAAAGAGGGCCATCCGGTACCCGAATCAAATTTATGTTCTGATTCATAGAGCTTCACGCCACAGGCCTTGCAATGATAGTCACCCGGTTCATAGATTTTGTCCAGCGGACTTGTAAAAGCACGTTCAGTACCGGCTTCCCGCAGCACATAATATTCTAGCTCGCTAAGTTCAGCTTTCCATTGGGCTTCTGTTTTTTCAACGGCATAGCCATTCTTTTCTTTTGTTTCTTTCTGTGCTTTGGAGTTGCAGCTCACAAAACAGCAGGCTAAAAGGCAAAGGGTGATTTTATGTATCATAATAGTTTTTTTTTGTATACAGATACGAATTAAAATATCTGATGGTTCTTATAGTATATTACCGGGGATTTTTTTCCATCGACGTAAAATATTACTTCACTTCCTCACGCCCGTCAGCGTGAATGGCAAAGCGCCGTTTTAAGGGATCATGAACATGTTCATAACTTTCCCACGGCCAACCGCCAAACTGGTCCTTCTTATACTGCCTGATGGCTTCCTGTATGCCCTGATGCGAATTTGCAACAAAAGGCCCCTGTTGTACCACGGGTTCACCAATGGGTTTACCTTGCAACAACAAAAGTTCTGCCGGGGCATCGCCGTTGGTAATGGTGATTTTTTCAGTAGGGATAAGATCAAGGGAATGCTCTTGTGGAATCGTAAAGCCTTCGGTTTCTATCTCGTTGCCTTTATAAAAATATAAGCTTCTGTTTGTTCCTTCAGTAGCGGTGGGAATCTCCCATACCACCCCGGGGTCCATCTTGAGGGTCCAGATGGCTATTTCGTTTTCAGGATCTGCCGCCCACGAATTTGGAGTAGGGGCAGGGGCTTGTGTGCCTTTGTAGTTCCCGGCAACAAGTTTGAGGGAAATGCCATTTTCCTTGACGACAGGAATCTCCTCATTCCAGAGCATTCTGAAATAGGGATCTACCCCTTTGCTTTTCTTGGGCAAATTGAGCCACAACTGAAACAATAAAAAAGGGTTTTCCTTATCCTGATTAAGCAACGGAAACATTTCGCAGTGCATCACGCCTTTTCCCGCAGTCATCCATTGAACGTCACCGTTTCCAAAACGTCCGGCAGCTCCCAGGGAATCACTGTGATCAGCGAAACCTTCTTCCACAAGGGTCACGGTCTCAAAACCACTGTGAGGATGTGCAGGGAAACCGGGGACTTTTTGACCGTGATACATGCGCCAGCCGTCTTTGATGGTAAAATCCTGCCCAATGTTACGCCCTTTGAGAAAGGAAGGATCGGGACCCAAATGCTCATTACCGGCAGGGAAATGGTCTTTGTGATATGCGCAGAATAGAAATGGATCCTGGGTTTCCCACTGAAAACCCAGTTGTTTTACTTTTTTGATTGCAGACATTGTCAATTTTTTTGATCATTAAAATTAAGGGTATTTCTTTGTTTTTTATGCTAAAGAAATAATAAAAAAAGCGCCCTGTAATGAACGCTTTTTTAAAAAATAAGAATGTGAATTTTAAGAATTCGGGATTTTTAAAACCTGCCCGGGATGTATGAGATCCGGATTTTTGAGTTGATCGGTATTCGCCTGAAAAATGGAATTGTATTTATTGGGGTCTCCGTAATAATACTTGGAAATTTTGGAAAGGGAATCCCCGCTTTGGACAGTGTGGTAAGCAAAAACCGAATTATCTGTCACTTTAATATCAGCCTTGATATCTGAAGGTTGCTCTCCACCAATGCGTTTGATTTCATCCCATAGTAAATTCTTTTCGTGTTGCGTTTTGGTATTACCGGAAATGTGTAAAATTCCATTTTCTTCTTTCACATCGCCATCCTGAACATTAAGTTTCTCACCCAGGTCCAGAACACTTTGGTACTTTGCTTTACTCATCGTATTTTTTTTAAAGTTCGTTCTTAAAGATAGATATTTTTTTTAAAACACAGAAGAGGTTAGATGCTTAAACGAAAAAATCTATGTGTAATTATGAGATGGAAGCTTAGAGAATTTCTTCCTGTACAAACTGCACTTCATAAAGATTGCGATAATGACCGTTTTCTATTTTGAGTAGTTCCTTATGATTGCCCATTTCTACAATTTTACCGGCTTCCATAACGATGATGACATCTGCTTTTTTAATAGTGGCCAGCCTGTGTGCAATTACGATAGAGGTGCGTCCCTGAGTGATTTTTGCTGTGGCGTTTTGAATGAGTTGTTCTGAGTAAGAATCTACTGAGGAAGTCGCTTCATCGAGTACCAGTATGCCCGGGTTACTCACATAAGCCCTGAGAAAAGCAATGAGCTGACGCTGTCCGGACGAGAGCATACTCCCGCGTTCCTTAACATTGTAATGATACCCGTCTGGCAGGGTGGAAATAAACTGATGTACGCCGATGTCTTTAGCGGCCTGTATAACTTCTTCCTCGGTTATTTCAGGATTGTTCAGCGTGATGTTGTTCATAATAGTGTCTGCAAACAAGAAGACGTCCTGAAGCACAACCCCAATGCCCTTGCGAAGTTTATTAAGCGGTATATCTTTTATATTTTTTTCGTCCACAAGAATATCACCGCTTTTTATTTCGTAAAAACGGGAAAGGAGATTGATGATCGTTGACTTACCGGCACCGGTAGCTCCCACAATAGCAACCGTTTGATTGGGTTGTACTTCAAAGGAAATTCCTTTGATGACCATTTCTGTATCGTCATAACTAAAGTACACGTCTTTAAACTGAATATGCCCTTTGATGTCTTCGAGACTTTGTGTGCCTTTATTTTCAATAGTGGCGTCAGTATCCAATATTGTAAAAACACGGTTGGCAGCGACCATGCCCATTTGCAATGTATTAAACTTGTCAGCGATTTGTCGCAAGGGGCGAAAGAGCATCTGCACAAGTTCAATAAACATTACGATAATCCCCAGGGTCATACCTTCTCCTGCAAGCACCTGCAAACCGCCATACCATACAACAACACCTATGGTAACAGAGGAGAGCATCTCAACAACGGCAAAGAAAATGGAGTTGTACCACACGGTCTTCATCCAGGCCATTTTATGCTTGTCGTTAATCTCTTTGAAATTTTTGTATTCGGTTTTTTCACGGGTAAAGATCTGAACGATTTTCATCCCGGTAATGCGCTCCTGTACAAATGAATTGAGGTTTGCCACCTGATTGCGCACTTCTTCAAAAGCGATTTTCATTGCTTTCTGAAAGAGGCGTGTAGCATACAAAATCAGCGGAAAAATAGCAAAGACAATCAGGGTGAGTTCCCAGCTGGTGAAAAGCATAATGAGGAGGATGACCAGCATTTTGAGCAGGTCACTGGCAATCATGAAGAGTCCCTCACTAAAGATACTCGCAATGGTTTCCATATCATTGACTGCCCGGGTGGTGAGACGCCCTACCGAACTTTTATCAAAATACTTCATCTTGAAGTTGAGAATCTTGTCAAAGAGTTTGATTCTAATGTCTCGAATGACACTAAAGCCTAAAAAGTTTGAAAAATAAATAAAAGCAAACTGAAATAAGACTTCAAGAAACAAAACCCCCGCCATCAGACTTATGTAATAGACCAGGCTCTCACCGTCTTTTGGCGTGATGGAATTGTCAATGGTGAGCTGTAAAATGTATGGGCGTAAAACACCCAGCCCGGACATAAATATTGCGGCTAATGCAACCCCCCAAAATACAAGACGGTATGGGTTAGTATATTGAAGCAGTCGCTTGAATAATTTAAAGTCAAAAGCATGTCCGGTTGCTGCTGCCATATTATATATAGATATCTTTGGGGTAAACCACTTTTGTTAAATACAATCCTTTTGCCGGTACTGAGGCACCTGCCTGGCTTCGGTTTTTACTTTGAATGACCGTGTGCAACTCTTCCGGTTTGAGTTTTCCAAATCCAATTTCCAGAAGGGTTCCCACAATGGCCCTGACCATATTACGCAAAAAGCGGTCGGCTGTAATAGTGAATACCAGCCGTTGACCTTCATGCTTCCATTCAGCAAAAGCAATAGAACAAAAATAGGTTTTTACATCGGTTTTTGATTTGGAAAAGCATTGGAAATCATTATAGGTATATAAGATTTCTGCCGCTGTATTCATTTTTTCCACATCGGGTATGTGATGTAAATGGTGGCTGAATGCAGCAGCAAAAGGGTCTTTCTCAAGGTTGATGTGATATTCATAGGTTCTGCTTATCGCATCGAAGCGTGCATGAGCATCTTCCTTTACCTGAAGTATATTCCTTATGGCAATGTCTTTGGGAAGTAATGAATTCAGTTTAAAAAGGAATTCGTTTTTTGGGATGGCTTCCGCAAAATCAAAATGCGCAAATATCTGTCTTGCATGAACACCGGCATCAGTGCGACCGGCCCCTATCACGGTTATGTCTTTACGTAAAATGGTGCTGAGTGCCTTTTCAAGCGTTTGCTGTACCGAGGAAGCATCAGGCTGGATTTGCCAGCCGTGATAGTTTTTTCCGTTAAAAGCTATTTCGATGAAATATCGCAAAGAATCTTCTATTTTTGTGTGAGACAAAGATACACAAACCTGAATTTGGTTTGTCCATAACCCTTTCATAAATAAACGTGAAAAAAATACTTTTACTTTCAGACACCCACAGTCATATTGACGAGACCATTTTAAAATATGTGAAACAGGCAGATGAAGTATGGCATGCCGGTGATATCGGAACACTGGCGGTGACTGATGCCATTCAAAAATTAAAACCCCTGCGTGCCGTCTATGGAAACATTGATGATACTAAGATAAGGGGCGAGTTTCCCCTCCACCAACGTTTTGTTTGTGAAGGTGTGGATGTATGGATGACCCACATTGGAGGTTCCCCCGGAAGGTACAATCAGGATATCAGGGAGGAAATCAAACAAAACCCACCCAAGCTTTTTATTTGCGGGCATTCCCATATTTTAAAAGTCATGCACGATACAAAAAACGGGTTCCTGTTTATGAACCCCGGTGCGGCCGGTAAGCATGGGTTTCATAAAGTGCGCACGATGTTGCGTTTTGTGGTTGAAGCCGGAAAGGTAAGGGATCTGGAAGTTGTAGAGTCTCCACGATAAATATCAATGTGGTTACAAAATTTTGCAATGATTTATAGGCGGCTAAGGCTAAGGTGTTGATGTAGTATTCATTAGGTCATCCAGATTTGGTATATTTGAAGAGTATTCCTAAAAGACCAACCTTATGAAAAAAAAGATCAAAAAACATCTTGCAGATGGCTTACTTATTGTTTTTAGTGTATTGTTTGCCTTATTTATTAACAAGCTTTATGACAATTATCAAACCTGGAGAAAAAAGGAAATAGCCATGGAAAGTATAGCAAAAGAGTTATACAGAAATGAAAGGGTACTAAAGGACTGGAAAGAAAGGCATACACAAATAAGCGAGAAACTTACACAACTCATTGAAGGGGAAAATGACAGCCTAATAGGCGAAATTAAAAAAAACAAATTCTTTAATATTGGTCTCATAACTGAAAACAGGTCTTTGATTGATGACGTTTTGACCAGTACTGCATGGGAGTCTGCCAAAACCACCGGCATTATTTCAGAATTTGATTTTGAAACCACACAAAAGTTAACTCGGGTTTATGCAATGCAGGAAGTAATCAGTGAAAAAACAATTATAAAAATACTGGATTATTATTTTGAACCCGGGATACACCAGATGGAGGATATTGAAGCAATCCTTCTTCAGTTTCAATTACGGTTTACCGAGTTGGTAGGACAGGAAGCGCTGATGGCTTATTTGTATGAAGATATTATGAAGTATTTTAATGACACTAAATATGCGGTTCCTTAAAGGAAACTCCTTGATGTAATAATGAAATGGTATAAATAATATAAAAAAACCCGGAGTTGGCAGACTCCGGGTTTTCACACTAATACTACTAAGATTCAAGGTTTATCGCAATCTGTCAACAGATTTTACGAGACTTTCGTCCTTTTGAATGGCCCTGTTGGCCATTACTAAAAAAACGATAGAAAGTACAGGAAGAAACATCCCAATACCCTTCTCAGAAACCAAAGTTTCTCCGGATACCCTTAGCGACTGATATACGAAAACTCCTAGTAAAATAAGGTTACACAGTATGTTTAAACGATTTAAAACAAACTGGTTTTTTCTTTTTTTATATGATAATATGGCAATTATGGCCAGTGCAATTGAAATAAAAATCAAAGCAAAAAACAACGGCTCATCACGGGTAAAGAGATATTCGCCCGAATCGTTTTTGATTTCGGGAAACCAAACAAAGAGTGAAACCATTATAAGGCCCACAATCAGCATATATATTGTTTGAATGCGTTGAATCATTTCTTGCTCTTTAACATTGCAAAAATAATGTTCTTTTTAAAAATATTCCTATCAAAAATTAAATTTTTGTTGTATTATTGCAACAGTAATTCACAACCCACTCAAAAACGGTTGTTTATCTTCCGGATAATTTCAAGATTACCATCTTCATTAACTTATTTAACAAGTATTATAATTTTATAATTTATCACCATTCATGTTTGAAATTTCAGATTTAAAAGAGCAGAAGCTACCTGAACTCCAGGAAATTGCTAAAACTTTAGGTGTTCCTAAATACCGCACCTTAAAAAAACTGGACCTCGTTTATCAGATTCTCGATTACCAGGCCGCAAATCCCAAAGCAGTTGAACCGCTTGTAAAAGAGGTCAAAAGTGATCAAAAAGAGACTCCGAAACAAGAGGATAGAAAAGACCGTAGACCTTCAAAGGATGCCAAGGAACAACGACCGCATCCTAAACAAAACAAACCGCAAAGCCAGCAGACAAGTAGTTCTAAAGAACAGGATGCCCGTAAAGAAACGGCTAAACCTGATAAAGATAAAGACAAACGCGACGACCGAAAAGAGCAAAGCAATCAGCGGTCAAATGATGCGTCTCAAAAAAACCGTCAGCCGGCAGATAACAGAAACGAGAAACAGGCTGCAGATAAAAAGCCGGAAACTGCAAAAGCTGCGTCTGATAAAAAGAACGACAACAGAAGGGACGATAACAAGAAAGACGACAATAGAGGCAACCAAAGCGACAGCAGACAAGACAATCGTAATGACAAAAACGATAACAAGTCACGGCAGTCTCAAAACGATTCCAGATCGTCAGGCAACAAACATACGTCGCAACAGAATCAAAATACCTCTCAGGGAAATAAAGACAAGCGCAACCGCTACCGCGAGCCCGACTATGAATTTGACAGCATCATCCAGAGTGAGGGAGTGCTTGATATCATGCAGGATGGCTACGGATTTTTACGTTCAAGCGATTACAATTATTTGTCTTCACCCGATGATATTTATGTTTCCCAGTCACAAATACGCCTCTTTGGTTTAAAAACCGGTGATACCGTTCTGGGTGAAGTGAGACCTCCTAAAGAAGGAGAAAAATATTTCCCTTTGATTAAGGTTACAAAAATAAACGGCTTAAACCCCAATGTCGTAAGGGACAGGATTTCGTTTGAGCATTTAACACCTCTTTTTCCAGAAGAAAAATTCATACTTGCTGATAAACAAAGTACGATTTCAACACGCATTATGGACTTGTTTTCTCCCATCGGGAAAGGGCAACGCGGTATGATTGTTTCACAACCCAAAACAGGGAAAACAGTTTTGCTAAAAGATATAGCAAACGCCATAGCCGCAAACCATCCGGAAGTATATCAAATGATTCTCTTGATAGACGAGCGTCCGGAAGAGGTGACCGATATGCAACGTAACGTAAACGGCGAAGTGATCGCTTCTACCTTTGACAAGGAAGCTCATGAACACGTGCGTGTAGCCAACATTGTGCTGGAAAAAGCAAAAAGGCTCGTGGAATGTGGACACGATGTGGTTATTTTATTAGACTCTATTACACGTCTCGCCAGGGCATATAACACCGTGCAACCGGCTTCCGGTAAAATATTGAGTGGGGGTGTGGATGCTAATGCACTTCACAAACCCAAACGATTCTTTGGTGCTGCCAGAAACATCGAAAACGGTGGATCTTTAAGCATAATTGCCACGGCACTTACCGATACCGGCTCTAAAATGGATGAAGTTATTTTTGAAGAATTTAAAGGAACCGGTAATATGGAACTTCAATTGGATAGAAAAATATCCAACCGAAGAATCTTCCCTGCGGTAGACCTTACTTCTTCCAGCACACGTCGTGATGACTTGTTGCTTGACGAAAACACGCTTCAGAGAATGTGGGTATTACGCAAATATCTTGCAGATATGAACCCGGTTGAAGCGATGGAATTTATCAACGATCGCATCAAGAAAACACGTAATAACGAAGAGTTTTTAATATCCATGAACGGATAATAAAACTTTTTTCAAGCATATAAATTTAAAAGTCCTGATTTGCTCAGGACTTTTTTTATGTGCCTTCAGTTTATGTATCTTCGCAAAAAAAAATTAGATGAGTGTCATTTATATTCTTATTGGCTTAGCCTTATTGGTTCTGGGTGGTGAGTACTTAGTGAGGGCAGCTGTTGGGCTGTCTTTTAAATTAAAGCTTTCTAAAATGGTAATAGGTTTAACGGTTGTTTCGTTTGCCACCTCCCTGCCCGAATTGATTGTGAGTTTACAGGCTGCACTAAAGGGGTTTTCTGATATTTCCCTGGGAAATGTGATTGGGTCCAATATCGCAAACATCGGCTTGGTGTTGGGAATCACGGCAATCATTTCGCCTATCGTAGTGGACAGGGATTTTTACAAATACAATTGGCCGGTAATGATGCTCTTTTCCATAGTACTCTACTTGTTTCTATTGAATGACAATGTGCTTTCTGCAACAGAAGGGATTGGCTTTATAATAGCGATGGTGTTCTATCTGTTCTTTTTGATCAGGCAGTCAAAGAGAAAATCAAAAGTAGAAGTTGATGAGGTGGTAGCTGGTGATTCATTAAAAGGTATTTCTTATGTAAAGATATTTCTTTGGTTGATAATTGGAGGATCAGCCCTTTGGGGAGGTTCTGAACTATTGGTTAAAGGCGCTGTAGACTTAGCAACATTAATGGGTGTGAGTGAACGGGTGATTGCAGTAACAATGATTGCTGTGGGAACCAGTGTTCCTGAGCTTGCTGCTTCAGTGATAGCTGCTGTAAAAAAGGAAAAGGCAATTTCCTTTGGAAACTTAATTGGGTCAAACGTATTTAATATTGGCTCGGTGCTTGGTATTACAGCTCTCATTCACCCAATTACGGTTCAGAGTCAGGAAGTGTTGACAAATGATATTTTTTGGATGCTTGGATTTGCGGTTGTGTTGATTCCGCTTGCTTTTCTTCCTAGGAAACTTATTTTCAACAGGACTAAAGGATTGGTCATATTTATATCCTATCTAACTTTTATAGCCCTCACTCTTTTTGGGTAAAAAAATATTTATAACACTACACCCCCTAAAAAAATAGGGGTATGCCTTTATAAATATGTGTTATATTAAGTTTAACAATAAAAAATAAGGGGGTGTATTCATTTGTTTGGATATTTATTGTAGTTTTGCCTTGTCAAACCAAAAAAATATCTCTATGTCCACACTTCGCTTCCGAGCCATTTCAGAAACCCTAAACAGAAAACCGATAATTGTTGAAGATAAGGAAAGACGTTCTTCCCTTTTTGGGAATCTTGTTTTTAACGAGCACGCCATGCGACAGTACCTTACCAAAGAAGCCTATAAGGCGGTAATGAATGCCACAGAATTTGGATCCAAGATCCCGAGAGAACTGGCAGATCACATATCAACAGGAATGAAGGAATGGGCCATTACAAAGGGAGTGACACATTATACACACTGGTTTCAGCCTTTGACGGGTGCCACTGCTGAAAAGCATGATGCTTTTTTTGAAACCACATCTGATGGGTTGTCTATTGAAAAATTTGGTGGTGGCCAGCTGGTACAACAAGAACCCGATGCTTCCAGCTTCCCAAGTGGCGGTATCAGAAACACTTTTGAAGCCCGTGGATACACGGCCTGGGACCCCACGTCCCCGGCGTTTATCATCGGTACTACATTATGTATCCCTACCGTATTTGTTTCCTATACAGGAGAAGCCCTTGATTATAAGACACCCCTTTTAAAAGCACTTTCCGCAATTGATGAAGCGGCAACTGCAGTAGCAAAATATTTTGACAAAAACGTTACCAAAGTACAGGCTACCCTGGGCTGGGAACAGGAATACTTTTTAATAGATTCGGCACTGGCTACTTCCCGACCTGATTTGATGATGACTGGAAGGACATTGCTGGGACATACATCAGCCAAAGGGCAACAACTGGAAGACCATTATTTTGGTTCCATACCCTCCCGTGTCTTGAATTTTATGCGCGATATGGAGAAAGAATGCATGCTCCTGGGTATACCCGTAAAAACACGTCATAATGAGGTAGCTCCAAACCAGTTTGAACTCGCACCCATTTTTGAAGAAAGCAACCTGGCGGTTGACCACAACTCCTTGTTGATGGACCTTATGGCAAAAGTGGCTGAGCGCCATAACTTTGTGGTACTGTTTCACGAAAAGCCTTTTAAAGGCGTAAACGGTTCAGGAAAGCACAACAATTGGTCACTGGCAACCAATACAGGAGTCAATTTATTAGGCCCGGGTAGCACACCGATGAGCAACCTTCAGTTTTTAACCTTCTTTATCAATACCATCAAAGCGGTTAATGATAATGAAGAGCTTATAAGAGCCAGTATTGCAAGTGCAAGTAACGATCACCGTCTGGGTGCCAATGAAGCGCCTCCGGCCATTATTTCAGTGTTTATCGGTGAGCAGTTGACAAAAGTGCTTGATGACCTTGAAAACGTTACCAAGGGAAAACTTTCACCCGAAGAAAAAACAGACCTGAAACTGAACGTAGTAGGTAAAATACCTGAAATCCTTTTGGATAACACAGACAGAAACAGAACATCCCCTTTTGCCTTCACCGGGAATAAATGGGAATTCAGGGCAGTGGGCTCTAAAGCCAATTGTGCCAACCCCATGACCGTTTTAAACACCATTGTTGCTAAACAACTTATAGAGTTTAAAACTGCTGTCGATGCATTGATCAAAGGGAAAAAAATGAAAAAAGATGATGCTATTTTTAATGTACTCAGAGAGTATATCAAAGAGTCAAAGCAGATTTTATTTGAAGGAGACGGCTATAGTGAAGCCTGGGAAAAAGAAGCCAAAAAGAGAAAACTGAGCAACCACAAAACCACTCCGGAAGCACTTAAAGCGAAAATTTCAAAGAAAGCCATCGACCTTTTTGAAGAAATGGGTATTATGAGCGAAGTGGAATCCAAAGCCCGTTATGAAATAGAGGTGGAAGAATACACCAAGCGCATCCAGATCGAGAGCCGTGTACTGGGAGATATTGCCCGCAACCATGTCATCCCTACCGCTATTAAATACCAAAGCGTGGTGGTGAACAATGTGAGGGGATTGAAAGAAATTTACGGAGGCGGCTTTACAAAAATGGCCGAGCAACAACTCGAAATCATTGAAGCCATCAGTGAGCACATTGAAAAAATCAACCAGGGAGTCACAGAAATGACCGAAGAAAGAAAGAAAGCAAACAGTCTGGAAGATTCTGAAAAGGCTGCGAAAGCTTACTGCGATAAAGTGAAACCTTATTTTGATACTATAAGATACCACTGTGACAAACTGGAACTTTTGGTAGACGATGAACTATGGCCCTTGACAAAATACAGGGAATTGTTGTTTACGAAGTAAAAGAAACATCATACCTATTATATAAGCCCCATTCCGTAATTACGTGAATGGGGTTTTTATATTTAGGAGAGGAGTTTCATATTACCCTGTACTTAATTCTCTAATATTTTCACTTTACTTCACTTTTACCTATATTAGGTACTATTTTCCTTACGTATTTATACGTAACAAATTCGGCGCAGTAAAGCAAATCAAGCACCCTATTCGGACCATTTGTCGGGGTTAATATACTTTGTAACGATTTTTTCTTCTTTCCTTTTAAAGTATCAGGTCATAAACATAGATTTACTCAAAATCTGAATGATTCTTTATGTCAATCTAAGATAAAGGGTAATGTTTGGTTCTTTCAGTAGTTTTTTTAGATTTAAGTTGCTTTTCAGGATTTTTTAAATAAATAATTCTATTCCCTGTATCATTTGTTTTTTAAAACCACCGGATTATACACGGTGGTTTTTTTGTTAAAACTTTCTTGTGAGGGATTGGCTTAAACTTTTCCTAAATAAGGGGTTTTGCTTAAGCAAACTCAACCATAGTCATTCTTACAAATCGTAAATCACCCACACTTAGTCTTGAACTGGGCTTAGTCTACGTGTATCCACGTACACCTAAAGCCTTAAAAATCAGAAAACAAATTCACTTCTTACAGTTCATCGACTTTTTCTTACAGCATGACGAAAAGAATTTTTTTTGTTTTTTTTAAGAGAAATGTTTGTGTAAGTTTACATTGTAATTGAAAAATTGCTTCCCCACTTAATGAGTGCAGATACATAAAAAAGTATTTAATCTCAATCCCCAATTTACAAATAAACTGATGTGTCAATTTTTTGATGCATATTAAACAATATCAACTTGCTTTTATAAGTGGATGCGATATATAGAAGACGATATATAGAAGAAAAAAATGATTATAAACTATACATATAAAGTTAATAATTCACAGTTGCAGCTGGTGATTCAATCCAATTTAAATAATAATGGAAATGAAATCTTTATTTGTACATAATACAAAAGCCATAAGTTATTCTTATGGTTTTTTAATTTGAGTTTTATTTATTAACCATTAATATATTTATTAACCAATTTTAAATTTTTTTATTATGAAAAAAGTAGTTTTAAGCGTAGCAGCGCTAATTTTTGCAGCAACAGGTTTTGCGCAATCAAATGACAGTGATGTCGAGCAATTAGGTAACGGTAACGTTTCAGACGTTACTCAAACCGGATTGATGAATGTATCAGATGTTTTCCAAGATGGAGACTATAATGATGCTGAAGTCGAACAGACAGGTACAACTAATGATTCTGACTTGGATCAATTGGGTAACCATAATGATTACCATGTGACTCAAAATGGTACTGACAACGATTCTGATGTATTACAGAACGGAAATGGAAACCTAGGTGGTGGAGCTTCATTGATTTGGGGTACTCGCCAAATAGGTGATGAAAACTATTCAACAACCACATCTGTAGGTAACTGGAACAATGCAGGAACCAGTCAGGAAGGTGATGAAAACTATGCAGAAATTGACCAGGAAGGTGATGGAAACATTGCGAACAGTGGTAATTTTGGTATCCGTCAAATTGGAAATTTCAACGATGCTGTTATCGAACAAACAGGTAACTGGAACTTTGCAACCACTTTTCAAACAGGTGAAGACAACCAGTTTTTAACAACTCAGAATGGTGATGGTAACTCTGCTACATCTGTTCAAGAGGGTGATCGCAACCTTGGTGGTGGTGGAATCCTTGGAGGTGGTGGAACCCCTCCCGGAATATACGTTTGGGGTATTCTTCAACAGGGTGACGGAAATATCGCTTCTAGCTCTTCTATAGGTAACGACAACAATTCCGGTACAGGTCAATTTGGAAATTGGAACACAGCTGCAATTGAGCAGGTGGGTAACGACAACATGGCTAATAGTGGTTTGTGGGGTAACTATCAGGTTGGAGATGACAACAATGCTTACATTGGTCAGTTTGGAAATGAGAACTATGCACACAACAACCAACAAGGTGATAAAAATCATGCAGCAGCTACTCAAACAGGAGATGACAATGATAGTCAAACATACCAAGTTGGTGATTGCAACATAAGTGATGTCTTTCAAACTGGTAACGACAACATAAGTCTTGTTTTACAAACTGGTAACGACAACGTAAGTTTAGTTACTCAAAATGGTACTACCCACAACAGCTGGGTAAACCAGGTTGGAAATAACAATGGTTCAGTTGTTTCTCAAAACAACTAATATTGATATTGTTTAAATTTAATAAGCTGCCTGAATTTTCAGGCAGCTTTTAAAACAATATTATTATTAACCAATTCTAAATTTCAATTATGAAAAAAATAATCTTAAGTGTAGCAGCACTGATTTTTACTGCAACTGGTTTTGCTCAGTCAAATACCAGTACTGTAGATCAGACAGGTAGTGGAAACACTTCTGCTGTAACACAAACCGGGTTTATGAACGATTCAGATGTTGACCAGGAAGGTGACAACAATGATTCTGAAGTAACACAAACCGGCGATGAAAATGAGTCTCAAGTATTACAAGGTCCTGCCAGTAATAACAATGAAAGTGATGTTACCCAAACAGGTAATGACAACTATTCTTTTGTATGGCAAGACGGTGATGACAACGACTCTGAAGTAGATCAAACTGGTAATGACAATTATTCTTATGTAGACCAATGGGGTGACAACAACGACAGTGATGTTGATCAAACCGGAGATAACAACTCGTCAATAGTATTGCAAGGTTACAATGGGGATAATCACACCAGTATAGTAGATCAGCAAGGTGACAACAACATCTCTGAAGTTTTACAACATGGGGATTCTAACGATTCTTATGTAGAACAAATTGGGGATAGCAATATCTCAGATGTTGACCAGCTTGGAAATGACAACCAGTCAACTGTTTGGCAAAGCCCATCTTTTGCAATGTTGCCTTCGAGTGATAACAATGATAGTGATGTTTTACAAACAGGAGACGATAACGAGTCCTTTGTATGGCAGGATGGTGACAATCACATAAGTGATGTTATACAAGATGGTAATGACAACGATTCTTATGTTGACCAGTATGGAACAGGAAGTACCAGTTCTGTTACACAAACCGGTGACGACAATGAGTCTGATGTATTCCAAGGATATTTGGGTACTAACCATAACAGTACTGTCAATCAGGATGGTAATGATAACTATTCTTATGTTTTTCAACATGGAAATGCAAATCTTTCTTTTGTAAATCAAATAGGTGATGACAACGATTCTGATGTTAACCAAAATGGCCAGTTTAATGGTAGTTCTGTTTTACAAAATGGAGATAGCAATGACTCTGATGTAGACCAGGATGGAACAGCAAATGGCTCACTTGTTAACCAAACAGGAGATGACAATGATTCTGATGTTATCCAAAATGGAAGTAATAATATGTCAGGTGTTGCGCAAATAGGTAATGACAACGAAAGTTATGTTAACCAACAAGGTGTTTTAAACAACAGCAGTGTTTTACAATCAGGAAATGATAACTATTCTGAAGTAGACCAAATCGGTAACTTTAACTTTAGTGATGTAAAGCAGTTTGGAAATGATAACTGGTCTGATGTAAACCAAAGTGGAAATAACAACATTAGTGGTGTAATCCAGACAGGTACTATGCACATTAGTGAAGTAAATCAAACTGGAAACTTTAATACCAGTACTGTTCTTCAAACCGGTAATAACCATAATAGTTTGGTAAACCAAGTTGGAAACGGTAACTCATCTGTAGTTACTCAAAGTAACTAAACTTTAATAGTGATTACCTATGAGGTTAATATCTTTAGGATAATCAAAAAAGGATATAAGAGTAGCTAAAACCTACTCTTATATCTATTTTTTAAAAAAGATGTAGCGTATAGGCCTAGTTTTTCGTACATTTATATAGTATTAAGACATATCAAAATTCAAAAAACTATGAAAACTTTAAAATATATATCAACTGTTCTGGCACTTTTTTGTATACTTGTGACTGCAGATGCACAAACTTTTTCAGAACAATCAGAACCTGAAATTGAAAGTTTTCAATCAAATGCTTCTGCACTTTCCTTTATAGCTTCCCAAAACCAACAAGCTGCCTCACAAACTACTTCCGGCAGTTCAGTTTTTATCAATCAAGTTGGCGAAAATAATGATGCGCAAATTGATGTACAGGCCCGCAACAGCTTAATCAATATTTTTCAAAGTGGTATGAGTAATTTGACTTTAATTGACGTAAGCGCTTTTGAAATCACTCAAAATATTACACAAAACGGTGAAGAGAACCGTTTTTACAATTTTTCAAGTAATCCTTCAGCTTTACAGAATATGGAGGTAATACAAAACGGAGTCAACCAGGATATTACTGTTTTCGGAGAAAACTCCCTTTCAGAAAACATGAAAATCAATATGCAGGGAAATGACAGGTCGCTAGTGATAAGAAATTTTAACTAATTAATATTTTCATGCACCCAATCCTAAAAAAACACCTACCCTTTTTAGTTTTTTTTGTTTTCTTTCCCGTTTCCCTTTTTTCACAAATCTATAATACCGAAGTGGAAGCCATAATAGAACTCAAGGAAGAAAATGAAATGCTTGAAGTTACCGGTATAGCTTACAACAAAACCGATGTAAATCAAAGCTTGCGATACGTCCTTTCAGTTATACGTTCCAACCCTCAAAATTCAAATACCTCAAAAAATGACCAAAGCGGGCGAATTGTCCTGGAACCCAATCAACGTCAAAACCTTTCAACAACCAGCATTAACGCAAATGAAGAAGACCGGGTCATTCTTCTGCTTTTAATTTACAATATTGATGATGAAATTATAGGCCAGGACCGCATTGTGATCAATGATAATGTCTCTGATGAAGAGGTTAAACAAAATTTTCAGGAAAAAATAGAAGAAACCGTGTATAAGGAGGATGTTGACACAGAATCAGAAGATGGCTTGACCTTAAGGGGAATTGTAATAGAGGAGACAAAAACAAAACCAGGACGTGATTTTTATAAAATGTTTTATACTGCTTACAATTCAAATAATATTAATGGTGAAAAAATTGTTAAGATAAAAGAAGTAATGGCTTTGGGTACAAATACCAAACTGGAAATCTATGTTGGGGATGATAAAGTTGTCGAGTTCTTTTTAAGGCCCAAACAAGATTTTTTAAAAGCCATGTCAGATGCTTCTATCAGAAGGGTAGCTATGCACTTTGAACGATTGAAAAGAGATGCTAATATTATCAAAAGATATTAGGCTTGTTTTAATGAAAAATCATTAAGTTTATAAAAATTTTCTTACATGAAACCATTTTTAACCTTCTTGTTTGTTTTTTTTACGACCTATGGTTTTGGTCAGCAACTCACTTATAAACCGATAAACCCGGCTTTTGGAGGTGATACATTCAATTACCAGTGGCTGCTCAGTTCTGCAAATGCCCAGAATTCCTTTGAAGACCCCTCGGGTGGAAGGGAGGACAGAACTTCCTTGAGTCAATTTTCTGAAAATCTTAACAGGCAATTGTTGAATCAATTATCAAGGGGTCTTTTTGACTCTCAACTTGGAGAAGGCCTGGAAGAAGGTACCTTCACTTTTGGTAGCCTTGCCCTGGAAATCTATGAATCTCCGGAAGGGCTTGTTATAAATATTTTAGATACTAACACAGGAGAGCAAACCCAAATAGTGATCCCAAATTAGAGCAAATCCATGACAAAATTTTACGCCTTATTATCTATAATAGTATGTCTTTTTTTAAGTGGATGCAGTGCTTATTTTAATCAGCCCGTTATAAAACAAGACGCAAGGTTTGGTGAACTTACGCCCAAATCAAAAACGCTAAAGGAATTTCCATTACCTGCTGAACCTGTTGTAGTGGGGGTTTACAATTTTAAAGACCAAACAGGGCAATATAAAAATATTGAAACAGGAAGTTCTTTCAGTACAGCTGTAACACAGGGAGCCACGACAATCTTGATCAAAGCCCTGGAAGATTCCAAATGGTTCACTCCCATTGAAAGGGAAAACCTGCAAAGCCTTCTGAATGAGAGAAACATCATCAGGGCAACACGCGATGAATACAGAAAAAGCGGGAACCCCAATGAACCCAACTTACCACCACTACTTTTTGCAGGGGTTTTACTGGAAGGGGGCATTATCTCATATGATACCAATATTATCACCGGTGGTGCCGGTGCACGCTACTTTGGTGTGGGTGGTTCAACCCAATACCGGGAAGACCGTATTACAGTGTATTTAAGAGCTGTTTCAACCTCGAGCGGACGTATTTTAAAAACAGTTTATATATCTAAAACTATCCTCTCACAAGCCGTGAGTGCCAATCTTTTCAAATATGTTAACTTTGAGCGCTTGTTGGAAGTGGAAACAGGTTTTACGGTAAATGAACCTGTTCAATTAGCTGTTAAAGATGCTATTGAAAAAGCGGTTGAGTCTCTTATTATTGAAGGAATACAGGATGGTTTGTGGTCTACTAAAGACGGCAAGGAAACTAATGATAAACTTGTCGATGAATACCTTAAAGAAAAACAAATAGAAGAATCCATGTTACTCTATCACCGGGAACAAGTTGATCGCGGCTATAGTAATGCACTGTCTTTGTCAGGCGGTGTCACCTTGCTGGATGGTGATTACGGTAAAAAAGATTTCGGTTTTCTTGCACGCGTAGGCTATACACGAAAACTTTCCCGGTCATTTGGATTAAACCTCAATGCTAATGCTTTTGAATACAGAAGCGGTGAATCTTACAGTAATAAAATGATAAGTCTTGATGGCAACCTTGAATACAAAGTGTTACCGGAAGATAATTTTTCCCCTTTTATTTATGGAGGCTTTGGCGTGATAAACGATCTTGTAAAACCTGAAAACAGTCTGGAAATGGGTGACACTTATTTTAAAGCTCAATATGGTCTGGCTTTTGAATACTTTGCCTCTGAGAGATGGGGGATAAGGGGCTTTGCAGAACATAATTTGGCTTTTACTGATGAACTTGATAAAATAGTTAGCGGAAAAAGAGATGATTTTTATTTTAATTTTGGAATAGGCATCAAATACTATTTTAATCTAGGCGGAAATAAAAAATCAGAAGAATCAATTGAAACACCTGAAATACCAGAAGGACAATGAAAAAAATAGTGATGAAATATAGTTGGGTTATCATTGCATTGTTTCTCTACGGTTGTAGTGAAGACCCTATCGATGAATCCGGGACAGGAACAATTACAGGTAAAGTTGTAAATGAAGGTACCAATGAACCCCTTGCCAATGTTAAAATAGAGACAACACCGGCATCGACTACTGTTTTTACAAATGAAACAGGAGATTTTATAATTGAAGATGTTATTGAAGGGGAATATTCCGTTCAAGCTGAATTGGATGGCTATATCACAGCTTTTAAAGCTTCTCGTGTCGTAGCGGGACAAACCAATAATGTTGTTTTTGAATTACAGGCTTCAACGGCAAATAACCGTCCACCAACGATCCCGGATCTTTTATCTCCCGGTGAAGGTCAAATACTGGAAAGCATTGAAGCCACTTTTGTTTGGACAAGCACAGATCCCGATGAAGATGAAATCACCTTTACCCTTGAACTTAGAAATGACCAGAATAGCGATGTTGAAATCTTCGAAGATATAACAGAACCTGTTTTTACATACTCCTCACTTCTTTTTGGAGCCAAGTATTTCTGGCAGGTAAAGGCAGATGATGGTATAAACCCTCCTGTTAACAGTGCCGTGAGTAGTTTTGAAGTGATTTCTGCCCCGGTGGATAACAGGTTTATTTTTACACGTGAAATTGAAGGTAATAATGTTATATATTCTGCAGATGAAGATGGGAGTGAATTTCAACTGACCTCTGTTACTAATAATAGCTTCAGGCCCCGACGCAATGTAGCTGCCAATAAAATTGCATTTTTACAATCCAATGGAGCACAAATTGATGTGTTTACAATGAACAGGGATGGTTCAGGAAAATTCAAAGTGACCTCATCAGTAAAACCCGCAGGGTTTAACCTTAATGAAATAAGTATTTCCTGGCCTGAGAACAGCAATAAAATCTATTTCCCCAATTTTGATAAACTGTACAGCATCAACTCAAATGGCCAGGGGCTGGAACTGGTATATCAAACTTTGGATGGTTCCTTTATTTCTGAAGTAGACGTCAATCAAAACACAAACCGCATAGCACTTAAAACAAACAATCAAAACGGTTATGATATTGATATTTTTGTAATTGATTTTAGTGGTACACTCATTGCTACGGCATTAAATGGCGTTCCGGGTGCGGCTAGTGGTCTAAACCTTTCTTTTGACGGCGAAAATGTATTATATACATATGACGTTTCCGGTAACGAGAATGCAACTTACAGGCGCTTGAATTCGAGAATGTTTATTTACAACATTCCCGGTGATACAACCACAGATGTATCAGGTGAAAAACCCGGGGGAACAAATGATCTGGATGTGCGTTATTCACCCAATGAAGCTGAAATCATTTTTGTAAACACCTCCAATGATGGAATTTCTCAAAAAAACATTTGGAAGCGCACCCTTGATGAAATCGATGCAAGAGAACAACTATTTTCCAATGGGTTTATGCCTGACTGGGAATAACAATACAATACCAACCACAACTGTAAAAAGGCAGTACCGCAAGGTGCTGCTTTTTTATTTTTAGAAGCTTGCAGAAAGTAAGTATATTTGCACCCAAACCACAACTATGAGCAAGGAAGTCAGCAAACGATATGCACAAAGGGGCGTTTCCGCCGGAAAGGAAGATGTACACAATGCCATAAAAAACATTGATAAAGGGCTTTTTCCCAAAGCGTTTTGTAAAATCATACCTGATTATCTTACCCAAGACGATGCGTATTGCTTAATCATGCACGCAGACGGTGCGGGCACAAAATCATCCCTGGCATATATGTACTGGAAAGAAACAGGTGACGCCTCCGTTTGGAAAGGCATTGCCCAGGACGCCCTCATAATGAATATTGACGATCTGCTGTGCGTGGGCGCAACAGACAATATCTTGCTTTCTTCCACCATAGGTCGAAATAAAAATCTGATTCCCGGCGAAGTCATTTCAGCCATTATCAACGGAACGGAAGAACTGATAGAAGATTTAAAATCTTTTGGCGTGACCATTCATTCCACTGGCGGTGAAACAGCTGATGTGGGGGACTTGGTGCGAACCATCATCGTTGATTCCACAGTTACCGCCAGAATGAAACGCAGTGATGTGATAGACAATGCAAACATTCAACCCGGCGATGTGATTGTAGGCCTTGCTTCTTTCGGGCAGGCGACCTACGAAAAGGAATACAATGGCGGGATGGGCAGCAATGGCCTGACGTCTGCACGCCACGATGTTTTTGAAAAGTATCTTGCTAAAAAATTCCCTGAGAGTTTTGACGCTTCGGTTCCTGATGAACTGGTCTATTCAGGAAGTAAAAAATTAACAGATACGGTAACAGACAGTCCTCTTGATGCCGGGAAACTCGTGCTTTCACCCACACGCACCTATGCGCCGGTAATAAAAAAAATGCTGTCAAAATACAATGCCAAAGATATTCACGGCATGGTGCATTGTAGTGGCGGTGCACAAACCAAAATACTTCATTTTATAGGCAATCTTCATATAATCAAAGACACTCTTTTTGAAGTGCCACCTTTGTTTAAACTTATTCAGAAGGAATCAGGCACAGACTGGAAAGAAATGTACCAGGTGTTTAATATGGGCCACAGGATGGAGCTGTATTGCAACGAGGCGATAGCTGCTGATCTTATCGCCATTTCCAAAAGCTTTAACATCGATGCTCAAATCGTAGGAAGGGTAGAGGCTTCCGCAGAAAAGAAATTGACCATCAAAAGTGAATTTGGCGTATTTGAGTACTAAAATTCATACATAAAAATGAAACACTCCAAATCCTTTTTTATAGCAAACAGTTCGCTGTTGCTGTTTGGGATTTTGTTTACGTTTTCATCCAGCTTTGGACAGACATTTTTTATTTCCCTCTTCAAGCCTTTACTTCAGGTAGAATTCAAGCTTTCGGAAACCGAATTCAGTGCACTCTATGCCATCGCCACGATTGGAAGTGCTTTTACGCTCACCTGGGTCGGAAGGTACATAGACAGCGTGCGTTTACCAAGGTTCAGCACTTTGGTAATTGCAGGTCTCATTATCGCTTTGCTGGTTTTCGCCGGAAGTTTTACCCTGATCGTTTTAACGATTGCCTTATTTGGTTTGCGCCTTTTTGGACAGGGACTGATGTCGCATACATCCATCACGGCCATGGCAAAATTTTTCAACAGAAACAAGGGAAAGGCCATTAGCATTGCAGCAGTGGGTCACCCCATAGCCGAAGCCGTTTTGCCCATAACCATTGTGTCACTTCTCGGTTTTTTTGACTGGCGGTATGTAATTGTCTTATGTGCTGTTTTTGTACTCCTGATGATTCCTTTTTCACGGTTTTTGCTTTTCCGGAAACGGCATTTCTCGAGATTAAAAATGTATGTACCCACGGTGATGTCCATGGATGAAAAAAAGGCTTCACGCCCTTTGAGTTTAATGAAAACAAAAGCGTTCTGGATGATCGCACCCTTAAACTTTTCAAGTGCCGCCATCGGAACTGCTTATATTTTTTACCAGTTGAAAATAGGGGATGTAAGGGGTTGGCCCCCTGCTTTTATCGCCTTGAGTTTTTCGGGCTATGCCATCGGGAATTTTTGTATGGCGTTGGTGTCCGGCTGGTTGACAGACCTGTATTCTGCCAGAAAGTTATATCCTTTGTACATAATCCCTTTTATGGTGGGTTTGCTCAGTTTTATTTTTATCGAAACCGAGTGGGCTTATGTGGTCTTTATCAGCAGTATTGGAGTCGCCAATGGTTTCGGCGCTACCGTAAAAAACGCTGTTCTGGCGGAAGTGTACGGAACAAAAATAGTGGGTTCCGTGCGCAGTCTTTTTATTACCGTGATGGTTTTTGCAACAGCTGTGGGTCCGGTCTTGTTTGGCTACTTTTTGGATCGCGGTTTTAATTTTACCTTTTTGAGCATCTGCTCGTTTGTTTTCTTCTTCCTGATGGCCCTGAATGCGTTTCGGGTATATACATTAAAACCGGTTTAAAGTACTGGCAGTCGATAAAGTGTATTTTTTTTAGGTTTTGTAAAACCCTATTTTCTTTTCTTTCGTACATAAGAGTAGGATTTTTCTTATAAAATCATAATGACTGACTAACTAAATACGATTAAAATGAAACTAACGATCCTTTCTAAGTACACCTTGCTCTTTTTCCTATTTGTAATTCTTCTGGTTGTCAATATTATTGTGATTACAAATCACAGTCTGGAAACAAGCAGGATGGTGCGGGTGCTCTCAACATTTGTAATCTTTTGTTTTTTTATTTATTACAAAAAGTATTGGCAGGGTTTTGTGTTTTTGGCGCTCATTTTGTTTACTGTTCGGGATATCTTCATAATTAACTATGAGATTAGTAATTACAAGACAGCTTCATTTGTATTTACAATCCTGGCCTATATAACACTGGCTTATTTTGCGCTTAAAAAACTAAAGTTTAAAAAGTTTACACCCATTATTCTGGCTTATGCAGTAGGTATGATAGGCTTGAATATTTTTAATCTCTATTACCTTTCAGACCCACTGCAAGAGGGACTCGATAATAAAATCCAGTTGGCACTGTTTTATGTTCAGGGTGGGGTCTTGCTTTTACTGGGCTTTGCAGCTTATTTATATTATGACCGCTTCTTTGGTAAAACACCACTGCATTATCTGTATTTTGTGATTTGTTTTATTTTTTCGGATTTGTGTGGACTTGCAGCTTACTTCTATAAAATAGAAGCAGCATTTTATCTCGAAAGATCTTTATACATCCTGGCGCTGTACCTGCTTGTAAATTTTGTGTTTACCCTGGCATCAGCAAATGGCGAAGGCGAACTCGACCTGAAAACCGAATCTTATCTCTAAAGCCATCAAGTGGGGCAAACATACTTTTCAAAACAAAACTTTTTGCTTATCTGTGTATTTAACAATTCATTTCAAAGCGGTATCAGTTTAATTACATGAAATTATCTTAAATTTGCACCACTCAAACAGAGGGAGCTTATGTTAGAAAAATTGCAAATTGTAAAACAACGTTTTGATGAAGTGAGTGATTTGATCATTCAACCGGATATTATTTCTGACCAAAAGCGGTATGTACAATTAAATAAGGAATACAAAGATTTACGCAAGTTAATGGACAAGCGTGAAGAATATATCACCTTGACAAACAGTGTAGAGGAAGCCGAAGAAATTATCAACGACGGCAGTGATGCAGAAATGGTGGAAATGGCCAAAATGGAAATGGAAACCGCCAAAGAACGCATCCCTAAACTGGAAGAGGAAATCAAGTTTATGTTAATCCCCAAAGATCCTGAAGATACCAAAAATGTCGTCATGGAAATCCGTGCCGGAACCGGGGGTGATGAGGCAAGTATATTCGCAGGTGACCTGTACCGTATGTATTCCAAATACTGTGAAAGCAAAGGATGGAGTACAAACGTGATGGATTTCAGTGAAGGGACCAACGGGGGCTACAAGGAAATCCAGTTTGAAGTAAATGGTGAGGATGTCTATGGCACCCTTAAATTTGAAGCAGGCGTTCACCGTGTGCAACGTGTGCCCCAAACCGAAACCCAGGGCCGTGTCCACACCAGTGCGGCAACCGTTATGGTATTGCCCGAAGCCGAAGAATTTGACGTGCAAATCGATCCAAAAGATGTGCGCATTGACTTTTTCTGTTCATCAGGTCCGGGTGGTCAATCTGTAAACACTACTTATTCCGCAGTGCGTTTAACACACGTTCCCACGGGAATTGTTGCGCAATGTCAGGATGAAAAATCACAGCATAAAAACAAAGACAAAGCCTTTAAAGTACTGCGCTCACGATTGTATGATATCGAGCTGGCCAAACGTCAGGAAGAAGATGCCGCAAAACGTAATTCACAGGTAAGCAGTGGTGACCGAAGTGCTAAAATCAGGACCTATAACTATCCGCAGGGAAGGGTTACAGACCACCGCATTGGGTTAACACTTTATGATCTGGGAAATATCATTAATGGCGATATTCAAAAAATCATTGATGAACTTCAGCTTGTGGATAACACTGAAAAACTGAAAATTAACAGTGATGTGTTTTGATTTTAGTTGTTAGTGATGAGAGGATAGTGGTGAGTAGTTTGCATCTCGTCCATAATTCAACAACCATTCACAGAATACCAAAAAAACTTGCGCCTTTGCGAGCGAACGTTTTGAGGGTTTAAAATATGCTAATAGTAATTTTAGTAGACAGATATTCGATTTTAGTTAATACAAACTTAGAAAAGTGACACGGGAACAACTTATAGCGCAAATCAGACAAAAACAATCCTTTCTTTGCATTGGATTGGATGTCGATATAAATAAAATCCCGAAACATCTTCTGGAAACAGAAGATCCCATCTTTGAATTCAACAAAGCCATCATTGACGCCACCCACCATCTTGCAGTGGCTTATAAACCCAATACTGCCTTTTATGAAGCATACGGACTCAAAGGCTGGCAAGCCCTGGAGAAAACCATAAACTATTTGAATACCCGGCACCCGGAAATCTTTACGATTGCAGATGCAAAGCGTGGAGATATTGGTAATACTTCAGCAATGTATGCCAAAGCCTTTCTGGAAGATTTGAATTTTGATTCCATCACCGTCGCTCCTTATATGGGAAAGGATTCAGTAGAGCCTTTCCTGGCGTTTCAAAACAAATTCACCATTCTCCTGGCACTTACTTCCAATGAGGGTGCATATGATTTTCAAACAAATGAAACGGGTGGGGACGAACTCTACAAACAGGTTTTAAAAACATCAAAAAACTGGAAAAACAGTGAAAACCTGATGTATGTTGTGGGTGCCACCAAAGCGGAATATTTTACCGGCATCAGAAAAATTGTACCTGACAGCTTTCTACTGGTTCCCGGAGTGGGCGCTCAGGGTGGAAACCTTGAGGAAGTCTGTAAATATGGCTTAAACAAAGATGTCGGATTGCTGGTGAACGCATCAAGAGCGGTCATCTATGCTTCAAACAAAACCGACTTCGCTGAGAAAGCACAGGCTGAAGCAGCCAAAATCCGGTTGCAGATGAAAGCCATTTTAAATCAAACCCAATAAATACAGAACAATGGAAATCCGGGATCAAGTAGGCCGTTCCATTACAATTTCAAAACCCATAACCCGTATTGTTTCGCTTGTTCCCTCACAAACAGAATTGCTTGTGGATATGGGACTCGAGCATCAAATATTGGGGGTGACCAAGTTTTGTGTACACCCCGAAAGCCTTCGTTTTGAGAAAACTGTCGTCGGCGGGACAAAACAAGTGCATTATGATAAAATAAAAGCCCTCCGGCCCGGTATTATTTTATGTAACAAAGAAGAAAACACAAAAGAGATGGTAGAAAGTCTCGAAAAAATAGCACCCGTTTGGGTAAGTGATATTAAAACAATTGATGACTGCCTGGAGATGATAGCTGCGTTTGGAGAGTTGTTTGACAAGGCGCAACGTGCTACTGAAATTAGTAACGACCTCAAAATGGAGATGAAGTCTTTTCAGGAATTTATAAAAGAAAAACCCATTGTAAAAGTGGGGTATCTTATTTGGAAAAATCCCTGGATGGCAGCGGGCTCATCGACTTTTATAAATACCCTCCTCAATATAAATCACTTTGAAAATAGTATTGCAAAACGAGAGGAAAGGTACCCTGAAGTTTCAATAAAAGAATTAAAGACCGCTGACCTGATCATGCTTTCGTCTGAACCTTATCCTTTTAAAAAGAAACACCTCAGGGAACTACAACAACTGTTAAACAACAAAAAAATACTCCTGGTTGACGGGGAGTATTTCAGTTGGTATGGGTCACGTTTGATAAAAGCCTTTTCCTATTTCAGGACGCTTCACCATTGATTGTTGTCCTGAAGGGCAAAAACCTTGCGCAGCAAATCAGTGGTTCTGGCAGCCAGATTGCCCCTGATTTCTTTTTCTTCCACCGCAATCATATTAAAAACCCCTTTCATCGCTTCATTGGTTACATAATCAGCCAGATCAGGATTGACATTGCTGGTAAGCGGTATGGCATTGTATTGTGTGATGATATTGCTCCATACTTGTGTGGCTCCTACTTTGTCCAGCGAATTGGACACCACGGGGTTAAATTTACTATAAAGCTGGCTTGACGTCTTTCCTGATAGATATTGTGTAGCAGCAGTATCGGTTCCCAGAAGAATATCCCGCGCATCAGCAAAAGTAATATCCTTTACGGCAGCCACAAAAATGGGGGTTGCCTCTTTCACGGCATCTTCCGCGGCCCGGTTCAGGACCTTCAATCCTTCATCAGCGAGATTGTCCAACCCAATATCCCGCAGGGTCTTGTCTACTTTTTGAAGTTCCTGTGGCAACAGTATTTTTACCATTTCATTTCGGTAAAAACCGTCTGTCTGGGTTAGTTTTGAAACCTGTTTGTCAATACCCTTGTCAAGGGCCTGACGGAGTCCCTCAGCGATATCGGCATTGGTTAGAACCCCTCCGTTTCCCTGGGGCAGCGAGTTAACAACCTGTTGCAATTCCGCACAGGAAGTGGCTATAAAGACTAAAAAAAGCAAAGCTGTTTTTTTCATGAAATTTTTTTATAAAAGTAAAAAAAAACATCCCGAAAGTATCGGAATGTTTTCATAAAATATGTAATAATTGAATTATTTAATAACCTTCACGGTTTTGGTACTGTCACCTATGGTAACTTCCACAAAGTAAATTCCTGTTTTATAAGTACCCATGTCGATGGAAGGAGATATACTGTTTGGTGAACTCTGGTGCACTAATTTCCCAAGAACATTATAGATGGAAACTGTATTTACAGCATCTTTAGATTGTATGTTTAATTGATCTATAACAGGATTTGGATAAACCTGGAAAGAAGTTCCCGCAAGATCATTTGTGGAGAGAACGCCTTCAGCAAACACAAAATCATCAATATAATAATTGTTGTTAGCATCTATTGAATAGTAGTTAACTGAACCTAAAGCGTTTGCCGGTACATCACCTAAAGCACCACCCACATAAGGTACGTCATCAAGAAAAAGTACACCATCAATCCAACACTTTTGAGTCATGTTGTCAAGATTGATTTCGTGTTTAACTTGGAACCATGTGTCATTTTGAAATGCGATTTCATTACCTGTTTGGTCGTGATGAATAAAGCCATCTTGACCGATAGGACCTCCTGTTAATTGCACTTCATTTGCAAAAAACTGTCCATTCCATTGAACTCCGGTTATTTCATTATCCTGAAAATTCCAGAAACCGGTAGCCCCACTGTTCACATACATGTAAAATCTTACAGTCCAGATACCTGTATTTTTATTGTCAAGCAAGAAAACAACATCGTCTGTTTGGTTGTCACCTACATACATGGAATTGTCGCTGGAAAAAGATTGATCGTTTACAACGTTACAATCAGTTACAGCAGGATTATCCCAAATTTCAATATAAGGCGATTGCGGACTTACAGGTCCTAAGGTCATGTCATCAAAGTCAATGTCATACTGTGCGTTTATTGTAAACGAAAAAGCGAAAACAATAATTGACAAAAAGTAAATTTTTTTCATAATATTTATTAGTTTAAGTTAAGACCACTAAAATTAAAGAAAATTAAAGTTGCATCCTAAAGAATTGGGCTAAATAAAAAATATTAACTGTCTTATTAAATTATTTATGAAGTATTTAAGAGTCTTTATGTGACTATATCACAATGAAACGCTTGCGTGAAGAATATTTATAAAAACCTTCACTCCCTTTTCCCCGCTATTTTAGTAAATTTGCGCAACTACAAATCGAGAATAAGATTCATGGAACAAACAGCACCCTATTCACCAAAAAATAAAGTAAGAATTGTAACCGCAGCTTCCCTGTTTGACGGCCATGATGCTGCCATAAACATTATGCGCCGCATTATCCAGTCCACAGGCGTGGAAGTGATTCACCTGGGGCACGACCGCAGTGTTGAAGAAGTAGTAAATACCGCCATTCAGGAAGATGCCAATGCCATTGCGTTGACTTCGTATCAAGGTGGACATAATGAATACTTTAAATATATGCACGATCTCCTGAAAGAAAAAGGAGCCGGGCATATCAAAATATTTGGCGGTGGAGGCGGCGTCATCCTACCCGAAGAGATCAAGGAGCTGATGGATTATGGCATCACGCGCATCTATTCCCCTGACGACGGCCGCGAAATGGGCCTGCAGGGAATGATCAACGATTTGGTAAAACAGTCAGATTATCCTGTCCCCACCCCGACCCTCCCCAAAGGAGAGGGAGTTGATCTAGCTCTTAAGAAGAAAGATGTAAATATCATAGCTCGAATTATTTCCATAGCTGAAAACCGTCCTGAAGAATTTGGAAAGCTTTTCTCCCCTCCTTTGGAGGGGTCGAGGGAGGACACCCCGGTGCTCGGTATCACAGGTACAGGTGGAGCCGGAAAATCATCATTGGTCGACGAATTGGTGAGACGTTTTCTGGTTGATTTTCCTGAAAAAACCATCGGAATTATCTCTGTAGACCCTTCCAAAAGAAAGACCGGTGGAGCCTTATTAGGGGACAGAATACGAATGAATGCTATTAACAACCCGCGGGTGTATATGCGTTCACTGGCAACACGCCAGTCCAATCTGGCACTTTCAAAATATGTGGCAGAAGCCATTGAAGTGCTGAAAGCTGCAAAATATGACCTCATTATCCTGGAAACTTCCGGGATTGGGCAGAGCGATACCGAGATTATAGAACATAGTGATGTCTCATTATATGTGATGACACCCGAGTTTGGAGCAGCTACTCAATTGGAAAAAATCGATATGCTTGATTTTGCCGATTTGGTTGCCATTAATAAATTTGACAAGCGCGGCGCACTCGATGCCCTGCGGGATGTCAAAAAACAATACCAGCGCAATCATGGGCTTTGGCACAGTGACCCGGAAACCCTTCCGGTTTTTGGAACCATTGCATCCCAGTTTAATGACCCGGGAATGAACACCCTTTACAAAAAAGTAATGGATGCCCTGGAAGAAAAAACAGAAACCGACCTGAAAAGCAATTATGAGATTTCAGATGAAATGTCTGAAAAGATTTTTGTGATTCCACCTGCTCGCACGCGATACCTTTCAGAAATTGCTGAAAACAACAGGGCCTATGATAAAAAAGCTTCAGAACAGACAGAAGTCGCTCAGAGACTTTACGGGATTTTTAAAACCCTGGAGTCTGTTTCCGGCAGATCGATAGCTATTTCCTCAAACGGTCTCGAATTTGACAACACTAAATCTGATGAGAGCGAGTTGTCAAAATTGCTCCTGGCAGAATTTGACCGCGCAAAAATGGATTTAGACCCCTATAACTGGGAAAAAATTGTTAGCTGGGAAGGCACCGTTGAAAAGTACAAAGGACCCCATTACAGCTTTAAAGTGCGGGATAAGGAAATTAAAATCGAGACACATAGCGAGTCCCTTTCGCATTTACAAATCCCCAAAGTGGCCTTACCAAAATACACCGCCTGGGGCGATTTACTGAGATGGATGTTACAGGAAAATGTGCCCGGTGAGTTCCCTTATACTTCAGGACTGTACCCTTTTAAAAGACAAGGTGAGGATCCCACCCGGATGTTTGCAGGGGAAGGCGGACCGGAACGCACCAACAGGCGCTTTCACTATGTGAGTCTGGGAATGGATGCCAAACGCCTTTCCACAGCTTTTGACAGTGTGACCCTTTACGGAAATGACCCGGATTACCGCCCTGATATTTATGGAAAAATCGGGAATGCCGGTGTTTCCATTTGCTGTCTGGACGATGCCAAGAAATTGTATTCCGGCTTTGACCTGAGCCACCCGATGACTTCGGTGAGTATGACCATTAACGGTCCTGCCCCTATGTTGTTGGGCTTCTTTATGAATGCCGCTATCGATCAGAATTGTGAGAAATACATCAAAGAAAACGGTCTTGAAAAAGAAATAGAAGCCAAAATCTCCAAAATGTATAAAGAGCGGGGCGTCGACCGACCTTCTTATATGGGCGAACTCCCACAAGGAAATGACGGATTGGGCTTGATGCTGCTGGGTGTGACCGGCGATCAGGTGTTGCCTAAAGATGTTTATGATGAGATTAAAAAACATACCTTAAGTCAGGTGCGCGGAACCGTGCAGGCTGATATCCTGAAAGAAGACCAGGCACAAAATACCTGTATTTTCTCCACAGAATTTGCCCTTAGGTTGATGGGGGATGTGCAGGAATACTTTATCAAAGAAAAAGTGCGCAACTTTTACTCGGTTTCCATTTCAGGTTACCATATTGCCGAAGCCGGTGCCAACCCCATTACACAATTGGCGTTGACCTTATCAAACGGTTTTACTTATGTGGAATACTACTTAAGCCGCGGGATGGACATCAACGAGTTTGGTCCCAACCTATCTTTCTTTTTCTCAAACGGGATTGACCCGGAATATGCCGTCATCGGTCGTGTAGCGAGACGCATCTGGTCAAAAGCCTTGAAAGAAAAATACGGCGCGAACCCAAGGGCCCAAATGTTGAAATACCACATACAGACTTCGGGACGTTCTTTGCATGCCCAGGAAATTGATTTTAATGACATCAGGACAACACTACAGGCGTTGTATGCGATTTACGATAACTGTAATTCCTTACACACCAATGCTTATGATGAAGCCATTACAACCCCCACAGAAGAATCTGTAAGGCGGGCGATGGCCATTCAATTGATCATTAACAAGGAACTGGGGCTGGCTAAAAACGAAAACCCCATTCAGGGCGCTTTTATCATCGAAGAATTAACAGATTTAGTAGAAGAAGCTGTTTTGCTGGAGTTTGACAGGATTACCGAAAGGGGTGGCGTTCTGGGAGCTATGGAAACCATGTATCAGCGAAGCAAAATTCAGGAGGAAAGCCTTTATTATGAAACCTTAAAGCACAATGGGGAGTTTCCCATTATTGGCGTCAATACCTTTTTGAGTTCCAAAGGATCACCCACGATAGTTCCAAGGGAAGTTATCAGGGCTACTGAGGAAGAAAAGCAATCGCAAATCAAAACCCTTGAAAAACTGCACAGTGCTTTTCAAGATAAGGCAGAGGCTACTTTAGAGGGTGTAAGGCAAGCCGCGATTCAGAATGAAAATATTTTTGAGGTATTGATGGAAGCAACCAAAGTATGTTCGCTGGGTCAAATTACCAAAGCCTTATTTGAAGTAGGAGGGCAGTACCGCCGGAATATGTAAGCAAAAAAGCAACCCAATTCTAATATTTGGGTCTTGGTAAATAAAACAGTAATAAATACAATGAAAAAATTTTCTAATATATTGAAATATATAATGTTAGTATTATTTACTTGTATTATTTCTTGCAAAGATACCCAAAGAGAAAATCCGGTAGAAGAGCCTGCTGAAAGCTATGATACAAAGCCCGTATTGAAAGCTGAGGATTCGATAGAATACAGAAGAGCGCTGCTTCCGGTTTGGGAATATGGCCATGAACCGGGAGTTGAAATGCCCGTAAAAGTAAGGGAAGTCGATACAGAAGCAATAACGGCACAGCATCTCATAGATATCATGAATTTTCAATATGAAGAAAAGGTTTATTTAAAATATCATAAACTTTCAGGGGACACCTTGTATGTTACAATTGATGAAAGCACATTTCTCACCCAACAGATGGGAACTATGGGAGCTGACGCCTATCTTTCAGTAGCCACCTATACGCTCACCGAACTGGATTATGTAAACACGGTGCATTTTGATTTTAAAGAAGGCGACCATGCCATACCGGGAATGTACAGCAGGCAATACTATATAGACCGAAATAAAGAACGATTTCAATAATGCACTGGACCCTATTAATTATTGCCGGCCTGTTTGAAGTTGCTTTTGCATTTTGCCTGGGCAAAGCCAGATTGGTTACCGGAACAGCCCATATTGTATGGCTTATAGCTTTTTTAGTTTGCTTGAGTATCAGTATGTTTTTGCTTTATAAAGCAACCCAGGTCATCCCTTTGGGAACAGGCTATGCTGTTTGGACAGGAATAGGGGCAGTGGGAACAGTAATCTTGGGGTTGTTATTTTTTAAGGAGCCGGTCACTTTTTGGCGCATCTTTTTTATGTTCACCCTGATTGCTTCTATTGTTGGGTTAAAAGTGGTCTCAACCTCATAACGTTAAAGTGTCATTAACCACGTATGCTGCATTTTTCTGAAACGTTTTATTTCTTTTCGTAACAAAGCCAGAAATTCTTTTCCATTCGGAGCAGACTTCTCAAGACGCTCACAGTTTTTATACAATGCTTTGGTGAGATAGACTACAGAAGCGGCGTGTTTGTGTTTCTCTTCAGAGAAGGTCTTGCTTTCAGCATGAAGTATTTCCGGAAACAGGGAAACAGACTTTTGCACCATATCCCCGGTGAAATAAATATCAGGATGCTCTTTTCCTTCTGGACTCAGGGCAGACATATCATGTACCAGATACTGCGAAATGCTTTTCGACAATGTAAAGATCTCTAAAGCCTTTTTGTAAATAGGCGAATGCGGAAGCGGTATAGGCAAATTGTAATACATTGTACGTGATTTAGGGTGCATTGTAAAGTCACACAAATTTACATAGAAGAAAGCATATGTTGCTTTAAGTTGTTAAATTATAACTATATTTACTTTATTAATTAAATATTTTACAGATATAAACTATGGAATATAAAGTTGATAAGGTTAATTGGGAAATACTTAAACAGCTTCAGGTCAATGCAAGGATCTCCATGACCGATTTGGGAAAAGCAGTAGGACTCACAGCTCCTGCAGTGGTTGAACGCATAAAAAAAATGGAGGACTCCGGAATTATCAGAGGCTATTACACCCAGTTGTCTTATATAAAAACCGGTTACCAACTCAAAGCTATTATTACGTTAAAAGTGTTTATGGGCAGGCTAAAACCTTTCCTTGAAAAAGTGACGGAATTCAAGGAGGTTATCAACTGCTACCGCATTACGGGCAATGAGAACATCATTATGGAAGTAGTGCTTAGAAACCAAAAGCACCTCGAGTTGTTTATCGACGAACTCATTTCCTACGGGGAAACCAAAACGCACATTGTGTTGTCAAACAAAGTTGAAAATGCTCCCATCATACCACCCTTTCCGTTAGATTAAATACCTTTGTAACTTATACCTTCCAAAATGAGATTTATACTTGTCACGTTATTGTTCTTTTACGTTGTAACGTTTGCTGCTGCACAATCAAATCAGGAACTGCTGCAGGAGATAGAAATATACCAGAAAGACCTTAGTGATACATTTGCTGATCCTGAAACAACCATATTGCTTCGTAAAGATTTTAAACGCTTTAAAGGACTGGATTTTTATCCGGCGGATTTAAAATTTAGGGTAGAAGCGGTCTTCGTCAGGACTCCTGATGAAAAACCTTTCTTGATGCCCACAACTACAAACAGGCTTCCTGAATATGTAAAGTATGGGGAGTTTCATTTTCAAATAGACAGTTTGGATTTTGTTCTTGATGTCTTTCAAAACACAACACCTTCACCGGGTTATGAAACATCCCTGTTCCTTCCATTCACAGACCTCACCAGTGGTGACGGGTCATATGGTGGCGGAAGATACCTGGATATTGAAATTCCGGAAGGAAACCGTGCAACAATTGACTTTAATAAAGCTTACAATCCTTATTGCGCATACAATCCCGGGTATTCATGTCCCATCCCACCGGAACAAAATGATATGCAAATCAGGATTGAGGCCGGGGTAAAGGATTTCCGTAAAAAATAAAACTTATGTAAACGAGATTGTTTTGGCGATCCAAAATCCCAGAAAAACAGCCAGAATACCCAAAATTAAACTCGCCATACTGTACAGGGCAAAGGAGACATAATCACCGTTTTTTAGAAAAGCCAGGTTTTCCAGGGCAAAGGCTGAAAAGGTGGTAAAACCGCCACAAAAGCCAACAGTAAGAAACAACAGCTGTGGATTTGAAAAAGCATTGCTCTTCATACTCATCCCCAGAATAAGCCCGATAAGTAGGCTCCCGATGATATTAACCACCATGGTGCCTGCAGGCAGGTGAAATGCTTCTGTGTTCAGGACTTTACTGACCAAAAAACGCAAGACACTGCCCAGACCGCCTCCCAAAAAGATGTAAAGCACTTCTTTCATTTTTTTTAAAGATCTTCGTTCTCATCACTGATGACTTCCACGGGGATGTAAATTTCGGTTACCCATTTTGCGGGGTTCTTCTCTTCGGGCAATGCCGTGACATACACCTCAAACGGACTTTTCTCTTCGCTTTTGACAAACCCGTTATTTTGAATGTATTTTTCTGTTTCTTCCCAGGCCTTGCTCAAATAGGTATGGCGTCCGTTTAAAGTGGTTTTGATGGCAGTGGTTGTGGACATATAGCCGCTTGCGACAGGGCTGCCATCAGGTAAAATAACGCGGTCTGATGTGGGAATCCCCACAGAAAAGATGCTGGTTTGGTTCATTTCATCCCAATCGAGGTACAGTACAAAAGGAGGTCCGTGTGATGCAATGTTGTTTGCCTCCATAAAATTATGAATTTGCCGGATCATTGGGGCTGTTTTAGCACCAATTTCAGTTTGCTTGGCCGCCGTAGTGTTGTGCAGGTAAAAACCTCCGCTGTATTGTGTGATGCCGTTGACCTCAATGTTGTATACATTCATTTCAGACCTTACCAAACTGTCCAGGTTTTTTAAACTTTCTGCATACATCGTGCTTACAGATTGCTCAAGGGTCTCATCCTGTGTGGCAAAATACATTTTTTCAAAGAGGCCTAACGAACCTTCCATGCTCCAGCTTACTTTTGTTTTGGTTCCGGAATCCTGTGGTTCAAATCGCCAGGTAACAGTGCTCCCTTCGTCATCCGGGGAACCGTTAAAAACTATTTTTTGAACCAGTAAAGAATCAGGTTCTGCCCTGAGGGTTTGCATCGCGCCATCTCCACTATCGTCTGAAGTCCAGGAATAAAAAGAACCTTCACCTGAAGTTTTTTCCGGATAATTTATTTTTACGGAGGCATCGTTCATCCATGAACCCCATTGCTCCCAGTTCTTAAAATCATTTACTTGCTCAAAAATAACCTCGGCTGGGGCATCAATAACACGGGTTTCGGTAATCGAAAAATCACCATCCTGGGTTCCAAAATACAAGGCAACACCCACAAACAAAATCAATAGCAGAAAAAACAAGTACTTTAAAAATTTCATAAGTCAGTAAAATTTAGTTTTCTGTCAGCTAAGATAATCAATATTACAAAGCGATTTTACTACATTTGTGCAAATCAAAATCCAATCACATATGAAATTTAAATTTTTAACCCTTTTTGCCGCCGCTGCATTCCTTTTTGCCGGCTGTGAAAACGAAAAGAAAACTGAAGAAGTACAGGAAAAACAAGAAGAAACAGCATTTAGTTATAAAGTAGATCAGTTTGCAGATCTTCAGATTTTGCGCTATCAGGTGCCGGGCTGGGAAGAACTCACCCTAAAAGAACAGGAATTTGTGTATTATCTCACCCAGGCAGGCCTTGCCGGAAGAGACATTATGTGGGACCAGAATTACCGTTACAACCTCGAAATAAGAGAAGCCCTTGAAAATATCTATACAACCTTTGAAGGGGACAAGGCTTCCGAAAACTGGAAAAATTTTGAAATATACCTGAAGCGGTTATGGTTTTCAAACGGGATCCACCACCATTATTCAAATGATAAGCTCCCTGCAAACTTCCCGGAACAATACCTCACATCTTTGCTTGAGGAAACGGGTACTACCATGAGTACCGATGCTTTTGATATAATCTTTAATGAAGTTGATGCAAAAAAAGTTGACAGAACCAAAGGGGAAGACAATATCGCAAACTCTGCCGTAAACTTTTATGGTCCTGATGTGACCGATGCCGACCTTGAAGCCTTTTATAAAGATGCAAACAAAGGCAGGGGAGACCGTCCCATCGAAGCCGGACTCAATTCAAAACTGGTAAAAGAGAATGGTCAACTGGTTGAAAAAGTCTGGAAAAAAGACGGAATGTATGGTGCAGCCATTGAAAAAATGATTTACTGGTTGGAAAAAGCAAAAAGCGTTGCCGAAAATGAAGCACAGGAAAAAGCTCTCGGCTTACTCATCGACTATTACACCACAGGAAACCTGGAAACCTGGGATGAATATGCAATTGCCTGGGTAAATTCCACAGAAGGGAATATCGACTGGATCCAGGGATTTGTGGAGGTTTACAATGACCCAAAAGGATACCGCGGTTCTTATGAAAGCATTGTCCAGATAAAAGATTTTGAAATGTCCAAGCAAATGTCTGTCCTTTCAGGAGAGGCACAATGGTTTGAAGACAATGCACCCATTATGGATGAACACAAAAAAGCAAATGTGGTGGGAATCAGTTACAATACCGTAAATGTTGCCGGTGAAGCGGGTGATGCTTCACCCAGTACCCCAATAGGTGTTAACCTTCCAAACAACAACTGGATCCGTCAGGAGCACGGTTCAAAATCAGTTTCTTTAGGGAATATTATTGATGCATATGCCAATTCCGGAGGGAAAGGCCGTTTGCAGGAATTCGCACACGATGAAGAAGAAGTGGAACGTGCCGAAAAATATGGGCAGCTTGCCAGCAAATTACACACTTCACTTCACGAAGTGGTAGGGCACGCTTCCGGTCAGCTTAACAAAGGTGTTGGCCAACCCAAAGAGACCCTGCAACAATATGCTTCCACAATGGAAGAAGGGAGAGCAGATCTTGTAGCACTATACTACATTATGGACCCAAAAATTCAGGAACTGGGCATTACAGATAACTGGGAAGAGCTCGGTAAAACCGCATATGACAATTACATCAGAAACGGATTGATGACGCAGTTGATTCGTATTGACCCGGGCAACGATGTGGAACAAGACCATATGATGAACCGCATGTATGTGAGCAGCATGGCATATGAGCGCGGAAAGGAAGACAATGTGATTGAAAAAGTGGAACGTGATGGCAAGACCTATTACAACATCAATGACTATCAAAAACTACGCGAAATTTTTGGAGAAATCCTAAGGGAACTGCAGCGTATCAAATCTGAAGGAGACTTCGAGGCAGCGCAAAACATTGTGACCACGTATGGTAAAAAAATAGACCAGGATATACACAGACAAATCCTTGAAAGAAACAAGAGGTTTACAGATGCCGCTTACAGTGGTTTTGTAAACCCGGTGATATCACCCGTTATGGATGAAGAAGGAAACATAACAGAGTTTAAAATGACCTGGCCGGAGACTTTTGAAGAACAAATGCTGTACTATGCAAAGGAATATGGTTTTTTGGTGAATTAGCAGAAGGTAAGCTAAATATTTTCTAAAACAGAAACTGCCCTATACGGGCAGTTTTTTTTGTAATACCCGATAGAGCAGTTACTTCAAAAAATGAAAAGAAGAACTTAAAATTAAATTTTGAAAATCAATTATTTTACCGAAATTGCAAATCACAATTTTACCACTACCAAAAACCATAAAACATGTCAGACGATTTTGATTTATTAGAAACCAATTCCAATAAGAAACAGGAAAAAGTAGATGTGAACTGGGGACAGGCCATCGACCAGATGAAATCCAAATTGGCTCAGGAGGACGACCCCGCAGTACGCCAGAAAATCCTCAATGCCACGCTCGATGATGTGGTGGGTATGGCTGAAAAAGACCGGTCATCACTACTCGATGCCATAAAAGACCTTACCGATTATCAGGATGAGGTGGGTATTATTTTTGAAAAGTTCTCATCACTGAATGCTGACGAATTAAAAGTAATTGAAAATGCCCAGACCCGTCTGGATCGGGCGAAGGCAAAACTTCAGGAAGCAGAGAGCAAGCCTGATACCTGGTGGAACAACCTCTGGGGCAGAAAAGCAAAAATAAAGAATGCCGAAATCGAATTAAAAAACGCTCAAAAAGACCGTGACAATGCAGACAACAAGGCTAAAGCCATGTTTCAGGAGCGCATTGAAAGCGCTGACATTCAAACGCTCCTAAGCGAGTTGTCTTATAAAAGTCAGGCCGCTGTACAGCGTTTGAAAACCCGGGAAGTGGAAATCAAAGAAGTGGAAGACAGGCTTCAGGACGCCATTGTGGAAGCAACTAAAAACCACATCAAATCCCTTGAAAAAAAGAAAGAGGTTGAAGCTCAACTGGAGCAACAATATGCCTTGTTGAAACAAGCCCGCCAGGAATTGGAGGAAATCGTGGATAAACAATCTGCCGCTTACGCAGAAAGTATTGGTAAAGTAACAACCCTGGAACAAAAAGTGGAAGAACTGGAAGGCCTTAAAAATGCTTATACCACACTCGCCGCCAGTAAGGACAGCTTTGTTCATAAACACAACCTTACCATTAAAGTGCTTACATCACTGAGAAGCAACCTGCAAACACACAGGGCCAAGTTGAAAAGTGATACCGATGAACGTTTGAAATACTATGACGGTTATGTGGTGGCATTAAAAGCGAGGACAGACCAGGAGTTTGCAGCTATTTTGGAACATTTGGGTGTTAAAACCGATGAGCACATCGGAGAGACACTGGCAGCGATGCATTCTGCAAGTGCCAAGGCACGCCAGGACATGATGGACAACATCCCGGTACACGAAAAAGTGATGCAAGGCGTTTACAGCAGTTATGCCGAAGCCCTGCAGGAAATACGTACCAAAGACCAGAAAATCCAAACGAACTTCGCAGAACGCTATGGAATTGATATGAAAGAGATTTTTGAAGAATATTATGCTTCTGATAAAAATACCGGTGATGAAGGAAAGGATTCAGCTCCTGAACCTAAAAAGTCAGACGAAGATCTTTTATCTTAAAAAAACAATCTTTTTTCAGGCCGGGCGGGGTAGATATTAATTATGAATCCCGTCGCTACAAGAATATGCACCCATGATTGTTACACCTTTAGACGCTGCAGCATTAGACTCAAAAGAACAGTATGTCTTTTATCACAGGCTGGTAGATTTTGCGTTGAAAGAGTTGTTGGTAAACCTGCAGCACGAAAAATTATGTAATAGGCAGGAGTTGTTGTTATTCAAACAATATTCTGATTTACTGTTGTACTCCATTGAAGCGATGCGCGTCAAATATATGTATGACACCGAAACCAATATGAAAGTGGATTTGACCAATTCAGGTTTCCCAAATTATCTGGAATTCAGATATTTGTTTAATGATTTGTCCTTACGCGAAAATTTTCTTGACAAACTTACCGATGTGGAAATTGTCAAAAGAGAAATTCTCGATGAACTGTTGTGGAAAAAGAAACCCCTTACTAAAGAAAAACTCTTTCAGGCGGCTTCCATAGTCTATTATACCTCAGTAAAAAGGGAATTTATTTTTAACCGTTTTGTACAGGGAAAAATCATCAAACTAGCCTCCATTGACGAAGCACACTATCTGACCAGTTGGGGCTTTTATGATATCTCCAGCAACAGGCCTTTTATTTGTTATATGTATTTTGACTGTTATGAAAGGGACATGGAAAGCTACAAGGAAAAAATCTATGATGTGTTGCAATCAGTAGCTGACCGTGAAATGGACATGGACACCATGGCCTATACCATCGACAGGCGATTGAGTGGTTTAATGCCCAAGCGCATCAAACGCATTGATATAGGGCCGTTGCACAGCATTTTTGCTAAGGATGATAACCCGGTCACCCATCTCATCCTGGAGGGAATCGCTCAAAAAGACATTCCTTTGGAATCGTATGCCTTTACATTGAAAATTGCAGAAACTGTTTCTAAGAGCACTTTTAAAGAAGGCAGTTTTTTTAACAAGCAGGAATTGCAAAACTGGCAAACACCGGTCAATCAACATTATATATTTTGCCCACACAGGATTATTCAGTTGATCTATAGTAAGTACCCTGAAATTAAACAAGACCTTGCAAAACCACCCATTGAAATGGCAGCCTTGCAACCTTTAAAAAAGAAAGTGGGCTAGGAGTCTCTAAAACAAAATTTAAAACCCGGAAACAACCACATACATAATGGAACACAATGCAACTTTTCCCATAAAACAAAACGACCTGAACAACTTGCGTGATGAAGCAACCTCCTATTTAAAGAGCGTTCAGTGGGAACAAAGCCGGCGTGCAATGAACAAAGACAAAGACAAAGATGCACAGGACACTTCCATTTTGCTCTATTTATCCAAAGCAAAAGGAAATGGGGGGGCATCCACTTCAGTTTCCATATCCAAAACGGTGCTGGATTTAAAAAAACGCCTGTTACCGGACTCTGTAGCTATTCCGGTTTACCTGAACAAAACCCTTTATGCCCTTCAGGAAGGCATCGTGCTGGGACTTTGGGTGCGTGACAGTTATTTCGACAGTTCAGGACTGGCCATGTTACATGAGCGCAGGGACACTCTGGACAGTCAGGGGAAAAGGGAATATGAAAGTAAATTACACACCTCGTCCGCTTTTATGCTCTATGCGATGGCATACAATATTGTCCACAATCTCAGGCTGCACGCTTCAGACGACCTTTCGGTGATGAAGAATAAATTTGCCGGCCTCCCTGAGGTTTCTTTCTTTTCGCCTTCCAAGGCATTATCATGTAACTTATTCTACTTTGATAAATACCTGAGCCATCCTGAAATCATAAAAACCGATAAGGATGTTGTTGATTTTACGACCGTGTTTTTTGAAGCGGTGATAGACGAGATACAAGTTAGGAAAAGTACCCTGGAATACACCCAAACAATAACTGACAGAACGTACAAACTGGAAAATTCAGACTTTGCCATTTCCGGTTGGGAAAATGTGTTTTCAGGAACCGCTAAAAGCGTCGAGTTCAACCGAATTGAGTTCGAACAAATAGTAGGAAATAAAGATGCAAAACACTTTGCCAGACGATTGACTGAACGCTTGTTGAGTTATGATTTTGCCGAAAAGAAAAATCCGTTTCAGGAATTAGGGGGCTTTATGCCGGTGTTTATGGGATATGGAATACCCGGTACCGGAAAAAGTATGCTCATTGCCGCCATTGCAACCCGCCTGAAAGATCACAGTGAAGCACTGGACATCCCTTTTTTATTTCATCCCATGCCCGATACGCTTATCAGTACGTTTCAGGGAGGCTCTGCCGAAAAGATGGTCGAATGGATGAAGCCTATGCAAGACCCCACCAAACTTATTTTTGCACCCATCGATGATGCCGAAAACAACCTGCAGGAGCGAACAGCTCAGGGAGTTTCAGCCGGTGTCAAAGAAGTGATAGGGGTGTTTCTGCGATATACCGAAGGGGCTTATGCCGTAAATTATGGTAATAGCTCCATCGGGCTTTTTACCAATTTACCTGAAACCCTTGATAAAGCCATTATTTCCAGAGTACAAGGACGCTTTAAAATTGACGGTGCACGGGATAAAAATGATTTTCTTGACCAGGATTACCTGTGGTGGAACAAACTGCAAAAAACACTGCCCGATTTTATCAACATGAAGGACCCAGAAAACTACATCTACCTGAAAGAACAGGGAGTAGTGAAAAATTTGGGCGAAATCCTCACCAGTGTGGAAAAGCCTTCTGAAGAACGTATTTTGGAAATCTATGAACGTGTGGAAAATAAATACGGGACTGATGAGCATTTGTTTTTTGCGATGCTCTTCAAGGAAATTCAGAAATCATTCCCGTTTTTCTCATCCCGTGATGTAAGGAATATCCAGTCGGCAATATCTTTACGATTAACCGATTTTGATTTGGAAAAGGACTGGTTTGAAAATCCGGAAACCTATTTTAAAAAGAATTATGAAACCAAGTTCAATATGCTTCAGGAGTTGATGAAAGCCAATATGAAAGGCCTTAATTTTTCTGAAATCAGAAGACAGGAAGTTGTGCGCTATCTCGACAACGTCGCCACCATTGCTGATACCGACTTCAAGCGAAAAGTCGATGCCCGCATTGATCAAATGCACATTGAGTTACAGGCAAGGGATAGGTTTGACAATCAGTTTAAGGATACATCCAATTAATGTAAGGTTACTTTTATTACCATGGAAAAGTTAAAACTGGCCAATTTATACAAAGCAGAACTGATAACCGTAAGCGGAAAGCTTGTGTACAGGTATAACAAATGCCTGAAGTTGATGGGCGTTGCACCTTCCGGTTTAAAAACCTTCTCTATTGACGGTATGGGCTGGAGCCCTGAAATTGCTGATGAAAAAGGGGATGTCAATTACCTGAACCACGGCGATGCCAATCAACACGCTATTATCATTACACCACTTCAAAAGAACAAACCCATATATGTGCCCTTTCACACCTTTGACAGGGAGATGATGCGCCTGGTGTTTGACACCTATGGGGAAAAAATCAAAGACATTACCCGCGATTGTGCCATCTGTATCGATTTTGACCAAAAAATAGAAGTTTTTTATGAGCCACTGGATGTCTTAAAATACAATAGAATCGAAATTTGTTTTCATTTAATCAATACTTTGAATGAGGCCCAAAAACATCAGCTGAAACTCATTGATACCTTTCACCAGGGAAACAATTTTATCGATGAGGATTTACATGCAGAATTGTTGGCTTCTGCCAAACAGTATGGTGATCTCAGGGACAGGGATCTGGATTTGCCTGCCCTGGAGTTTACAGCAAGTTCATTTTATACCCGTGCATTCGGAGGGGTTTATGTACTAAGGGATTTTATTATGCCCATTGTTGTTTTCAAGGATAAAGCAAGTCACAATGCTGCGGTAAAAGACACCACCCATAATGTGCTGATTTACCATGTTGACCATAGTGAATTGGTTGTCAAGTTGCGGGAACACCTCATAATCGATTACAACCTGAGAAAAGCGGTAGAAACAAAGCGGTATGAACGCATAAAAAAATTACAGTTGGCATTGCAATTGGAAGAAGCTGCACATCCCAAAAAAGAAATCTTAAACAATACGGTACTGTTCAAGAATTACTTGAACAAAATTGACAAAGAGCATCACAAACTGATCAATGGGGTGGAGCAGTATCTGGAAAAAGTTGCTTTTTCCAACACGCCAAAAATTCCCGATTTGATTGATGAAAAAGTTTTTGTGGCATTGCATGAACCGCATTCCTCCTTGTCTGAGCAGCATCATGACCTCATTTGGAGGTTGTTGGTAACCATCGCGCCAAAGGATGTGCTGTATGTTTACTGGTATGATAAAGAGGCGTTTTATAAAATTTATAAATCCTGGGATGATTCTTTACAGGAATGGGCCATTGAAACGATATCAGAAGAATTATTTAATACCGAAAATTGATTTATTTTTAAGATATTTATAATTCATTGCTCAGGCGTTACAGCAGCCTGAAACTAAAACACAAATTATGACACTGGAACTGCTTGTTTTTATCGCTTCTGTTTTATTTGGCGTATTGTTATATTGGCGCGAATCCCACAGCAACGGCCTGTACCGTTTTTTTAATAAATTAATGTATTCCAAGAAACTTCAAATGAAACCTGAAGATAAAACGGGATTTGTCTATCAGCAATCCTTTATATTGCGGTTGGTGTTTATCACATTGTTGTTTTTGATCCTTATCGTGCTTGTACGCTTTTTGATTCCTATTGACCTGGCAACCATTTCACTTTTTGTTTCGAGTATTGTGGGTACTATGATGGGTACTTATGTGGCAGGTTTTATCAAAAAATACCAGACATCCCGGGCTACTGTTGAAATAAAGGGAGAGGAAGTTGAGGAACTCCCTGACCCATCCGGAATGAACACACCTATGGCACCCAAAGAGGAAACGCCTGAGGCTGAAGAGAAAAGTGCCAGGGAACGTTTAAAAGAAAAAGGGCTTCTCTGATATTGACCTATCAGGATTATTACTAAACAGCATCAACCTATGATTAAAAAATACTGGCAAAAAGGTAAGAAACAAAAAGGGATTACCATTGGGATTGGACTTGTCCTTATTTTACTGCTCTTTATACTCCGCGATGATTATCAGCCGGCATTGCTGTTTTTAAGAAAATATATTTTTATTATCCTTATTTGCGTGCTGGTCCTCTTTTTTGGATTGCGAAAATTCAGGTCCACGGTAAACACCGGCCGTCGCATCCTCACACTTTTAATTCTTGTGGTTTTCTTTGGTGCTTTATATTTTGTGGGGTGGCATCACGGTATGTATGAATACCTGAAAACCTATAATGTTTATAACGACCTCAATAAAATTGAAATCACTGAGTTGCCGTTGACCCAAAATGAGCGTATTCAACCCATGCGTAATATCAATTCCATGGCCAATGAATCAGTGGGTGAAACCAAAGATGTATCGCTGCCACATCTTGTGCGCGTCGATGGTGAAAACAAATGGACGATGGTCATTGAGCCGGCAGAAAAATATGTTTGGCAACGCATCAACTCCAACATAGAAGAAATATTTTCAGTTCCCAGTACCTCGCCTTTTCCGCGGTTTTCAAGTACAAACAGGATTCCCGTTACTTTTTCAATCGGTGAATCTTTAAAATTCAGTCGGAATACATACAACGCTGTTGTGCAACGGTTCAATCTGTTTCAATTGTTCAACATGCAACCGGGTGACGTGTTTTATATGAAAAACGATGCCGGTGAATGGGTGCAGGTGGTGAGCCTGATCAAATGGAAAGGATTCTTTTTTCCATATCCTGACTTTGGCGGTGTAATGATTATTGAAAGTGGTAAACACAATTTCAACGATTACCTGGAACGCATTTTTATAGGAAAAGGGACATACATCCCTCCCGGGGAAATACAAAACCACCCCTTTTTAACCCGCCAGAACATTATTTCGGAGGAAGTTTCACGCCTGCAGGCAGAATCCCTGAAATTCATGGGGGGCTTTAGTGACCCTTTGCCCTGGAATATGGAAACGGCTGTAAAAATACCCGACTTGCCCGATGATCAAAACCAGCAACCCTATGTAACCGATTTTGACTTTGAAGGCACTTCAAACCAGGCTTACAATGGGCTGTATCACTGGTTTGGACTTGAGCCTATTGGTAAGGAGCGCACCAGCCTTACCTTTAGCGTCTTTATACCCGCAGATGGCAGTCCTAATTTATTTTACTATGACCACGCCTCCCGAAAAGAAGGAATGGCAGGGGTTTCTGCCATGCCCCTAAAAGTGGTGGAGTCTAAAAAAGAATATGATTGGTCTGCCAACAAACCGGTGGAATTCAGACCTTACATCCGGGAAATTGCCGGGAGAAAGCGCATGTTTTTTCTGGGAACTATATCTGCTGTAGGTCAGGAATCAGGTGAATTTGACGGCTCTTCAACTCCCGATCTTGCCTTGATTGACAGTGAATACCGCGATGTGGTCTGGATTGATTCAAAAGATTCCGGTACCTGGGATCAGGCTGTCTATGACCAATTGATAGCTACCTGGAGGACAAATGAGGGAAAAGAATTGTTCTTTGAAAATGAAAGGGTAGAGGAGCAAGAGCAAGAGCAAGAAGCTGAAACTGCCATAGACACCACCTCGACAACACCCCTTATGCCACACAGTGACCTTTAATAACAGGTGTTTTCAGGAAAAAGAAGTGATTTTTATCCCTTGATAAAAAACTTGATAAAAAACAGGAACAAAATAAAACCGATAAAACCCACAAGCACCCAAAAGGCTCCTTTGTAATGCTTTTTATGCAGGGCTTTGTCTTTGCGATAGCTGTAAATCATCAGGATAACAAAAGCAATGACAAAAATGATGGCGACAACCCATTGACCGGAAGTAAACATAATGATGTGGTTTTAAAACCGTAAAAATACAACCAAATATTAGAATATGAAGCGAAAAATAGAAGCAGTAACAGAATTTCACAAGGCCTTTGGGTTGGGAATTAAAAAGACCCCTACGGCAGATCTCGGAGAAGCTAAAAATTTATTGCGCTATAAACTCATGCGAGAGGAGAATGAAGAGTACCTCGAAGCCGCAAACAGCAACGACCTGGTAGAAGTTGCAGATGCCCTAGGGGATATGCTCTACATCCTCTGCGGAACCATTATCGAGCACGGAATGCAAGACGTCATTGAAGAGGTGTTTGAAGAAATTCAACGCAGCAATATGAGCAAGTTGGGCGAAAACGGCAAACCCATCTACCGCGATGACGGTAAAGTCCTCAAAGGGCCCAATTACTTTCAACCCAATTTTGACAAAATCCTGGGAAAAGACTAATGGAGAGTCAGCAATCGGTTATATAACCTAAAAGCCACTGACCACTAAACTTTGCGTCTCCGCGCCTTTGCGAGAGATAAGTGCACAGTGTTTACTAGCGGTGTTCAGTACTAAAAACGCACCAACTCAAAACCAAATAAAAAAAGTGGTTGTTTAAAGAAACAACCACTTTTTGATATATAAAACCTTTATATATTTTTACAAATGAATTACCTCTCCATAGGCATCAGCAACAGCCTCCATTACCGCTTCACTCATAGTAGGGTGGGGGTGAATGGCCTTCAGGACTTCATGGCCGGTGGTCTCCAGTTTTCTTCCCAATACCGCTTCTGCAATCATATCGGTTACTCCGGCACCAATCATATGGCAGCCCAACCATTCGCCGTATTTAGCATCAAAAATTACTTTTACAAAACCTTCGGGAGTACCCGCTGCTTTGGCTTTTCCGGAAGCGCTGAACGGGAATTTTCCCACTTTTAATTCATATCCGGCTTCTTTGGCCTGCTTTTCGGTCATACCCACGCTGGCAATTTCAGGAGTGGCATAAGTACATCCCGGGATGTTGCCATAATCAATGGCCTCCACGTGCATCCCTTTTATTTTTTCAACACAGGTAATCCCTTCCGCGGAAGCGACATGGGCCAATGCCGGTCCGGGAACCACATCACCAATGGCATAATAGCCGGGAATGTTGGTTTGGTACCAATCGTTAACGACAATCTTGTCTTTGTCAACCACAATGCCCACATCTTCAAGACCGATATTTTCAATGTTTGATTTGATACCCACGGCCGAAAGAACAATATCAGCTTCCAGGGTTTCTTCGCCTTTCTGGGTTTTGACTTTTGCTTTAACACCTTTTCCGGAAACATCAACAGATTCTACAGAAGAACTGGTCATCACCTTGATACCTGCTTTTTTGAACGAACGCTCAAATTGTTTGGACACGTCCTCGTCTTCAAGCGGTACCAGGTTGGGGAGAAACTCCACGAGGGTCACTTCTGTGCCCATAGCATTGTAAAAATGGGCAAATTCGACACCAATGGCGCCACTTCCCACAACAATCATACTTTTGGGTTGCTTGTCAAGCGACATCGCCTCCCGGTAACCAATTACTTTTTTACCGTCCTGCTTCAGGCTGGGCAACTCACGTGAGCGGGCACCCGTGGCAATGATGATATGGTCTGCACTGTATTCCTTTCCGTCAACATCTACTTTCTTTCCGGGCTTCAGTTTTCCGAAACCGTCAATAACGTCTATCTTGTTCTTCTTCATCAAAAACTGAACACCCTTGCTCATATCACCGGCAACATTCCGGCTTCTTTTGATAACTTTGGTAAAGTCCTTGTCAGCATCGTTCAGGGTAAGGCCATAATCTTCAGCATGTTTTAAATAATCAAAAACCTGCGCACTTTTTAAAAGGGCTTTTGTGGGAATACATCCCCAGTTGAGACACACGCCTCCCAGGCTTTCTTTTTCAATGACTGCGGTTTTAAACCCTAATTGTGAGGCGCGGATGGCCGTTACATATCCGCCGGGACCACTCCCCAGGACGATAATATCATATTTGCTCATGATGCTGTGTTTTATTCGGTTTGTTACAAGCTACGAAATTACGGAATTTTGATTATGTGGCAAGGCAGTATACTTGTATTTTAAAGTTTTTAATACCGAACCTGCAACTGATGAGGGGTAAAATCAGGAAATTTATTTGTTTACTATTACGGAAATGGAGATATGGGAATAAGTACCCTCATAAAATGCGTTGTATGACAAGCGGTTGAATACATTGCCTGATTTATGGATACTTTATTTTAGTGCATACCTTAGCTGCGCCGGGAACGCTTTTTTTTGTCCCACCAGACATACAGCAGGAATAACACCAAACTGATGAGCGACCCCCAAATAAGCCCTGTTTTTAAACCATCAGTAGTTTCACCCAGCACGGCGATAAAAACGGTTAGGGGTAAAATGCCCAGGAGGGTGGCGCCCATAAACTTCCAGTAGCCCATTTTTAAAATTCCTGCCACAAAACTAATGGCATCATTAGAGAGGATAGGGTTGAGGCGGGTCACAAATACAGCCCAAAAGCCATAGTCTTCAATAAAAGCACTAATTTTCTTTTCAGCTTTAACCCCTATAAGTTTCTCTACAAGCACGGGTCCAAAATAGGTCCCGATGAGATAACCCACAGAAGAAGCCGTAAAAATAGATGTAAACACGATAAGGCTACCCCAAAAAGGGCCATATGCAACAATGGAAACCACCATGAGGGCGAGGGAGGGGATGACCAGCAGGAACATTTGTGCCACCATACATACAACCAAAACCAGGGGTCCAATCCATCCAAACTGACTTACCCACCTTTCAATGCGGGCTTCATCGCCACTGCTCAGTACCTGCCAGGCCTCATTTAAAAAAGCGTGTACCGCGGGAATAAAAAAATAGGAAAGCACTATCGCAATGACGATTACTCCCGAAATAAACAGGGGAACTTTACTTTTTTTGACAGAAGGGGTTTCAGGTGATTTTTTCATAAAGGCTTAGTTCAATGTGATTTGAAGAATGCTTGGAGAGCCTCCTCTTCCTTCATTGGAGATATAAATTTCGCCTTGAGCTCCAAAAGTGAGCCCTTCAGCCTGCGGAAACTGTTTGCGGTCCAATGCATAAAGTGTTTCCATAGCGCCTTTAGCTTTCAGGATAATCAATTTGGGATTGACGCCTTCCAGAAGAAAGAGCTTCCCGGTTTCAGGGTGGATGTTGATTTCTGATGGGTAAAGTGCAGGTTTCTTTTTTCCGGAGGTTTCTAAAAGGGGGGCATCAGGCTGTAATGTAAATACCGGCTCTTTTTTAAATGTTTTTGCAGTAAGGTCAAAGGCATACACGGGCTTGGAATATGTCTCACCATTTTCTTTCAATGCGAGCAGTAACCGGTTGTTTTTTGGGTCATAACACAAGCCTTCAAAATTGGATCCTTTTTTAAACGGTGATTCATAAACAGTGGTGTGTGCCCGGTTGTCCATAAAATGGGTTACTTGTGAAAGCGTACCGTCACTTTTTAAGACATAGGCAGTACTACCGGCAAGCGCTATGCCCTCATAATCGCCGTCTTCCCCAAAAAGGATTTCTTTTTCAATACTTGAGGTTGACAAGTTATAAACAAAGATGATTCCTTTTTCATCTTGAACAGCAGCTATTTTTTGATCGCCCATATATGCAATGCCCGATACTTCATACAAAATATCAGGCAGCTCCCATTTCTTTACCACTTCAACTGTTTCAGCATGTTTATACCTTATTTGAGTAGCATCAAAATGCAGGAAAAAAACAGTGACCAGTCCTGCGACGACAAGTAGCATCAGGATAAGGGCTTTGGACAAATTCATGGGTTTTGATTTTTATAAGGCTTATAAAGATAAAAAAAATCCACTATGATAGCATAGTGGATTTTCTTTGTCTGAACCTTCAGCAGAAGGAAATTTTTTAATAACTGAGGTCAATGACCCCGTTGGTCAGTTCCAGTTGTCCGCCGTCATTGTTTTCAACGCTTCCTGAAAAAGTTCCGCTCAGTGCAGTATCTGTATTGACATCAATGCTACTTGTAAAACTTGGTATTATTGGGACATAGGTTGAAATAACGTCAAGTTGGAAGTTTTCCATGGCTGCTGAACCCACGGCATCTTCTTCTACTTCAAAGAAAATGGTGTAGTCATTGGCGGCTGATGTGGTACCAGTTACCCTCAGGAGCGTTCCCTGTTGCACGATAGTGATTTCGTCAAAAACAATATCGAGGGTACCGGCAGTGACCGTGATTTGTCCTGTTACCACATTTGCATCAGGATCTGTACAATCTCCCAGGGTATCAATCCGGGTCTGAATGCTGCCGTCTGCATCCCCACAGGTGGTGATTTGTTGTTGCAAGGCTGTTTTATAGTTGTTACAGGTTTCAGTATAATCTTCGGGAGCAGCATTTTCAAAATCAATGCGGGCACTCTCTGAAGAGATTTCGGCTACCTGGCAGGGGGTGGGGTTCACATCATTGCCTTCATCATCAGTGATACAACTTGTAAAGAGAAGGGCTAAAATGCTAAGGGGTATAAAAAATAATTTATTCATGGTGTTGTTGTTTTATATATTTTACAAAAATAACGGTTAGGAAATCAAAATATTCTGTATTTAACAATACTTTATACGGCTGTGCAGTTGGTTTCTGAAAAAGAAGACCTACCGTCCATATAATGGCTCTTGATATCAATGTAGGTGTCCTATAAGTATGCAAGTTTTAGTAACATAGACGCTTTACGATTTAAGGCTTTAAGCGAAAAAACGACAGGCCCGTCAACCCCAAACCCCTTGTCTGTGGCGGGGAAAGATTTATAAACCTACTGTTTTCGAATAGTCGTTAATAAACCATGGCTTCCATATCTAAGGGATAAGCAAGGGAGGTTTGGGTTCACAACCATGTTCTGTATGTAAAAAGAATTCAAACGCCACTTTTTTCTTTATATAAGATATAAAGGAATCACCCTCCCCAGAAAAAGGCTACTTCTAACTCCTTACTTCTACCTTCAAAACGTCTAATTTCGTCCTTTCTCATCCCTTACTTCCCTGCAGGATGCTGTATAGTATCGCCTGGTTTTATTCATAGATTAGCCGAACTTTCTTCGATGTTTTGCCGTAAAAGATACTGTATTTACGGCTAAAGTACGGATAAACATCGAAGAAACTATGTTTATAACTAGAGAAATCTTACCAGTATATAGGGATTATATCAGGGAAATTGCCTAGCTTTGAGTAGTTTACAGAGGTCTTATCCTTTTTAAACGTGTTTTTTTGTGTAACCAACGAAATTAAGATGGCACGAGTAACTACTAAATTGATCAACCTGACCGGGATGGTTGGGGGTTTTGTGTTTTACAAGAGTATTTATGGGAACCTGGTGCGCACCAAACCGGAGTTCTCAGGGAAAAAAAGAAAATCATCCCCATTGCAAAAGTTGCAACAAGACAAAATGCTGGTGGTAATGGATTTTTTAAGGCCCTTAAAGCGTTTGCTGCGGGAGAATGTATTTCCCCCCGGCAGTCATTTGCCGGCTTTTCACTGGGCAAAGTCTTATTATTTGAACGAGGTGGTTTATTTTGAGGACGAGAGCTACCACATCAATTTTCCCAAAGCCTTAATGAGTTTGGGGGACTTGCGGCCGCCGGAGCTGATGTCTGTGCATGTCGACGACACCTATCTGGTGGAATTGCAATGGCAGGACAACAGTGAGCAGGCGCTGGCCTATCCTGATGACGGCTTGCTGGTCGTGCTGTGCGCCCCACAGGCCAGGACCCTGTTTTATCAAACCCAAGTGGCCCGGCGCAGTGACCAGACGGTTACCATCACGCTGAACCAAAGTTGGGAAGGGGTGGAGACTCATATATGGACAGGCTTCTCACGACCGGGGGAACGGGCCTCTGCGAGTGTGTATATGGGTAGTTTTATATTGCAATAACAATAATGTCCTCAGTATTATTTGATGCAGGACTGTAGGACTTATGACGTATGACTTCCAATATCCAGCACCTTGATCTTTTGGTATTTCATAGCGAACAGAAACCATACGTCATACGTCTTGAAGGCATATGCCAGCGGCTTAAAAATGAAGCCCTCACCATCTTTATATGCCGGAAGCATTTGTAAAATAAAAGGCTTAGCGGTTTTTTCAAAAAATCTTTAGGACGCTATTGTTGTAATAGCTGCAATGGGGGTTGTAATACGGGCTGATTTTTAAGGTAGAAGTTAGGCTGTGGCAAGCGTGGGGGGTGCATCATCTTTTTTTTACGATGAGTATTTGGTCATCAGAGAACTCCATCCAGGCGATGTCATAGACGTAGTGGTACATTTTGCCACTGCTGTTTATGTGAAAATGGGTATGGTATTTAAACCGGAACTTTTTTTGTTCTAAAAGGGTCCTGTTTGTTTTGATTTGGGTTTTGTTTTTTTCCAGGATTTCGAGCAGGATGCCATGATTGCGTTTGAGGTAGTCGTCAATTTGATGTGCAGCGCGGTTTGAGGCTTTTCGCAGGTGGGAATGGTATTGGTTTTTACAGCCCACAGAGCAGAATATTTTATCGGTTCTTCCGTAGAGTGTTTTTTTACATATTTTACAGGTATTTTTCATATCAACCCTTTTATAACATCAAATATAAGCTATTCGTTTGAAACGGTTATAAACATTTATTGGCGTTTGTACACGGTTTAGGGGGTTCTTTTTGGCTAGATTTGGCATAGGGTTCATTTTTAATATTGTAAAAGTGATGGATGCAACGACTATTCTTATGTATTTGCCCCGGAGGAATGCAGGGCGGATCAAGTTTCAGATTCCTTATGAAATGATGGAGGAGCGCAATGCTTTTAAGCAGTTGAACGGCTCGTTTTATCATCCCACCCAGCGCTTATGGAGTTTGCCTAACACGGACGCTCACAAGGAGCAAGTGAGGGCTTTGTTTGGTAAAAAGTTGGAGGTGGTCAATGAGCACAGCCCGCCTGAAATGCCTGAGTTGGTTATTCCTGAAGCGATGCAACTGGAGCTGGACAGGCATTATCAAAAGATGAAGTTGAAGAGTTACAGTGATTCTACCATAAGGACGTACCAGTCTAACCTGGCGCAGTTTTTAGTGTATTTTAAAAACAGTGATGTTACCAATCTCACCAAGGAGCAGATTGAGGGTTTTGTTTTTGAGCTGGTGCAGAAGTACAAGATTAGCGAGCAAAAGCAGAATATGATGATCAATGCCATCAAGAGTTATTATGAGCATACGCTGGGTCAGCCGCGGGAGTATTATACGATTACGCGCCCCAAGCGCAGCCGGGATTTGCCCAACACCTTGAGTGAAGAGGAGGTGCTTGCCATTATCAACGCCCCGGAAAACATCAAGCACAAGGCTATACTGCACACAATTTACAGTGCGGGTTTGCGCATTGGCGAGGTGATCAGACTGCGGGTAAAGGATGTGCGTTCTGATGATGGATTTTTGTTTGTTAAGGATTCCAAGGGCAAGAAGGACCGGCACACGGTTTTGAGTCCGATACTTTTGAATTTGTTGCGTGCTTATTACAAGGTTCATAAGCCTTCCTACTGGTTGTTTGAGGGGCAGGACGGCGGGCAGTATTCTGCTACTAGTATTCAACAGATTTACCGGAAGGCAGTAAAGGAAACGGGGTCCAACCCGTGGAGCACACCGCATACCTTGCGACACAGTTTTGCGACCCATTTGATGCAGCGTGGGGTGAACATCAGGTATATACAGACGGCGCTGGGACACAGCAGCACTAAAACGACTGAGGTTTATACACGGGTTTTGAGTATAAACAGTAAAACGTTGAAGAGTCCTTTGGATGTTATTATGGAAAGTGCTACTTTCGATAAAAAATAAGTTGCGGTCATGTTGCACAAATGCAATATATCAACAATAACTAACTAACACATGGCTTATATACTAATGTT